>Ga0207990_1001321_pt1 | contig 12825 bp, 12 predicted proteins | sample ETNtaG_8_FD_185780 | JGI IMG/M metagenome (GOLD analysis project Ga0207990, IMG submission 185780) | Marine microbial and viral communities from oxygen minimum zone, Eastern Pacific Ocean - ETNP201406SV75 (SPAdes) (version 2) | ecosystem: Environmental > Aquatic > Marine > Oceanic ...
TACAATATGTAAACAGATCATTTCATTTCCACTGAATTGTAGCTGTTTAATTACTTCAAAAAATTAGTATGTTTTCACCTTGTAAAAGGGAACAATTTTATTCTTTATTTGTTCTGAAAGAACAATTATGACTAATTCAAAACTTATCTATTCAACAGATCAAGGAGTTTCATTGAAAAATGAAACAGAAATGATGCCTATTGTAGACCCATCTCAGCAACAAGTTCGTCTTCATCTGGATAGGAAAGGTGGAGGTAAAGTTGTTTCTGTCGTGAGAGGTTTGCAAGAAACAATTGATGTCCTAATGGTCATAGCAAAAGAGTTAAAAAGAGGATGTGGTGTTGGCGGATCGGTTAAGAATGGAGAAATATTGATCCAAGGCAATAAACGTGAAAAAATTCAAAAATTATTAATAAAAAAAGGATATTCTGTCAAACTGAGTGGCGGATAAAAATAAATGAAATCTATCGTAAAATATTCAATCACCACGCTCATGTTTTTCCTGATGCTCTCATCTTGCACAAAGGTGTCTGGATACGGATCCGTTACAATTGTGCTGTCTGGCAGTGTGCATGGTCAACTAGATCCGTGTGGCTGAAAAAAGAATCCACTGGGCGGTCTGTCCAGACGTTTTGTTAAAATGAATGAACTCCGTGATTCGGGAGTCGATCCACTGATTATTGATGCTGGAGATTTATTTTTCAGCACTGCAAATTTAAATTCTAAAAATAAAAAATCAGAGTTATATCGTGCTGGTGCCATCTTAGAAGGGTATAATAGAGTTGGCTGTGATGCAATCAATGTAGGGCATTATGAAGTGCTGAATGGCCTTTCATTTTTGAAGAGTATGGAAGAAAAAACTGAAATTCCTTTTTTGTCAGCTAATCTTCGTGATGCACAAACTAACAAGCTATTATTTGAACCTTTCCGAATTATTGAAAAGGAATCACTGAAAATTGGAATTGTGGGCGTCACGGATAAATTACCCGATACAACCAAGAGTATGATCGCTGATAACTATATTGAAGCAGGGAATCATTATATAGATGAAGCGTCCAAACAAGCAGATATCATTGTGATCATGGTGAACAGTGATAGAAAAACATATAGTGAATTACCGACGTTATTTGCAAATGCCGATTTCATTGTGACCAGTGGAAGTACAAATATGACCCGGGAAAATACGAAACAAAAAGAGGGGGGACCTTTTTTATACTCCTGTGGTAAACAGGGCAAATATATGTCTGTATTAAGTGTCAATATGGAGGATAAAAAAGCTCCGATCGTTGACATCTCTTCCCATGAAAAAAATATTTCTTCAATTCGAAAAAGATTTGAGCGCTTACAAAAGAAAGATCCAAATAAATCATTAGACGAATTGTATGCTGGTCAGGCCAACGTTTTGAAAATTATTGAACAAAATCGAAGCAAATTGAAAGAGTCTGAAACTGCGATAAAATCAGCCCAGAATACATTGACATTTGAAACAATTGCATTGAATAAAAAAGTAAAGGATAATCCAGAATTATTGGCATTCGTTGATGAATCTCTGGCTACATGTAGTTCATTGAAACCTAAGGCTGCAAAAACAAGACCAAAATCGAAATCAAATAAAAAAAGTAAACCAATATCTAAGCAGAAGCAAAATCACCTTGGACACGATCATTAATCCAAATCCAGCTTCACCTTTATTGTGAGTTTTAAACAACAGGTAACATTCTTTATAACAGTTTCTGTTCTGGCTGGCTTACTATCCAATTTGGTTCGAACTGATGCCATATCCTGGATGGCTGAACCAATAAAAGTTGTTAACAATGTCAATGATGTATTATTAACCCTATCAGAACCAGAAATACGAGAAATTGATCTTGAAATGGCAGAATCACTACATAAAACAGGATTATTATTTGTAGATGCCAGAGCAGAAGAATATTTATCGGATGGCATGATTCCAGGTGCCATAGCCAATGATGATGTGGGATTGTTATCTGAACAGGTTGAGTTTTTAATCGGATATGAAAAGGGATTTGTGATTTATTGTAGTGATGATGATTGCGGTTCAAGCGAAGAATTGGCATATGAATTACAAGATTTTGGATTTATGAACATATTCGTTTTCAAAGGAGGATGGAAATCCTGGACGGATGCAGGCCTGGAAATTGAAATACATGAATAAACTTCATCCTTGGCTAATCGTTTTAATAAGAATTCTACTTGGGATTATTTTTATTTATGCAAGTTATGATAAGATTCTTGATCCTGGAAAATTTGCACGTGATATAGCCAATTATCATTTAATACCCATGGGGTTTGAAAATTTAATTGCCCTGATAATTCCATGGTTAGAATTATTTATAGGCATTGGATTGGTTGCCGGTTTGATGGTAGATGGTGCATCAATGATCAGTGGTGGTTTGATGGCACTCTTTATTTTATTCATCCTTCAAGCCACGCTTCGAGGATTTAACATTGAATGCGGTTGTGGATTAAAAGAAGGTGAGATGGTAGGATGGAATAAGATCTTAGAAAACTTAGTTTTTCTTGGAGCATCTTATTTGGTTTGGCAGCGGCAGAAAAAACTTTTCGAATTATTCCCAAAAACTCCGTTGTCAGACTAATATCCAAAAAGTAATTTTTCGCGCTCTATTTTAAGATTAATGATCATTTACAATGCGAGAGTAGCTCAGCTGGTAGAGCATCACGTTGCCAACGTGGGGGTCGCGAGTTCGAATCTCGTCTCTCGCTCATAAAAAAAGCCCTGAGAAATCGGGGCTTTTTAATTTCAATTAATTCCTATAATCTCTATCATGACCCGTAAAATATTTTTAATTGTTTTCTTATTATTTGTAGGCTGTGATATTGATGAGGATGCTCCAGATTACCCGACTGGACTTCGAGGCTTTTTTACGCTTAATAATGGTAACCCTAGAATTCAAATCAGCTGGTATGAATCCGCATCAGATGATGTAAGCGAATACCATATATTCAGGACTACTGATTTGGGCCAGTCTTTTGATTCATTATCAAAAGTAGGTGCATCTGTTTTATCTTTCTCAGATACGACAATCATTTGGCAAGAATCATTTGGATATAAGATAAGAGCGAAAGATCAATCCACAAATACTGGCGAATTTTCGGACTCTATTTTTATTGAATGTTATAAACCATCTGGGAATTGGATTTTTTCAAATTATGATTCGACAACAACTTGTGTACAACCGACCAATTACAGCATAGATTCTACAATCTATCTTAATATGGGTAATGATACATTGTCATCAATGTTTGACACGATTGCTGAAATGACATTATCTTCGGAGTCGTATTTGGATTCAATAAACTGGATAGGAAGTGGCTGGATGATTTATAATTATACAGTATTAGAATTCAATGAAGATAGTTCAGGGCTTAATACGGTCAATTATGGTAGACTACCTGAATATTATTCGATAAATCTTTCTAATCCCGATTCGGGAACAATCTCATTTAGTTCTGGTAATTATGACACAATTCATTTGGTTCATTCTTTAAATGATTGTGATGGTGAAAAGTTTTTCCCCTAAGATCCAGTCCCACATTCTACATTAGAAGTATCGCTTGTAGTACCATAGCTATTTACAGCTTCGATCCCGAAACAAGTTTCTGTATCAATAGCAATTTCAACATCTAATGTTATTTCAGAAACTTCGATTAGGAAATTACTGTCCTGATACACCCTGTAACTTTCTGCTGATACCACAGAATTCCAGCTAAGAGAAGCCGTTGATTCAGTGATCGTTGATTCAGTGATCGAAAGAGATAGAACAGGTGGTGTAAAATCTCCGGTTCCGCATACTACATTGGATGAATCACTTTCTGAACCAACATCATTAATTGCAGTGACTGTAAAGCAAGTTTCAACGCCGTGGATTAATTCAGTCTCATAATTAGTTGTTGTGACTTCTTCAATAAAAACGCTGTCTTGATGAACTCGATAAGCTGTTGCAGATGATAATGATGTCCAACTTAAAGATCCATCTGTTCCTAAAACATAAATTGAAAGAGTAGGCGCGATGAGTTCTTCTGGCATAGTTACACTTAAAGGATCTGATTCCGTACCATTGGTTCCATCAAGGTCAAAGGCAACAACATTATAAATATATGTGGTATTATAAGTCAAACCCACATCTGTCAAGGTCAAGGCTGTGCCATTCCAAATTTCTGTATTATCCCGGTATAAAATATACCCGGATGCATTATCCACTGCAGCCCAAACCAGAGTTAAATTTGTATCGCTAATGGTAGCACTAAAAGATTCAGGAGCCGGTAATTGCGGGACACCACATTCTTCTTCGGATACAGGACCTTCAATCCCAACACTATTTACTGCAGAAATTTGATAACAATACTCAACTCCACCCTCAATAGTATCATCATAGCTTTGGTCTGATATTTCAACCAAGAAAACGCTGTCCCTATACACTTTGAATGTTTCAGCATTGTATGGTGCATCCCAACTCAAGGAGATATTTTCCTCTGAAACAGATAATGAAAAGTTCTCTATTGCCCCATAATATTCATTTTGAACGGTTACAACGACCGGTTGAGCGGTTGTTAAGTTGTCTGATAGATCACTTGCAGTCATTTGTATCACATGTTCTGATCCGTTAGAGAGTTCATACGTTACCCAATTATGCGTATAAGGAGAGTCGCTTACTGTTGCTACTAATTCATCATCCACATAGAATTTTACATCCGCAATTCCCATGTTATCTATGGCAAAACCAGAGATTAAAACAGTATCACCTACTGTTTGACTTGAAATGGGTGTAAGTATTGCCAGAACTGGTGGTGTTGTGTCATCTCCTGGTGTAACAACATTATTAACCAAAACAGCAATAGGGGAGACATCTGTTGAGTTTCCACCTAAATCTGTTATCGTAATGGAAATGACGTGTTCATCATCTTCTGCAGCTAATTCTGTATTCCAATCGTGGGTATAAGGATATTCAGAATTCGTTCCTTCCGTGTTCCCGTCAATAAAGAATTCTACTTGATCTATTCCTAAATTGTCTGATACTGAGACCTGAATCTGTACGACGCCACTCACCGTTTGACCGGCGTAGGGATAAAGAATAAAACCGGTGGGTGGAATATCGTCTTCATTATCCACAAAAACTGCGATCGGTTGTGTTTGTGTATTATTCTCACTGGTATCGAAAGCTTTAACATACCAGATATGTTCAGAATCATCTTCTGCGTTCGTTGAATTCCATTCATACTGATATGGGTAAGATGTTACTAGGAATTCTAATTCATAATTATGGTAAAACTCGACTCGGTTGATGCTTACATTATCCGAAGCGATTGCTGTGATATTCACCATACCGGAAACTGTTTGATTGGCCGCAGGTTCGTAAATAACCACATTTGGTGGTATCATATCTGGCTCATCAATATTATTAACACGAACCGTAACAGGGAAAAGAGCGGTAGTATTCCCAACTGCATCAGTAAGATTTACATTAATAATATGTTCTGCGTCTTCAGCTTCTACTGTTGTATTCCATTGATATTCATAAGGTAAGACTGAATCCTGTCCTGCAAAGGATCCATCAATGATAAAATCTACAAAGCCCATTTCAACATTATCATATGCTGAAACTTGGATAACAATAGTTTCTGAAACAGTTGATGCTGAAGGCGGGTGAATAATTGTGCCCGTTGGAGGGATATTATCATCAGCTTCATAATTATCAATTAATACACTGATTGGACCAAGGGTAATCTGATTTCCTGTTATATCCTGGATATGAACGTGTATGGTGTAATTAATATCATCAACTTCAACCGATGTATCCCAATTATAAGTATAGGGAGACTCAGTAAGCGTGGCAACGGTATCACCATCAATATATACATTCACAAATGCAACTTCTTCATTATCATTTGCTTCTACAATAATAGTGATCTCTCCAGAAATAGTTTGACCGGTATAAGGGAAGATCAATGTGCCGGTTGGATTTATATTGTCTAAATTATCGATTAATACACGGATAGGATTGGTTTGAGTTAAATTGCCTGCAGCATCTTTTGCTTTGGCCCAAATAGTATGTTGTTCATCTTCTGCATAATCGGTCGTGATCCATGTGTATTCGTAGGGGGCGTCTTTACTCGAAATGATAGCAGAATCATTCAAATACATAGTCACCATGCCTAATTCAACATTATCAAATGCATATGCCGACACAAGCACTGTATCAGACAAGATTGCTTGATCAGGTGGAAATGTGATGGTTAATGTAGGAGGAATGGAATCGGGTTCCTTTTGGACTTTGAACATGGGGCCTTCACAACTCAATAACAGAATGGCAATTAAAATGATATTTAGATTGAAAGATTTCATCAATTGGATATTGTTACGAGAATTGGTTGAGCAATTGTGGTATGCCCTGCATCATCCGTTACGTACGCAGATAAAGTATGCTGGCTTTCATTTTCCAAAGGCGTTGTGTCCCATTCAATCTGATAGGATTCCGTGTAATCAGTACCAATTGATTCTCCATCGATAAAGAATTCAACGTTATTCACACCAAAGTCATCTACTGCCTGTACTGTAAAGGAAACAGTATCACTCACAGTTTGTCCAGAAAGAGGGTTGGAGATAGATGCAACCGGTGGTGTGATGTCATCAATGATATTATTTACAAAAACACTCACTGGAGGCACATAGCTTATATTATCAGATGAATCAGAAACAATGATACTAATGACATGATCTTCATCGTCGGTCTCACTTGTTGTATCCCATTCATACGTGTAAGGGAATGTGGTTAAAGTGTCTCTTGGAATACCGTCAATAGATAAGTTGACTTGTTCCACACCAATATTATCTGTGGCTGAAATTTCGATCGTGATTGTCCCTGTGACTGTTTGTCCTGCGACCGGGTTTTGGATTTGACCAGTAGGTGGAATATTATCAAAATTATCTACATAGACTGCGATTGGCGGGGCAAGGGTTGCATTCCCATCCAAATCAAAGCCAACCACTGCAATAATATGGTCCATATCATCGGTAACTGTCTCTGTGTCCCAAATATAATTAAATGCATCAGAAGTATCCGTATGGACAGAATCACCATTGATAAAAAATTCAACTCGATCCATGCCAAAATCATCTTCAGCTAATACTTCGATTGAAACTATTCCAGTTAAATCCTGACCGGCCACCGGATTCGTGATCAATACGATTGGCGGTGTTATATCTCCCGCTGGATCATTATCTACAAAAACAGATATGGGGTTTAAAGGGGATTCATTGCCAGCCAGATCTATCAAAACAACACTGATGGTATGTTCTGTATCTTCTTCTTCCAATGTGGTATCCCATGAATAATGGTATGGTGCTTCACTATCCGAAATGATGTAAGTACCATCAATGGAAAAAGCAACTTCATCCATAGCTCTATTATCACTTGCACTGACAATGATATCAACGCTTCCGCTTACCGTTAATCCTGCGGGTGGACTGACAATAGAACCGGTTGGCGGAGTTACATCATTTTGTTGATTATTATCAATAATCACGTTGACAGGAGGAACAGTGGTTAAATTGTTACTCATATCCCGGACGAGAACATAAATAGAATAATGGTCATCCAAATATAAAAGAGTATTCCATGGAAAAATATAGGGTGGCTCTAAAACATATCCCTGGAGGACATTATTCACATAATAACTCACGTATTGTATACTGTCATTATCGGATGCTTCAACAGTAATATTAACGATTCCACTTACATATTGTCCGGAGAATGGATTTAATAAAAATGCAGTTGGAGGTTCATTATCATGATTATCTGCTTTAATGCGGATTGGAAAGGATGCATATGCATTTTGTACCTTATCATATGCAATAATTGATACAAAATGAAACTCATCCTCTGTATAATCTCCAGTCCTCCATTCAAAATCAAAAATATCATCTACCCCAGAATTATCTGTACCAACCCATTTTTGGTTTATATAGAATTGTACGGAATCAACTTCTTCATTATCTGTCGCACGTGCAAGAACAGTAATGTCACCAGCTACGGATATGCCATCAACAGGATATATTAAGACAGCTTGCGGTGGGGTTGTATCAGCGATGGGTAAATCCGTGACCTTATCGCACGATAAGGTGCAAAGCAAAATAAAGATTATCCCAAAATTTGATAAGAATTTATAACTTGGAATCATGACTTAAATTTACGAACTATTTTTACGAATCCACCTAAAGACATTATTACCGAATTTAGTTTTCTCAATTCGAAATATCATACGTTGTGCGTAGGTGAAAGCTATGTGTTTCAATGAAAAAACATACATATTTCTTCCAAATATTTCTTCTTCATAAACCGGCGTAAAATAAAATGAATGTTTTTGTTTCCAAAGGTCATAAATCATAGATGTTAGAACAGATATAGGAATGATATATGAAATAGATTCATAGGTTACACCTGTTTTATACAATCCTATAAAACTTGCTTTTGGAAGTAGATCATTATATTGATCCCAAACTTGCGGTATCATTCTTCGGTTTTTATCCCATTTGAATCTAATATCCAGAGTAGCACCAATCAGGAACGTATAAAAGGGGTAGAAGAATCCTCGTTCAATGGAATACTCAAGGATTGAATAATCTGTTATTATTTTTTCGATATGAAGGAGGGGAATAAATTCAGACTGATTGATACCAGTCTTTATAAATAGCTCCGGGTTTATCATATCATTATTGAATTTTATATCTAAAAAATTAATCGTATCGCCACTCAAGGTATAGATGGTCCCGGTTCGATTATTCATTTTTTGTAGATTCTCTTCAAAGCTCCAACTACTGTGAAAAACCCGATTAAAATCATTGTAGATGTAATAAATATCTCTCAAGTAAAGTGAATCTGAGTCGCCTGTATCTTTAGAGAAATAGTGTACAAACTCCATCCCAATGGAGTCAACGGATGCAACGATTGACTCGCCATTGTATTTCACAATTACATGTTGGACATCAGTATTCTGGGAATTCGACCACAACACTGAAATAACAAAAAGGAATATGCTCATCATCTGTTTCATGGGGCTTAAATTAAGAACCTTGTATGAAGAGTCAAATCCTACGTTTCTTTCTTTCTCTTTTTCTTTTTTGGGGATCCTTTTCGTTAGCACAACCTAAAATCAGTGTCGGTTTGGGGCTTGGTTTATATGAACCAACTCTATCTGGGTTCGATGAAAACAGTGATGTTAAATTTCCAACTGGTAATATGTTGAATCGAAATTTTCTTTTTAATTGGGCTGTATATTATGAATTTTTTAGTAACGCCCGATTGGGGTATAATTCCTATTCATCTTTTGAAGTGGGCAAATTGGATTTGATTAATTCTAAAGCTGTATATCGTCGAACGATTATTTATAGGATGTTTCCCTTAGAAACTTATTTTCGTTGGAAACCAAGAATAGAACTTAATTTTACCTTAACTCCGATTTGGGGACGCGGCAGAATTTTTGTGGATACAACCCCCGGAGATAAATCTGAAGATTGGAATCAGCTCATAAATAGTTTTGGTGATTCGAAACCTGTATCAGATTTGGGTGCAACAGATGCGATGACCAATGATTGGATTGGATTTTCCGGGATGATTGGTATTCGTTATTATTTATCAACACGAATTGGGTTGGATATGAAAATGGGTTTTATGGATAATTCTTATAAAAATGAAAAATGGCGTCTCCAAAAGAAAGAAGTAACAGGTCCAAAAATGAAAATTGACGAATTACCCTTATTCTCTTTTAAAGTGTTTTATGGTTTTAAATGAGGCAATTCACTTCTACCGTACTTTTTTTCGTGTTTCTATTTGGGCAAGAATCAATGGCCGATAGGCCTAATCCTTGTGAAGATCCATTACTCAACCTCGCAGAAAAAAAAGGAATTAAAGCTATTCCAATAAAAGATATTCCAAGATTTCGAAAATTAATGAAAGCTTGCGAAGACAAGGGAGGCTACAAGGTCATAGAAAAGATTGTTCATAAGGATTGGCAACGCGACTACAAAAAAGCCAAGACCATGGCTTCTTTTACACCTACTTTCTCAGTTATCGTTTTTCTAGTCATGATTTATTATTTCATTGGATTAGCAATAGCCACGAAATAAAAAAAGAGTCCCTTTTCAAAGGTAATTATAGGGCCAGACTCCATTTTAGGATTAAGATATTATTTCAATGGCCCACTCCCTATATTTTCACCCTTTTTTAAACATAAATCACAGGATTTTGGGCCTAAGAATACTCTAATGAAAAAAATATCTTTATTAATATTTTCACTTGTTTTGTGTGCATGTGGAGGTGGAAATAATTCATCTTCATCTTCAACAAACGTCAAATTTGATCTTATACCAAAGGATACTACGACCACTGCCGAAGAAGGATGGCATCCTGGACATCAACCCATGCAATGTGTGTGTTTGTTGCCTTTGGCTATTATTTTGCCGGGCGCGTTCTGGCAACCAAACCTTCTTCCTAGGAATAATCAGATAGTCCAGTTTAGATTCTTTTGGGATGTTAATTTTAATATCAATTAGGGCTATTATTTATGAAAGCATGTAAAACGCTTATTCTCACACTACTATTGGCTGGAGCACACTCTACCAGTAATACTGTACAAAATGATGAAAACGTGTTCTTAGTTAGGTTTAATGAAGTATATGATTTTGCAAATTTAAAACATGGACACATTGGAAATGCTACAGAAGCAACCCTTAAAAATGCAGAAGAAAAATTGCAAAAGATTCTAACGGTCGATAAGGAAAACCGCAGTTTTGAGAATACATTAGAAAAAATTGACGATATCTATGCAACGATTGAAATGGTATGGAGCCCTGGATATTTAATGAGCTCTACGCATACCGATGAAAAAATACGAGATGAAGGCCTAGAATCAAGCCGGAAAATTGAAAAATATATTACAGACCTTTCACTGAACAAGGATCTGTATAATGCTGTGCTAGATTATTCCAGAACAAAGGGAGGGCAGCAGTTAGAAGGGTATAAGAAAAAATACCTTGATGATACCATCCGTGATTTTCGCCGTAATGGCCTCGCGCTCAGTGATGAGAAAAGAGAAAAGGTTAAGGCATTATTTAATGATCTGTCTGATCTTGGATTGGCCTTTAGTAAAAATATTGCTGATTACCAGGATACACTCTTCTTGTCTGAAGATGAAATGGAAGGGCTCCCGGAAGTATATAAGATTGAACGGCATCAAAAGGATGCCAGATATGCTGTTGACATGTCATACCCATCTATCGGTCCATATTTCAAATTGGCCGAGTCTGACAAATCCAGAAAAGAGTTACGCTTTAGATATAATAATCGTGCTAAAGAATCAAATCTTGAGATTCTGGATAATATCATCAGGAAAAGGAATCAACTGGCAGCTATGCTTGGATACAGATCCTATGCTGAATACCGAACGGAAGATCGAATGGCAAAAAACCCCGAGAATGTGTGGTCATTTGAAAAAGATCTTATTGCAAAAGTACGAAAGAAAGCAGAAGCTGATGTTAATATAATGCTCAAGATCAAATCCGATAGGAACGGAAATGTTGCAACCACTATAGACCCATGGGAAGCTGCCTATTATGAGAATTTAGTTTTAAAGAAAAATTTTAATCTGGATTCTGAAGAAGTGAAAAAATATTTCGAATTCAATAATGTGACCAAAGGGCTTTTTACGATCTATCAAACTTTATTTAACATCAGGTTCAGGGAAATAAAGAATCCTTCAGTCTGGCATGAAGATGTACTCATGTACGAAATGTTTGATGCTTCAACAGAAGAATTGATCGGCCGATTCTACCTGGATATGTTTCCAAGGGCTAACAAATACAGCCATGCTGCAGCTTTTTCTGTCACGATTGGTAAAATGACAAGTAACGGCTACCAGAAACCAGCAACTGCTCTTGTATGTAATTTCCCAAAACCGTCAGATCTAGAACCATCCCTCCTTAGCCATGGTAATGTAGAAACATATTTCCATGAGTTTGGCCACTTGGTTCATGGGGTGTTAACAAAGTCCCCGCTAATGGGCTATGCTGGCACGTCTGTTGCCAGAGATTTTGTAGAAGCACCATCTCAAATGCTGGAAAACTGGGTATGGCAGAAGGAATCTTTAAACTTATTTGCACAGCATTATCAGACTGGAGAAACCATACCGGACAGTTTACTTAATAAAATGGTTGCAGCAAAAAATGTAAACTCAGGTACAAAGGCACTTCAACAGATATTTTATGGTATTTTGGATTTCACTTTACACGATGGATACGATCCTGATAAAGATGAATCGACAACAGATATAGTAAAGAAACTGCAGAATGAGTTGACACTTTACCCGTTTCAAAAAGGGACCCATTTTCAAGCTGCGTTTGGCCATTTAAATGGTTATGGTGCGGCATACTACGGATATAAATGGTCGGAAGTGTATGCTCAGGATATGTTTTCGGTTTTTGAAGAGAATGGAGTCATGGATATGAAAACTGGTATGAAATATCGGAGAGTCATCCTTGAAAAAGGAGGTACCAAAGAAGCTTTGGATTTGGTTCAAGAATTCCTAGGCCGAGAGTCTAACAATAAAGCGTTTTTAAAAAGTATGGGGTTATAGTTATAGTGGATAGACTATTAAAGATACTATCATTATTATTACTGGTATCAGGTGTATCAGCTAAAAGTCCTGCAACAGGTATTCAAAAAATCGTGTTTCACCAGATGTTTCTTCTCGAGAGCAAAATGGATGCCAGTCCAAAGATTTGGCAGGATA
>Ga0207990_1001322_pt1 | contig 12822 bp, 10 predicted proteins | sample ETNtaG_8_FD_185780 | JGI IMG/M metagenome (GOLD analysis project Ga0207990, IMG submission 185780) | Marine microbial and viral communities from oxygen minimum zone, Eastern Pacific Ocean - ETNP201406SV75 (SPAdes) (version 2) | ecosystem: Environmental > Aquatic > Marine > Oceanic ...
TTCGAGTCCTTCCTCACCTGCAAGCCCGGTTTAAAATGGATTTATTGTAGTCTTGGTTAAAGTATTTAATTAAAATCAGAAAAATAAAATGATTCAAAAAATTTCGCAGTATTTTAATGGTGTTCAGGTTGAAATGAAAAAAGTGACTTGGCTTTCAAAAGAAGAGATGTTAGGTTCTACGGTTATTGTGGGTATATTTTCCGTTATGATTGCTATATTCTTATTTTTTGTAGATTTTGGTTTGTCAGAATTCGTTTCGAGAATTTTAGGTGGTAAATAGACTGTAATGTTTTGGTATTCCCTAAGGGTAATTTCGGGAAAGGAAAAGAGTGCTGAGGAACAAATTCTCAGGGCTGCTGGTGATAATGAAATTACCAATGAGATAGAAGAAGTATTTGTACCCTATGAGAAAGTTGTTGAAATGCGAAACAATAAAAAAAGAATCAAGGAAAAGATGTTCTTTCCTGGATATGTTTTAATTAAAATGAACATGAACGCAAATACAAAGTATGTGGTTGAAAATTCACCAGGAGTGCTTAGTTTCGTAGGCCCAAAAGGGAAAAATCCAATTCCTTTACGAGAGGATGAGATAAAGAGAATTTTCGGAGAGGTGGAGCGTAAAGAAGGAATGGAAGTAGTTGATACTCCATTTAAAAAAGGTGATGCTATTAAAGTAGTTGCTGGTCCATTCATTGATTTTACAGGGTTTGTGGAAAGTCTTAATGAGGATAAGCAAAAAGTAAAGGTAACGGTTTCAATTTTTGGAAGACCAACGCCTATTGAGTTAGATTTTTTCCAAGTAGAAATAGAGAAGTAAAAAAATATGGCAAAAAAAGTAATAGGATTTATTAAGCTTCAAATACCTGCAGGAAAAGCTAACCCTGCACCGCCGGTTGGCCCTGCTTTGGGACAGCATGGTGTAAATATTATGGAATTTTGCAAGGCATTTAACGCAAAGACCCAGGAGCAAGCGGGTAAATTAATACCGGTTGAAATTACAGTATTTGCAGATAGATCATTTACATTTATTACAAAAACTCCGCCTGCAGCATCGTTGCTGCTAGAGGCACTTGGTATTCAAAAAGGTTCGGGTGAACCTAATAGAGAAAAAATTGGAACAGTAACCAATGCTCAATTAAAACAAATCGCAGAAATTAAAATGCCTGACTTAAATGCATCAGATGTGGAATCTGCTGTGCGAATGATTGCTGGCACTGCTAGAAGTATGGGCATCGTAGTAAAGGGATAAATTTTGGGACATTCAAAAAGATATAATAGTAATTTTGAGAAAATTAACCGGGAAAAAGAATATAGCTTGGAAGCTGCTGCTGAATTGTTGGTAAATCTTAGTCATCCAAAGTTTGATGAGTCGGTTGAGATTGCAATCAATTTGGGCGTTGATCCCAAGCATGCGGATCAGATTGTGCGTGGAACGGTTGCACTGCCAAATGGTATTGGAAAAGATATAAAAGTATTGGTTTTTGCAAGAGATGATTTGGCTGAAGAAGCTAGGAATTCCGGGGCTGATTTTGTTGGTGCAGATGATATGGTGGAAAAGGTTAAAGGTGGTTGGACTGATATAGATGTTGTAGTTGCAGCGCCTGATATGATGGCTGAAGTTGGTAAGCTGGGAAAAATACTTGGCCCAAGAGGCCTGATGCCTAATCCTAAAATTGGAACAGTGACTAAAGACATCGCAAAAGCTGTAACTGAAGTAAAGGCTGGCAAGATAGAATTTAGAGTGGAAAAAAATGGAATAATCCATAACAGTATTGGAAAGGTATCCTTTTCTAAGGAAAAAATTGTAGAAAACGCTAAGGTATTTCTTGGTGCAATATTGAAAGCTAGGCCTCAGGCGGCAAAGGGTCTCTATATGAAAAAAATAACCATGACTTCTACTATGGGCCCAGGTATTAAATTAGATAGATCGAGTATTTCAGGATAGGAAATTACGAATGTCAACTCCACAAAAAACCGAAATCATAAATGATTTAACGCAAAAGTTTCAGAATTCCTCTGGCATTTATTTCACCAAGTATTCTGGAATGAATGTTGCTCAGGCAACTGAGTTGCGTAAACAGTTTAGGGAAAATGAAGTGTCCTATTTTGTTTCAAAGAATACTCTTACAAAAATTGCTGCAAATAATGCGGGATTTGAAAACAAATTAGATGGATTGCTTTCAGGTCAAATAGGGATAGCTTATGTGGCTGGCGATCCTACAGCTCCAGCTCGTGTGATTCGCAATTTTGAAAAAGAAAATAAGAATTCAACGTTGGAAGTTGTTGGAATGGTATTTGAAGGTGAAATATTCAGCGCAGAAAAATACAAAGAGTTGGCAGACCTCCCTTCCCGTGATGTATTGCTGTCAATGTTTGTTGGAACAATAAATCAGCCAATGGGCAAATTAGTTGGTGTCTTGAGTGGTGCTATGTCAAAACTTTCAGGAGTGTTAACAAGTTTAAAAGAAAATAAATCTTAATATCGTAATCAGGAGATAAAAGAAAATGGCAGACATTAAAAGAGAAGATGTGTTGGTATATTTGGAAAATGCAAATATGTTAGAAATATCCGAACTTATTAAGGAAATCGAAGATAAGTTTGGAGTAACAGCGGCAGCCCCTGTTGCAATTGCAGGTGGTGCAGCTCCAGCTGCAGGGAGTGCAGACGCAGCTGAAGAAAAAACAGAATTCGATATAGAATTGACTGGCGTTGGTGAAAAGAAAATCAATGTAATAAAGGTTGTTCGTACTATCACATCTCTTGGCTTAAAAGAAGCAAAAGAATTGGCAGATAATGCGCCGTCTATGGTTAAGGAAGCTGTATCCAAAGATGAGGCAGAAGAAATAAAAAAACAATTAGAAGAAGCTGGCGCTACAGTTACTTTAAAGTAGAAACACTACTTTAATTAAGCTTCATCAATAATTTCTATTCTAAACGGAGGTAATCTACTTTGAGTGTTGACACTGCAATGAAAAATGGTGCACGCCATGATTTTTCAAAATTTCAACCTAAAATACCCATACCCGATCTTCTAGGAATTCAATTAGCTTCTTGGGAAAGTTTTCTACAAGAAGATATCTTGCCAGAAAAGCGGGAAAATAAAGGTCTTGAGGCAGTATTTAAAAACATGTTTCCTGTTGAGGATGCTCGTAATGATTATATATTAGAATACAAGCACTATTATTTAGGCTTGCCGAAATATACTGAAAAAGAGTGCTTAGAGCGCAGAATATCTTTATCAGTTCCTCTAAAAGTTCGTTTTATTTTAAATATTACTGATGAAAATGATCGAAGTAAATATGTTCAGAGTATTGAGCAGGATGTATTCTTTGGTAATATTCCATATATGACAGAAAGCGGCACTTTTATTATTAATGGTGCAGAAAGAGTAATTGTGAGTCAGCTACAGCGTAGTCCTGGCGTATTTTTTGATCAAAATTTTCACCCCAATGGTACAAAATTATTTCAGGCTCGGATTATTCCATTCAGAGGTTCTTGGGTAGATTTTACTACTGATATTTATGATTGTATTTATGCAATTATTGATCGCCGTCGAAAATTCCCAGCTACTTTGCTATTGCGCGCTATAGGGTTTTCAACAAACAGAGAGATTCTCGAGGCTTTTGAGTTAGCTAAATCATATAAAATAAGTAGTAAGAAAAATCTATTAAATAAAACGTTGCTAGAAGATATTGTAGATAAAAGTACAGGTGAAGTAGTTGCGGAAACAGGAGTTGTAATAACCGAAAAGCGTCTTGATGAATGGAAAAAAATCGGTATCTCAGAATTGACTGTTGCAAAAAAAGAAGAATCTTTAGAAGTTCAGATGCTGAAAAACACGATGGAAAAAGATCCTACAAAGTCATCAGATGAGGCTTTAAAATTATTATACCAACATCTTAGAACGGGAGAGGCTCCCTCTGTAGGAATTGCGCAGAAGTTCATCGAAAAAATGTTTTTCTCTACCAAGAAATATGATCTTGGTGCTGTAGGGCGATATCGAATAAATAAAAAGTTTGATCTTGATGCACCTATTGATGAACCGATATTAACTCGTGATGATTTTATTCAGGTATTTAATTATTTGATTCTCATGAGAAAAGGTGAAAGAGGTTCAGATGATATTGATCACTTGGGTAATCGTCGTGTGAGAACGGTTGGTGAGCAGCTTGCGAATCAGTTTAATATTGCACTGAGTAGAATGCATAGAAACATTCGGGAAAAAATGAATCAAAGGGAGGCAGAAAGCCTTACTCCTCAAGATTTAGTAAATTCACGAATTGTTACTACTGTTTTAAATACATTTTTTGGAACGAGTCAGCTTTCTCAGTTTATGGATCAAACAAATCCATTGGCTGAAATTACCCATAAGCGGAGAATTTCTTCACTTGGCCCTGGCGGACTATCTAGAGAGCGTGCCGGCTTTGAGGTTAGAGATGTGCATTATACTCATTATGGACGTCTATGTCCAATTGAAACTCCTGAAGGTCCCAATATTGGACTTATCAACTCATTGGCAACTCACGCTGTAGTGAATAAGTTGGGATTCATTGAATCTCCTTATCAAAAAATAATTCAGAAAGGTGCTGGAAAGTATTCATTTTCTGAAGATGTAGTATTTTTATCACCGGATGAAGAAATGCGCGCCCATATTGCGCAAGCTACAGAGCCGGTTGAAAAGGGTAAATTCGTAAAAGATATTATTCGTGTAAGAAATGGTGAGGACTTTCCCCTTGTTTCATCTGATTCTGTAAATTATAGAGATATTTCTCCCAATCAAATTGTGAGTATATCTGCAGCTCTAATCCCTTTCCTTGAAAATGATGATGCAAACCGTGCATTAATGGGATCAAACATGATGAGACAGTCGGTTCCACTACTTAATCCAGATCCACCAATTGTTGGTACAGGAATGGAGGATCGAGTGGCGTTGGATTCGAGGGCAACCATGGTTTCTTCTTGCGATGGTACAATTGAAAGTGTTGATGCGAACGAAATAACCATTCGCTCATCAGGTCAGCCAGCTGAATTAGAATTAGTTCCTGATGAGAATTTGAAAGTATTTAAGTTGAAAAAGCTTCTACGGACAAATCAGAACACCTGTATTAATCAGCGGCCAATTGTGAGCTTGGGACAGAAAATTAAAAAAGGTCAGATTATTGCAGATGGTCATTCAACTAAGGATGGTGTTTTGGCTTTGGGAAGAAATCTAAAAGTTGCTTTTATGCCTTGGCGTGGATATAATTTCGAGGATGCTATCATTATCAACGAAAATTTGGTAAAGCATGATACCCTCACTTCAACTCACATGAAGGAATTTGAAGTTGAAATTAGGGATACAAAGAGAGGCGAGGAAGAGCTTACCAACGAAATTCCGAATGTAAGTGAAGAGGCAACGCGAAATTTAGACGCTCGGGGAATTGTTCGCATTGGTGCAGAAGTCCATCCGGGGGACATCTTGGTTGGAAAAGTAACGCCAAAAGGTGAAACAGATCCAACGCCTGAAGAAAAATTACTTCGTGCAATTTTTGGTGAGAAGGCTGGTGATGTTAAAGATGCCTCAAAACGCTGTGATTCGGGTGTACATGGTGTTGTTGTTGATACGCAGCTCTTTGAGAGAAAAAGTATTGCAATCAGGGATGAAGAAAAGCAGCAGATTCGAGTATTGCAGAGAAATGCACGAAAAGACAGGGTTGAGCTGATGGAAAAAAGAGATGAGTTGTTAAAAACTCAATTGTCAGAGCAAATCTCTGGAGGAATGAGAGATGCCACTACAAACCGGACTCTTATTAAAGCGAAGACTTTACTCACACCATCACGAATTAAGAAGCTTGATTATGAAACGCTTTCTTTAAAATCTCCATGGGTGGAAAATCCCATAATTTGGAATAAAATTCTCAAAATATGGCAGAACTATCGTAGAAATTTGAGACAACTAGAAGAGCGTTTAGAAAAAGAAATTTTCAAATTGAGAGTGGGCGATGAATTGCAGCAGGGTGTCATGAAGCTTGCTAAAGTTTATATTGCTCAAAAACGAAAAATCTCAATCGGTGATAAAGTGTCAGGGCGCCATGGAAATAAGGGTATTGTATCTATCATTGTGCCTGAAGAAGATATGCCCTTCACTGAAGATGGAACTCCGGTTGATATTATTCTAAATCCGCTTGGTGTGCCTTCTCGAATGAACTTGGGTCAGCTATATGAAACAATGTTGGGCTGGGCAGGTGAAAAGCTAGGGAAAAAATATAAAACGCCTGTATTTAATGGCGCGAATCATGAAGATGTGATAAGCGAGTTACAATCTGCTGGTTTATCAGAAACTGGTAAGGTTGATTTATGGGATGGTAGAACAGGTGAAAAAATTGCTTCACCTGTAACAGTTGGAGTTATTTATATGCTAAAATTATCGCATTTGGTGGATGATAAAATGCATGCACGTGCTACAGGTCCATATTCACTTATTACACAGCAGCCTTTGGGTGGTAAGGCTCAGGCTGGTGGTCAACGATTTGGAGAGATGGAAGTATGGGCTTTAGAGGCATATGGTGCCGCTCATACGCTTCAAGAAATATTAACTACAAAATCAGATGATGTGGATGGGCGAACAAAGCTGTATAATTCGCTGGTTCGCGGAAAAAATACGCCTGAATCAAGTATTCCTGAATCTTTTAATGTTTTAGTAAAAGAGCTAGAAGGATTAGGGCTAAACGTATTATTGAACTAACCGAAGGAGATAAAATTGTTATTTTCAAATAAGCCAGCCTCAAGACTGTCACAATCTTTTAGTACTATTACTGTTGGATTGCTGTCTCCAGAGGAAATTTTAGATAGATCGTTCGGCGAAACTCTTAAGCCTGAAACTATTAATTATAGATCATATAAGCCGGAAAAAGATGGCCTGTTTTGTGAAAAAATATTTGGTCCTACAAAAGACTGGGAATGCCATTGTGGAAAATATAAAAGAATCAGATATCGTGGTATAGTCTGTGATCGTTGTGGTGTTGAAGTCACCAGAAAATCTGTTCGACGAGATAGAATTGGTCATATAACATTGGCTGTTCCGGTAATTCATATCTGGTATCTTAGGTCAATCCCAAGTAAAATCAGCTACCTTTTGGGATATACTACTAAACAGTTAGAGCAGATTGTATATTTTGAAAAATTTGTCATTCTTAATCCAGGTGCGTCTGGCAGGGAATATGGTGAGCTTTTAGAAGAGGAAGATTATTTAAAGCTTGAGCAGGAATTTGGAATAGACGTAGTTTCTGAAGATGATCGTGATGAAGATAGATATTTTGAAGCAGAAATGGGTGGTGAGGCAGTGCTTCGTTTATTGCGCGATTTGGATGTAGTGGGAAAAATAAATGAACTTTTAGAAGTTGTAAAAAGTAAAACATCAGTTCAGAAAACAGAAGTGGCACTTAAACGTTTAAGGATTCTTAAAAAGTTTGATCCACGAATTGAAAAGAAGATTTATAATAAGCCAGAATGGATGGTATTAAGTGTATTGCCGGTAATACCTCCTGAATTACGCCCGCTAGTACCATTAGATGGTGGTCGGTTTGCGGCTTCAGATTTGAATGATTTGTATAGACGTGTAATTATACGAAATAATCGTCTAAAACAGCTCATGGAAATTAAAGCGCCAGATGTAATTCTTAGAAATGAAAAACGTATGCTGCAAGAGTCTGTGGATGCATTAATTGATAATAGTAGAATGAAATCTGCTGTAAGAAGTGGAACCAGAAGACCGCTAAAATCTTTGAGTGATTCACTTAAAGGTAAGTCTGGCCGGTTCCGTCAAAACTTATTGGGCAAACGTGTTGACTATTCCGGAAGGTCTGTGATCGTTGTTGGGCCTGAATTGAAATTGCATGAATGTGGCATACCAAAAGAAATGGCGATGGAATTATTTAAGCCACATGTAATTTATGAATTAATAAAAGTTGGTTATTCTCGAACGCCTAGAAGCGCAAAAATGTTGGTTGAAACAAAGGCTCCTGAAGTTTATAAGGTGCTTGAAAATGCCGTTAAAGATCACCCCGTATTATTAAATCGTGCTCCAACACTGCATAGATTAGGTGTTCAGGCTTTCCAGCCAATATTGATTGAAGGAAAGGCTATTCGACTGCATCCGTTAGTTTGTGCAGCTTTTAATGCAGATTTTGATGGAGATCAAATGGCAGTGCATGTACCATTGTCAGCTGAAGCTAAAATGGAAGCATGGCTATTAATGTTGTCAAGTCACAATATTCTTCATCCTGCAACCGGAAGCCCTATTGCAATTCCATCTCAGGATATGGTGCTAGGGTGCTATTTTTTAACCCGTCCAAGATCTGGGGATTTAGGTGAGGGAACAAAATTTGGATCGTTTCATGAGGCTGAATTGGCATTTTCAAATCATGAAGTTTCACTTCATGCTTATGTGAGTTTTAGGATGGAAGACGGCTGGATAAATGATACCACATTGGGAAGAATAATTTTTAATGAAAAATTACCCAAGGAGATGCCTTATGTAAATAAAACGATGAACAAAAAAATACTTACCAATATAATTGGACAGTGTTATAAAAAGTCTGGTAATTACCAGACTATTTCATTTTTAGATGATTTAAAAGATTTGGGATTTGAGTTCGCATTTAAAAGTGGAATTTCAATTGCAATAAATGATATACATATTCCCGAGAAAAAAGGTGAAATATTAGATGCCGCTCAAAAACAGGTTGAAGAAATTCAAGAGAAATTTGATCGACATGTTTTAACGGAGGGTGAGCGATATAATAAGGTTATTGACATTTGGACACATGCTACTAGTGATGTTGCTAATGAAATGTTCAAAGAATTAGAAAATGATGATCAGGGGTTTAATCCTTTATTCATGATGGCAGATTCTGGTGCGAGAGGAAGTCAAGACCAAATAAAACAGCTCGCTGGTATGCGTGGGTTGATGGCAAAACCAAAAAAATCCATGGTTGGAGCATCTGGCGAAATTATTGAAAATCCTATCAAATCAAACTTCAAAGAAGGATTGTCAGCTTTTGAGTATTTTATTTCTACGCATGGAGCTAGAAAGGGTTTGGCAGATACAGCCCTTAAAACTGCAGATGCGGGATATTTAACCCGTAGATTGGTTGACGTTGCTCAAGATGTAACAATAACAATGGAAGATTGCAAGACCGTTCAGGGCACTATGCTTGAAGATTTAAAAGAAGGTGAAGAAATTATTGAATCCCTTGAAGAGCGGATTGTTGGAAGGTATATACTGGAAGATATAGTTGACCCAATAGATAATACTAAATTTGCCAAGAAAGGTAAGCTTCTTGATGAAAAAACAGTTGATTTAATTTCTAAAGGCAATGTGTATCAAGTAAAAGTGCGGTCAGTACTTACCTGTGAAGCGCCGCATGGTGTATGTATGTGTTGCTATGGATTAAATTTGGCCTCTCATAAAGAGCCTCGTATTGGTGATGCCGTTGGAATTATGGCGGCCCAATCAATCGGCGAACCAGGTACGCAGTTAACCCTTCGAACATTCCATATTGGTGGTACAGCTTCTAGAATTGTTGAGCAATCTCATAGAAGTGCCAAAAAGGAGGGTACTATTAAGTTATCAGAAAGCTTAAATCTAATTGGTATTAAGGATGAGAATGGAAATGATGTAATGGTAGCATCTGTGAGAAATGGAAAAATGGAATTAATGGATAAAAAGGGTAATTCTATTTCAAATTGGCAAGTGCCCTACGGATCAAAAGTTTTTGTTGAAAGTGGTGAAAAAGTAAAGGTTGGGCAAACTCTTTTTGCATGGGATCCATATACAGATGTTATTCTAGCAAGAACGGCCGGAATCATTCATTTCCGAGACATGATTGAAGGTGAAACATATATTGAAGAAGCAGTAGAAAGTGGAAAGAAAATGATTGTAATTACGGAATCTAAAAACCGTGATTTAAGTCCGCATATTCATATTGAGGGTACGGGAAAAGATGAGGCCTCTGGTGGTGCTAGTATTTTACCAGTTCGAGCTACCGTTGTTGTTCGTGATGGAGATAAAGTAAAGGCTGGCCAAATTTTGGTTAAAATTCCAAGGGATGCGGGAAAAACCAGAGATATTACAGGTGGTCTTCCTCGGATTGCAGAATTATTTGAAGCTCGAAACCCTGCAAATCCTGCTGTAATCACAGAGGTTGATGGAACAATTAAATACGGAAAAGTAAAGCGTGGTATCCGTGAAATTCATGTAATTGGAAAAGAGAAGGAAAATATTTATAAAATACCTTATGGTAAACATATCCTTGTTCACGAAGGAGATTTGGTATTTGCCGGAGATAAATTATGTGAAGGATCCGTTTCTCCAAAAGATATTTTGAGAATTGGAGGTGCTTCAAAAGTACAGGAATTTCTTGTGAATGCTATTCAGGAAGTATATCGACTACAAGGAGTTGCAATAAACGATAAGCATATTGAGGTAATTGTTCGTCAAATGATGAAGAAGGTAACGGTAGAAGATGCAGGTGATACTTTATACCTTCATGGAGATCGTATAAATCGATTTGAAATTCAAAATACAAATGAAGAGATGAAAAAGAAAGCGGTTGTTACGAATTCCGGAGATTCTGACTATGAAGAGGGTGATGTGGTTTATACATCTAATATTAAGGATGTTAATAAAGACTTGAAAGAGTCTGGAAAAAAACCAATCAAAACCTCCAAGCCAAAACCTGTGACTTTTAGTCCGCTTTTATTGGGGATTACGCGTGCCTCACTTAATACTGAAAGTTTTATTTCAGCGGCCTCCTTCCAAGAAACCACACGTGTACTCACTGATGCTGCTGTTGAAGGAAAAACTGACTATCTCAAGGGATTGAAAGAAAATGTAATTATCGGACGATTAATTCCGGCTGGAACAGGTGCTTTGCAAAACAGAGGATTAATAGTAACAAACCCAGGTGAGCAAGAAAGAGAATCTGCAATTCAAGAAGTTGAGTTGCCAGTTGAGGAAAATCAGCATGAAGAACTTGCAGGGCAATTAGTTTAATAATTAATAATCAGACGCTGAACTTCCCAATAGAATATAATAATAAAAATGCAGAATAAATGCTTGGGTTAAATTTTATATACTTTATAAATTACCAAGCTATGCTAGGAATCAAATGCCAACAGTAAACCAACTTGTCAGGAAAGGTAGAAAAAAGCAGCTTAAGAAAAATAATGTGCCTGCTTTAGAGGCCTGTCCTCAAAAAAGAGGTGTATGCACTCGTGTATATACAACCACACCGAAGAAGCCAAACTCTGCCTTGAGAAAGGTGGCTCGTGTTCGATTGTCAAATGGGTTTGAGGTAACAGCCTATATTCCGGGAGAGGGTCATAATCTCCAGGAGCACTCTATTGTGATGATTGAGGGTGGAAGAGTAAAAGATTTGCCTGGAGTTCGTTACCATGTTATTAGAGGTGTTCTAGATCCTGCTGGGGTAGAGGGGCGTAGGACAAGTCGCTCGAGATATGGTACAAAAAAACCTAAAAATTAATTTCATTTTTTAATTCATGCGTAGAAGAAGACCAGAAAAAAGAGAGATACTGCCGGATCCTGTATATGGAGATTTGATAGTCGCGAAGTTTATTAATAATCTCATGAAACAGGGGAAGAAAAGCCTTGCTGAAAAAATATTTTATCAAAGTATTGAAAAAATAAAAAAACAGGGAAAGGTTGACGATGGTATTGAATTATTTAAAAAGGCATTAGAAAATGTTGCACCTGTTCTTGAAGTTAAATCTAAAAGAATTGGTGGTGCTACTTATCAGGTTCCGATAGAAATATCTGAAGGTCGTCGAATGGCTTTAGCAATGCGGTGGATTATAGGTTATTCAAAATCCAGAAAAGGTCAGACTATGGCAGATAGATTGGCTGCGGAACTACTGGCAGCAGCTAATAATGATGGTTCTGCTGTTAAGAAGAAAGAGGATACTCATAGAATGGCAGAGGCAAATAAAGCTTTCTCCCACTTTAGATAAATAATATGAAAAATATTCCATTAAAGCATGTTCGAAATATTGGCATTATGGCCCATATTGATGCTGGCAAAACTACTACCACAGAACGTATTCTGTACTATACGGGACGAACCCATAGATTGGGTGAAGTTCATGACGGTGCTGCTACCATGGATTGGATGGACCAGGAAAAAGAACGTGGAATAACCATTACTTCGGCTGCAACTACAGCTTTTTGGAACGGAAATCGTGTAAATATTATTGATACTCCAGGTCACGTAGATTTTACAATTGAGGTAGAGCGATCTCTCCGTGTATTGGATGGGGCAATTGCATTATTTTGTGCTGTTGGTGGTGTTGAGCCGCAATCTGAAACTGTATGGAGACAGGCTGATAAATATGGTGTGCCAAGAATTGCTTTTGTAAATAAGATGGATCGTACAGGCGCAGATTTTTTTAAGGTAATTGAAATGATTAAGGACCGGCTAAATGCAAATCCTGTTCCTATTGTATTGCCTATTGGTTCTGGGGATATATTTACTGGGTTAATTGATTTAATTAAGATGGAAGCCATTCTTTATACTTCTGAGGATGGATCTAGTTTTGAATATGGCGAAATTCCTGCTGATATGGCGGAGGTTGCTGATAAATGGCGTTTGCATTTATTGGAAGAAGTTGCCTCTTATGACGAACATTTATTAGAAAAATATCTTGAAGGAGAGGAGCTTCTTCCGGAAGAAATAAAGGTTGCTATTCGGAAAGCTGCATTGGATGGTACTATGATACCAACTCTTTGCGGATCTGCTTTTAGGAACAAAGGTGTACAAAGAACA
>Ga0207990_1001324_pt1 | contig 12812 bp, 12 predicted proteins | sample ETNtaG_8_FD_185780 | JGI IMG/M metagenome (GOLD analysis project Ga0207990, IMG submission 185780) | Marine microbial and viral communities from oxygen minimum zone, Eastern Pacific Ocean - ETNP201406SV75 (SPAdes) (version 2) | ecosystem: Environmental > Aquatic > Marine > Oceanic ...
GGCAATCATTGCATAAGGTGGTAGCTGCAAACTTTCCTAACGAATTAGGTTTTTACAAACCTGTTGTGCATAGGGCGAGTTTTTCTAACGCTTGGGTAACTACAGGAGGTAAAATTAACATTACCCTCAACCTTTTAAGAAAACTGGATGAAACCGGCAGAATCTGCGTTATATCCCATGAACTTGCTCACTTGAAAAGCAATCATTATTACTCCAAGGCAGGGATATCAGTATTTACTTCAGCAGCAATGTCTGCCGCAGGGGTATTTGTTCCTGGGATGAGTTACTTGGATCATGTGGTTAACCCTGCGGTAACAAATGCTTTTGGGCGTCAATTTGAATTGGACGCTGATAAATTGGCAGTAGAATACATTCAAAAAGCTGGGTTAACGAAAACTGATTATCTGAAATTCCTGTATTGGATGAAAAAAAATATGGAAAGTCAGAATCGCTCCACTAAGGTTTCCATTTTTTCAACTCACCCAGCAACTCAAGAAAGAATAAATGAACTTATGAGAAACTGAGGACCGCACGGCTTGTTGAGTAAGTAGCTAATAAAGGCATATCTAACGGAGAGCCACACGATGCATAAATTGGTATTGTTGCGCCATGGTCAGAGCCAATGGAATCTTGAAAACCGGTTCACCGGGTGGACCGACGTAGACCTCACGGCCTTGGGGATTGATGAGGCTCGCAACGCGGGGAATCTACTGAAGAAGGAAGGGTATACCTTTGACGTGGCTTACACATCGGTACTTAAACGCGCCGTCCGCACCTTATGGCTTGTACTGGATGACATGGACCTGATGTGGATACCCGTGCACCGGTCCTGGCGACTCAATGAACGGCATTATGGTGCGTTGCAAGGGCTGAACAAACAGGAGACGGCGGCCAAACACGGTGCCGATCAGGTCAGGATATGGCGACGGAGCTACGATATCCCGCCCCCGCCTTTAGAGAAAAATGACGACCGGCTTCCTGAAAACGACCCTCGTTACGCTGATGTTCCTGAGGAGGAGAGGCCGCGCACTGAGGCGCTCAGTCACACGGTGAAACGTTTTCTTCCTTACTGGAAAAAAACGATTGTTCCGACTCTTACCTTGGGGAGGAAAGTTCTCATCTGCGCCCACGGCAACAGCCTGAGAGCGCTAGTTAAGCACCTCGACAATGTTAGCGAGGATGCAATCGTCGAATTGAACATCCCAACCGGGATTCCCCTGATATACGAACTCAATGACGACCTGACGCCGAAAACCCACTACTATCTGGGTGATCCTGAAGCAGCGCAGAAAGCTGCAGAGGCCGTGGCCAACCAAGGTAAGGTGAAGTGAGTTAGCAGGCGGTGTATTTCGTTTAAGGTTGAATCATTTGGCGGGCGTGTTTGCGCGTGGCTTCGGTGATCTTTTCGCCGCCGGACATCCGAGCGATTTCTTCCACCCGTTTCTTTTCCGAAAGTTCGCGGATGCCTGAGAAGGTTCGTTTTCCCTTCACATCCTTGAACACCTGAAAGTGAGCTATTGCCTTGCCCGCAATCTGGGGCAGGTGGGTAATGCAGAACACCTGTTTCCCAGTGGCGATTTTCTTCAGTTTATTTCCCACCACCTCCGCCACCTTGCCGCCGATTCCAGTATCGACCTCATCGAAGACCATGACCGGGATGGTGTCCTGTTTGTTGAGTATGGATTTAAGAGCCAGCATCAAACGCGAAAGTTCTCCGCCCGAAGCAATTTTGGCCAGCGGCTTAAGGTCCTCACCCGGGTTGGGGGAAAACAGAAACTCGATCGCGCCGAGCCCGGTTGGGTGCAGTTTGACCGTTTGTTTGCGAAAAAGGACGAATCCAGACTCATCGGGTTCATAATTGAACCGCACCGCGAACCGCACTTCCTTCATGCTTAGATCAAGGAGTTCCTTTTCCACATTTTTTTTGAGTGTGTCGGCGATTTTTTCCCGTGTCGTGGCGAGAGCGATGGAGAGTTTGGAAAGGGCACTTTCACGGGATTTTAAATCTGACAGGATCCGCTCCATCGTTTCCTGGAACGAGGAAAGTGTTTCCAACTCGTTGGCAATCTTTTCGCGGTGGGCAAGGACTGCAGCGATATCTCCACCGTATTTTCGTTTTAGCCCGTTGATCTCCGCGAGGCGGTCTTCAATTTCCTCCAGCCGGGCTGGGTTGGCCTCGATGGACTGAAGATAATCCCGCAACTCTTCCGTCAACTCCTCCAGTTCATAAAAAGCGGTCTGTCCTCGCTTAGCCTGAATTTCTAGGGCCGGGTCGATTTGAGGCAGTGACTCCAGATCCCGCTGGGCTGCGCCGAGCGTTTCCAGGGCCGCCCCTTCATGGTCCGCGATCCGGTCGAGAATCTGACGAACGGACCCATGAAGTTTTTCCGCGTGCTGCAGCTTATTTTTTTCTGCCTTGAGCAAGTCTTCCTCATCCGGAGACAGATTGGCTTGATTGATTTCATTGATTTGAAAATTGAGCAAGTCTTCGCGTTGCAGTCGATCACTTTCCTTGGAGCGTAATTCGTCGAGTTTTCTCAGATCTGTCAGGTAAGCTGAATATTCTTTGGAAAAACCGTTTCTCTCCCCCATGGTTTTTCCGTAAAGATCCAAAAAGTCGACGTGGATCTCCGAGTTGAGAAGTGCCTGGTGGTCGTGTTGTCCGTGGATGTCTACGAGTCGGTTGCCAAGTGCACCCAAAGCAGCGACGGTGACCGTGCCGTCGTTGAGAAGACAGCGGTTCTTTCCCGACCCTGAAATAGTACGTCGAATGATGATCTCTCCGTTGTTGGTTTCGATTTCCAGTTCGCGGATGAGGTCGAGTGTGGCCGGGTCGGTGATTTCAAAAACACTTTCGACGGTTGCAGAAGTTTCTCCCGTCCGGATGAAGTCGGAATCGGCGCGACCGCCGAGGATGAGGTTGAGTGCATCGATGATGATTGATTTTCCGGCTCCGGTTTCTCCGGTCAGCACGTTGAGTCCAGGCTGAAATTCAACATGCAGATTTTCGATGATGGCAAAATTATTTATCTTTAATTCTTTGAGCATCAGATTAGGGGCCGATACGCTCAGCGATTTGATGCAAGAGAGTGTGGGTTTCTGAGATCAGGTTGCGAACGGATTCATCTTCTCCCAATTTGCTGGCGACTTCAAGGAAAGCCCGTAATGTATCCCGTGCCGCAACGTAGTCATCGTTTTCGAAATATGCACGGGCTAGGCCTAGGTGGTTTTCCCCATACTTTGGGCCTAGACGTACCGCTTCCCGAAAATGGTTTATGGACCGCTTAAGATCCTTCCCGAAGAAGCGTGGAAGTTGCAGGTAGAGATTGCCAAGTGCTCGGTGGGGTCCACCTTCGTTCACCGACGGGTCCAGCCGAATGGCTATTTCCATATCCTCTTTCAAAGGTTCGATGATTCCAAGGCTGGCCCACAGGCCTCGCGTCTGTCCCAGTTTTCCGTTGCACAGCCCCTTGAAAAAAAAACCATTTGCCGACTTGGGGTTGATCTTGACGGTGTTTTCCGCATGCTCTAGGCAAAGTGAGAAATAACGGATCTTATCGGTCTCCGCCTCTGACAACTTCCCCAGTTTGAAATAAATGCGTCCTAGCCGCCAAGATACTGTGTCCGCTTCCGGGAAGCGGCGGGTGGTCTCGCGAGTTAGGGCCTCGATTTTTAGTAAGTCCTGACGATTCTTTGCGACTCCATACAAACGATCGATCTCCTTCAACACCGCTTCCTGATCCAGTTCGGCGCCGAGAAGAAACCCAATAGACAATACTGAGGCTTTAAAAATCTCGTTCATGCCTGGTAAAATTCATTTTATGAGTTAGGCTCAAGTAAGTTATAATCCTCGTGGGCGCGTGTTTTATGTGACCTTGCCGTCTTTAACTCTCAATTTATCATAACTTATGAGTTCCCGCGGAAAATCGATTTTTTTCCTTGTTCTATTCATGTTCTTTTTCTGGGCGTCGTCCGCCTTGGCAAGTGAGACATCCCCCCGTCAGACAGTCGAAAAGCTGCTGGATGCCATCCGCGGATTGAAGATCGAAGACAAATTGTCTCCTGAGCGACAGAAAATGAATCAGGAGTTATCTCGTCGCGCTTTGGAGATGCTGGACCTGCAGGAAGTCAGCCGGAAAGCCTTGGGCAAATATTGGAGCAAACGAACCCCCAAGGAGCAGAACGGGTTTGTAAAATTGTTGAGCCGGATGTTCGTTCAGGAGGCTTTTCCCAACTCGGGAAAATTTTTCTCCGACCTCAAACTGGTTTATGGAAAAACTAGGATAAAAAAATCCAAAGCCCTAGTTCCGCTGACTGTGGTTCATCAGGAAGAAGGAGAAATCGCTATCGATTTCCATCTGCATAAAAATGGCGGTGACTGGCAGGTCACAGACGTCGATCTCGATGAAATCAGCATGCGCAACAATCTCAGAAGCCAGTTCTACAAGATCATCGATAAGAATGACTACCAGGACCTAGTCCGACGCATGGAAGCAAAGCTTCAGGAGATCAAAAGCTAACTCGGTAGTCGGGGGCGAAAGACGCTAAGTTCCCCTGCAATTAATCCCCATCCAAAGCATCGCTGCGTTAAAAGCCTCGCCATGGTAGCCGGTTATATTTCAAGACTGGTCTGTTTCCCAGACCTTTAGTACACTGGTTTTTCTTCGTACGATTCGCTTGTGAATTTTTGTTATGAAAAAATTAGGAATGGTCAGTCTAGGCTGTCCAAAAAATACAGTCGATACCGAGCTGGTTTTAGGCGACTTGCTGGAGAACGGGTATGAGATCACGCCGCGCCAGGAAGAGGCGGATATCATCATTGTTAACACCTGCGGATTCATCGAGGCTTCCAAACGCGAGTCCATCGATGCCATCCTAGAAATGGCCGCTCTGAAATCCAAAGGACGCTGTAAGAAACTTGTTGTGACAGGGTGCCTCTCCGAACGGTACAACGACGAGCTTCTCAAGGAAATTCCAGAAATTGACCATATGCTCGGGGTCAACCAGTATCCTCAACTGAAACATATCCTGAGAAATACTTCAGATTCATCGAGGCGAGCTGCTTCGCCCAACCACGTAAATGATCCGGCGGAATATTTTGAATCCTACATGCACCGTGTGCTGACCACCCCTTTCTACACGGCCTATCTTAAAATCGGAGAAGGATGCTCCAACCAGTGCGCCTTTTGTATTATTCCGGAAATCCGAGGCCGGTTCCGCAGTCGCTCTCAAGAATCGGTCGTCACTGAAGCTAAACATCTGGCCCGGCGCGGAGTTAAAGAGTTCAACTTGGTTTCTCAGGACACGACAATGTACGGAATCGATTTGCGAGTGAAGAACGGCTTGATCCGCCTTTTGCAATCCCTTGCGAAGATCGACGGCGTGGAGTGGCTGCGCTTGTTTTATTGTTATCCCACGTTCATTAATTCTGATCTGATCGAGTACATCGCATCGGAAGAAAAAGTCTGTAACTATATCGATGTACCACTTCAGCACGCGCACGACGTTATGCTCAAACGGATGAAGCGACAGGAAACCGAAAAGGAAGTGCGACGCATGATCGAAGAGCTTCGCCAGAAGATTCCCGATATTGCCCTGCGCACGACGTTTATCACTGGGTTTCCCGGCGAAACGGAAACACAATTTAGACACTTGCTCGAGTTTGTCCGTGAAATTAAGTTTGACCATGTTGGAGTGTTTACCTATTCTCACGAAGAAGGTACCACTGCCTATGATTACCCTGATCTCGTTTCCCATGAAATCGCGGTAGAGCGGAAGGACGAGCTGATGCGTGTGCAACAGGAAATCTGTCGCGAAAAAAATAAAGCGCGCGTTGGAGAGGTTCTCCCTGTGCTTGTAGAAGGCACCGACTCCGAAGAAGAATATCTGGTGACTGGGCGCCTTACCACGCAGGCTCCGGAAATTGATGGACAGGTCATAATTGAGGTGAGCGAGGTCGATCCGGGACAGATCGTTCCTATGCGCATCACCGGTTCCACTGACTACGACCTGATCGCCTGTTTGGCCTAGGCACGAATCCTATCCTCGAAATTCTGATCCACGGGCGTTCCTGTTATCTCGTGGAAAAACGGCAAGTGAGGACCCCCACTAATATCTAAAAATATTATCTTCGCTCCCTTTTTAAACGTGTGCTTGTGGCCCAACTGGAGCCTTTGCTGTTAGGGTAGCTGCTGACGGTAAATCGGTCACATGGTTGCCTTCAAGATCTCGGACCTTGTTCTCGTGCCACTCAAAACGCCGGCCGGGGAGATCCGTGAGATCCCTCCGGTCTCGCAACTCATCGAATGAGCGGAATCCAGCGACATCTGCCTAGCCAGTGAAGGCCGATCAGATTTCTCCTGTAATATCAAAGGATTGAGCCTGATCGCAAGGTTTTGAAAAAGGTCCTCCTACCGGCACCAAACCCTTTCAATCCAAACTTGTCACCTTAAAAACAATGTGTTAAGCTGAGCCACATTTCAGTTTAGTTGGGTTTCCCCCACCAAGCAGCAGTAAAATACGCACGCATCCAGATCGAATCCGTGGTGGCCGCAAGGTTCCGGGTTTGAGGTGAAGGTTGCGGTGGACTAACCACTTATTACTTAAAGGAGTTTTGTATGTCAGAAATTACCATGAAACAGTTGTTGGAAGCCGGGGTGCATTTTGGTCATCAGACCACCCGTTGGAACCCCAAGATGAAGAAGTACATTTATGGGGCCCGTAATGGAATTTATATTGTGGATCTTCAAAAAACCCTGAGGATGTTTCGAGACGCCGAGCGTTTTATCCGCAACGCTACTCAGGAAGGAAAGAAAATTCTTTTCGTCGCCACTAAGAAACAGGCGCAGGAACTCATTGCCAAAGAAGCTGAGCGATGTGGCATGTATTTCGTGAACCAGCGTTGGTTGGGAGGTACGATGACGAATTTTTCCACGATCCGCCAAAGTATTGACCGGTTGCTAGAGTTGGAGCGGATGGAGGAAGAGGGTGAGTTGGAGCGGCTTCACAAGAAGGAAGCACTCAAAATGCGCAAAGAAATTGAAAGGCTCAACAAGTTTCTCTGCGGGATCAAGGCGATGCGCGATCTCCCCCACGCGATTTTCATTATTGATACCAGTAAGGAAAGAATTGCGCTGGCGGAAGCGAAAACTCTTGGGATCAAGATCATCGCCTTGGTAGATACTAATTGCGATCCCGATGGAATTGACTTCCCCATTCCGGGCAACGACGATGCCATTCGGTCCATTAAGCTATTTACCCAGCGGATAGCGGATGTGGCGATTGAAGGCCAGGAAGTACTTCAGGCTAGCCGCAAAGATGATCAAGGTGCTGATGAGGAAAAACCGGTATCCCCAGCGAAAGCCTCAGAGGAAAAAACCGATACAAATGAAGGTGGCGGCGCTGAGAACGATCCGAACTCTGAAAGCGCCGAAAGTACGGTCCACGCCTGAGACTTTGCCTGCGATCAAGTTTTTCCCGGCCGAGCTGAACCTCAATTACTACAACCTACGGACTCGAGGGGGCGAAAGGGAGGGGGTGTCCCCTTCACGCCGATAATGAACACGACTTGAAATTGTTGCCTCGGCGCGGGTGGGTGCGGCTTTAAGGAGACCACTGATAAAATGTTTGAGCCCCATTATTTAGGAGGATAAGGAGCAAGAATGGAAATTACCGCAGATATGGTCAAAAACCTACGCCAAAAATCGGGTGTGGGCATCATGGAATGTAAACAGGCTCTAAAGGAAACTGGTGGTGATATTGAAGAAGCCATCACCTTCCTTCGCAAGAAAGGGCTGGCGAACGCGGACAAGAAAGCAGACCGGGAAACGGGCGACGGTGCTATTGGTTCCTATATCCACCCCGGCAGTAAGATCGGAGTTCTTGCCAAAGTCCACTGCGAAACTGATTTCGTCGCAAATACCCCCGATTTTCAGCAATTGGTCAAAGATATCTGCATGCACATCGCAGCGGCAAAGCCACGGTTTGTTTCTCGCGATGACGTGAACGAAGAGGCGCTGAACAAAGAACGGGAAATTTTCGCTGCACAGGCTCGGGAATCCGGGAAACCAGAAAAAATCATCGACAAAATCGTTTCCGGAAAGATGGAAAAGTTTTACGAGGAAAACTGTCTACTGGAACAGAGGTTCGTCAAGGACACCGATAGCACTATCCAAGAGCTGATAAAACAGCAGATCGCAGTTCTTGGCGAGAATATCACCATTGGCACGTTTTCCCGACTTGAGATCGGCAGATGATTTGTGATCATGGATAAACCAGTCTATAACCGGGTTCTTCTGAAGCTGAGTGGTGAAAGCCTAGCTGAGAAGGATGGCGGATTTGGCATTAATGTTGATTCGATCAACAATCTGGCCAAGGAAGTTCTTGCAGGGCAGGGTTTGGGAGTGCAGATTGCCATTGTCATTGGTGGAGGCAATATTTTTCGTGGAGCCACGGCCAGTAGTCTAGGGATGGAGCGGGTGACCGGTGATTATATGGGTATGCTGTCCACCATCATCAACGCCTTGGCCCTACAACATGCTTTGGAAAGTGTTGGCGTCAACACCCGGGTGCAGACCGCGATCGAGATCCCCCAGGTGGCTGAACCCTACATCCGGAGAAGGGCTATCCGCCATCTGGAAAAAGGCAGAGTGGTGATCTTTGCTTCCGGAACGGGCAACCCATACTTTACAACTGACACGGCCGCATCGCTGCGCGCCATGGAAATAGGAGCCGATGTTATTTTCAAAGCTACCAAGGTAGACGGAATTTATTCTGCCGATCCAATGAAAGATGACTCGGCCACCAAGTTCGATCATTTGACTTACCTAGAAGTATTGGAAAAGGGCCTGAAGGTGATGGATTCCACATCGGTCTCCTTGTGCATGGACAACAAATTGCCGATGGTTGTTTTCAATATACGGGATGAAAATAGTATCAAGAGAGTGTTATTAGGTGAAAAGTTAGGGACCGTTGTGGGGACTGAGTTATGACTGAGGAATTATTTACGGCTTGTAAAAAGAAGATGGATGATTCGCTGGATCACTTGCGAAAGGAATTGAGCAAGCTGAGGACCGGATCTGCCAACACGGCCATCTTGGAGGGCATCACGGTAGATTACTATGGAACTCCGACTCCCTTGAGTCAGGTGGCAACGCTCGGGGTTCCTGATAACCAGACCATTACTATTCAGCCCTGGGACACCTCGATTCTCAAGGATCTCGAGAAAGTAATCCTGGGATCCGACTTGGGTCTCACCCCGTCCAACGACGGGAAGGTTATCCGGCTGAACATTCCACCGCTTACGGGAGAGAGGCGCCAGCAACTAGTTAAGGTCGTCAAGAAATATGTCGAGGACCATAAGGTGGCAATCCGCAACGTACGGCGCAACTTCAACGATCAGTTCAAGTCTAAAGAGAAGAAACACGAAATTTCCGAGGATGCAAGCCACAAGGGACAGGAACGGTTGCAGAAAATTACGGACGAACATATCGCTACAGCGGATAAATTAGCTCAGGAAAAAGAAAAAGATATCCTGAATATTTGACGAATGCTCTATAATTAAATCAAGTTTTAGCCCGAAGATCAGTAGAAGATAGGAAACGAGTCCTGTCTTCGATTGTTATGTCCGCTTGTTTATTCCGATGGATCTTTCTTCAATTAATTCACCACTGCTCGAAGAAATCGACCTCAGCCGCTTACCTCGGCATATTGCTGTCATCATGGATGGCAACGGACGGTGGGCGAAAAAAAATTCCCTCCCTAGGATTCAAGGCCACTGGGAAGGAGTGAAGACGGTCGACCGCATCGTGACCCTGTGTCGAAAGCTCGATATCGAGGCGCTCACCCTCTACTCTTTTTCAGAAGAAAACTGGAATCGCCCGCCCGCAGAAACCAGCACTCTCATGATGATCCTGGATCATTACTTGAAAAAGGAACTGCGACGAATGAGAGACGAAAACATTCGCTTTAACACCATAGGTCATATTGACGAGTTGCCTGGGGAGATCCAGAAACGCATCGCCCATACCAAGGAATATACCCGGGAGAGCGACGGCATGACGCTTACCCTTGCCTTGAGTTATGGAGGACGGCAGGAAATTCTCGATGCGGTCCGGAAGGTGGCCGAAAAAGTTCATGCAGATGACCTATGCGTGGAGGACATCGATTATTCCGTATTCGAAAGTTTTCTGCACACGAATTCGCTTCCCGATCTTGATCTGTTGATTCGCACGAGCGGAGAATTAAGAGTGAGTAATTTTCTGTTGTATCAGATCGCCTACACCGAATTGCATTACACGGAAGTCCTGTGGCCGGAATTTCAGGAAGAAGACCTGCTAAAGGCGATCATCGACTATCAAGGTCGAGAGCGCCGATTTGGTCTGACCCAGGAACAAATTGTAAAAGCCTGACCGGAGCCGATTCCACGGAAACGTGATCCACGCTGTGACGTGTTCGAGTTGCCAATTACTGTGACAACCTGAGGGAGGTTTTCCACCGAGAACTCCCTGTCCACTTCCTGTTTTATTTGATAGAGGATAACCGTTGACGCGAATTTTAATAGGCGTGACAGCTATTCCAGTTGTTGTGGGGGTTGTCTATTATGGCTCTCCCCTACTGTTTCTGATTTTCGTCGCCGCTGTTGTGCTAGCGGCGGTCTACGAGTACTTCGCCATGATCGGCCGCACGGGAGTCAAGGGATTTCCCATTCCGGGCATGGTTCTCAGTTTCCTTTTGCTACTCAGTTTTTATTTCGAAGGTCGCTTCTTTGTAGAGTGGGGGCTGGTGGCAGGGATATCCTTATTCGCTGCGTGGTTTATCAGAGAAACCAACGTCAAGATTGCTATCAATCAGATCGCCTACACCCTGTTTGGCATTCTGTACGTTGCGGGTTTTGGCGGGTACTACCTGCTTATTCGTAGTTTTGAACACGGCGAACGTCTCATCTTTTTTCTTTTCCTCATTGTCTGGTTGGGCGATACTGCCGCGTATTACTTGGGTAAGAACTTTGGTAAAAATCCTCTTGCTCGAACAATCAGCCCAAAAAAAACAGTCGAAGGCGCCGTAGCTGGAATCGTTGGGAGTCTGATGGCAGGTGTCGTAGCAAAAGTCTGGTTTCTCGACCAGATCGCGATGGTCCATTGTTTGCTCGTTGCGCTCATTTGCGGTACTATCGGCCAATTCGGCGATCTCGCCGAATCGCTGTTGAAACGCCAGGTTGGAGTTAAAGATTCTAGTGATCTGATTCCGGGACATGGGGGCGTCCTCGACCGTATCGACAGCCTGTTATTTGCCGGTCCCGTTTTTTACTGTTACTTCAAGCTTGTGCTTTAAACCGTTCTTTCCCGACCGATAGTGGTATCGTGGTCGGAGTCCGGACGGAAATTGATTTATAAGTTTTGATATCCACTATGAAAATGATCTCCATTCTGGGGTCCACCGGGTCCATTGGTGTCAATACCCTCGACGTTGTCCGGTGCAATCCAGACCGCTTTACGGTTGGAGCAATGACCGCCGGCAGCAATATTGAACTCTTCGCAGAGCAAATTAAAGAGTTCAAGCCCTCACTTGTTTCCATTTTCAATTCTTCAAAACGCGGCGCGCTCAAGGAACTGCTTCAGAGTGAGGATGTGGAAATCCTCTCTGGCGAAGAAGGATCGGTCAAAGTTGCCACCTACCCTGATGCGTTGTTGGTCGTCTCAGCCATAGTCGGTAGCGCTGGACTTGTGCCGTCGCTTGCCGCAATCCAGTCGGGCAAGGATCTCGCGCTCGCCAATAAGGAAACACTGGTGGCAGCGGGCGAACTGGTGCTTCAAGAAGCAAAAGACCGCGTCAACATCATTCCCATCGACAGCGAGCATAGCGCGATTCTGCAGGTGCTTAACGGAGAAAAACAAGATCGCGTCAAAAAAATAATCCTCACCGGATCCGGTGGCCCCTTTCGTACCTTTACCCGGAAGCAAATGGAGAGCGTTACCGCCAAAGAAGCCCTCAACCATCCCAACTGGGAAATGGGCGACAAGATCACCATCGACTCTGCGACAATGATGAACAAAGGCTTGGAATACATCGAAGCAAAATGGCTGTTTGGATGTGACACCTCCATCGAGATTATCATCCATCCGCAGAGTATTATTCATTCGATGATCGAGTTTGTCGATACTTCTATCATAGCGCAACTGGGAATCCCCGACATGCGCGTGCCCATCACATATGCTTTGACTTATCCCGATCGCATCGACTGCGAATTGCCGTCACTGGATCTGAAAATTATAAAACAACTTACGTTTGAGGAACCCGACTACGAAAAGTTTCCCTGTATCAGACTGGCACAGGACGCGCTAAAGACTGGGCAGACCATGCCTGCCGTACTCAACGCCGCCAATGAAGTTGTTGTGCAGGCTTTTTTAAACGAATCGATCCTGTTCCAAGATATTGCTGAGATTATCCGAGCTACCATGGACAATCATAAGTGCCAACCGGTTGATACGCTTGAAGCCGTTCAATCCGCCGACCGCTGGGCGCGTGAAGAAGCAAGAAAACTGATTACAGTCGTGCATTGAAATTAACCTTGTAAAACCGCTCCTCTTTCCCATGTTTAGAGTAGGTAACGGATACGACGTGCATCGCCTGATCGAAGGGCGAAAGCTTATCCTCGGCGGCGTGGATATCCCGCACGCCCTTGGACTTGACGGACATTCCGACGCCGACGCATTGTGTCATGCCCTGTGCGATGCCCTACTCGGCGCATGTAATGCGGGCGATCTCGGTACGCACTTTCCTGATACTGACGGTAAGTGGAAAGGATTTTCTAG
>Ga0207990_1001328_pt1 | contig 12796 bp, 10 predicted proteins | sample ETNtaG_8_FD_185780 | JGI IMG/M metagenome (GOLD analysis project Ga0207990, IMG submission 185780) | Marine microbial and viral communities from oxygen minimum zone, Eastern Pacific Ocean - ETNP201406SV75 (SPAdes) (version 2) | ecosystem: Environmental > Aquatic > Marine > Oceanic ...
TATAATGGAAACGATATTCGTTTATTTCGTTTCCGATATTATGAATTAATTCGCTTATTTGACAAGTATATATATTAATTATTTAATTATTAATAATGTATAGGGAGAGGAGAATAACATCTATTATTGTGACAGATCCATCCTCGTTATAATCTGCTGGCGGAGTTGGATTATATCCATATCCTGAACTCATATCAGATGTATATAAAAGATCCAGCACATCAAGAATACCGTCAAAATTCACATCGCCTAAGGTGAATTCAGGAAAACCGCTATCCAGATAATTAAGCGGATATTTTTGGGCACGTGCTATAGTATATGAATTTCCATAATCATGACTCCAGACCACTTCATGATCATTCGTCACTTCAAACATAAAGGCATCATCACAATCGGTGACCAAAGTATTTCCGTTTGGCTGTCGAAAAGCCCCGCCTTGCATCTGTGTATGGAAATTCCCAGCATGAAACCACGTAGGATTATCGGGGCCAAAAGGTTGACCGTCGTCAATATCATATGTCCCATTTTCATTTAATGGAGTATTAAACTCAAAAACTGCGGACGTCGAATTTGTATAATTATTATTAAATAGAATCAAGTTTCCTTCTCCAGGATATCCTTGCGGGATCCAGTTCACACCATGTTGACTAGCTAACTGATGGTCAGAATTGTTGCCTCTTCCGTAGGCCTGTGGATTACCCCAACGATATAAATAGTCCCCTCCCATACCTGAATTACCTCCAGTATGGCCAGCCGCTTCCTCTGTTGTTGTGCTGTGATCAATAATATAAATCTCATCATGATGTCGCGAGGAAATAACAATTTGATCCAATTCTGAGTTGTAATTAACAGCGTTAAGATGTTTCCAATCTCCAGTGGGGCCTCCTGGACCTTGACTGCTCCCGGCGTTACCATAATTCACATCCTGTAACTCAGGATGTTCCGATATAACACCAAAACCTGGTAGCCCAGGATCAACATCTTGAATAAGATGATCCCAGATATGCCATTCCCAAACTATGTTTGCTTCATTCGTTCCAACAGGTTCCACTTCCAGAAGGGCTTCGGCCCACATTTCATTTAAAGGATTATCAATTGATTGTCTCCCAACCGCATAGGCTTCTGTATCTGTTTTCTTTTCCCAGGCTATAACTAGGATATTACCATTTGGAAGTGGCTCTATATCATGATGATGCTGGTAAGTATTGTTAGATATCTCATAGTGCCATAGTAAGTCACCTTCCCAATTATATTTAGAAATACCGCCTCCAACACCACCTGAACTCATTGAAGGATTTGGTACGCGATAGGGATAGACCAGAGTGCTATCTTGTAAAAGATAAGGCATACTTGCGGCTCCATTTGAATGGCTCCAAGACTTGATAACATCCATATCATTATTGACAAGATAAGAGTTAAATGAACCACCGCCACCGCCCTGGTTAGGAGCGAATAGGGTCATACCGTTAAATGTTTGTCCTAATAAAACCATGGGTAAATAAATAAATAATATTAAAGTCTTTTTCATTTTTTAATCGTAGCTATCTTTTTAATGTTAATGGTCAATTAAATTTAACTAATAGACACTTACTTAGTCATATAGTTAAATAATTAATTTTTGATAAAAACCCCTTAGTTAGATTATAATAACGAAACTGAAGTAGATGATACTTAAACGTATTACACGCGCATATCTTATTGTTGGAAAAACCTTCAACACTTGGGCATCACCTTTATTTACAGGGTTATTGATTTTGTTGCTCCGTTTAACCGTACTAATTGGAAGGCTGGTTGACCATATTATTTTTGGGGCAATACGTAGACCACTAAAGAATCCAATTATTATTGTTGGGAATCCAAGATCCGGGACAACTTTTCTTCATCGCTTTTTAATTAAACAAAATATTGGCACAGGGTCCCAGCTTTGGCAGATGGTCTATCCCTCCGTTATATTACAAAAAATTCTTAAGCCGTTTCTTCCTCTGATGGAAATCATAAGTCCCGCTAGGCACCATTCTACCGCAGCTCATAAAACAAGCCTTACTTCTATTGAAACAGATGACGTTTCACTCCTATTTCGATATTTAGATGGATTCTTTTTCTATGGTTTTATATTAACATTTGATGAACAAGACCTTTTTCACTGGGTAGATCCAAAATTACGCGACACATCCAAACGAGACTTTGACTGGTTTGAATCCATGTGGAAACGAAATTTGATCTCAAATAAGGGCGATCGATATATTGGCAAATTATTTAGTTTAAGTAGCAACCTTCCTGCATTTCAAAAACGGTTTCCTGATTCAAAGGTCCTATATATGATAAGGGATCCCTTGAGTGTAATTCCTTCCGGATTAAGTTTGGTTACAGGCGTATTAGATAAAAAATTTAACTTTTGGTCTTTGAATGAAAAATTACAAACACGATTTATTGAGCGGCTATATACAGCTTTGGTACAATTATTGAATCGATTTCATGATGATTGGACTTCAGGAAATATTAATAAGGAAAAAGTACATATTGTTCGTTTTGATACCATGATGACTGAGTTTGAACCTCTGATGGCGTCGATTCTTGAATTTATCCAAGTTGAACCTACCTCTGAATTAACAAAACAAATTCAAATAACCGCTGAAGAACAACGACGGTATGAAAGCGGGCATAAGTATAACCTGAAAAAATTTGGATTAACGGAAGAAAGGATCAGGCAGGATTGTGAACAGATATATAGAACCTTTTTAAACTAACAAATGAAAAAATTATTCGCTGTATTGGGTTTGGCTCTGAACCTATTATTTTCATTGGATCTTCATGGAATTGAGACAATGACTGGTTGGGAAAATCTGCAATCCGGTGCTGTTTCTATTTCTTGGTGCACCTATGATAATTTCCCCATCAGCAGGGCTGAAACAGTGTTAAATCATTCAATTGATAGAATTTCAATGGCGATTCAAGACTTAGATCATTATCCAGACATTTTTGATCGGGTCACAAAAACAAATCGACTTGATACAGATGTGGTCCAAATTGTATTAGATATGCCTTTTCCTTTTGATGGCAGGGATTACATTGTTAAGTACAATATTGAAAACCTGGATAATCATTGGGTATTTGTCTTTACTGCTGTGGATCATCCGAAGGGAATATTAGATCCAGATCATGTACGGTTACCTAACGCTGCAGGAATCTGGATATTGACTGCACTTGAGCCAAATAAGACAAAAGTTATATATGCCTGGAATGGAGAATTACTTGGAAACTTCCCTGATTTTGCATTAACACGAGCTTGGGTTACGCAGGGCACTGAAGTATTAAATTGGTTAGATGAAGAATTGACGAAAAGGAATAATTCATGAATAAAGTAGCAATTGTACTTTCTCTAACATTTCTATTGGGTGAAGAATCACCTTTTTCGTTCAACGGATATGTTGATTTCGCCCATATTTCAAGATTGTCTGATTATTCCATTATTGATATTCCATATAGGATGGGGTCAATCGATTTTTTTCACCAAAATGAAAATATTTCATTAAATGGAAATTTCACTCTAGAATATCAATTGAGAAGGGATTCTTACTTTTTAGAATCTAAAGACCCACAGGATTTCCGATTGGATATGCGTGAACTCTATTCAACTTTTAGCGGATCTAATTTTGAATTAAGAGTTGGAAAACAGGTTCATTCCTGGGGCAATGTGGATGAGAATAGTCCTGTGGATAATGCCAGCGCTTTTGATTATTATTATATTTTCTTTTTAGGTCGAGAGCGAAAAATGGCAACCTTATCCGGTGCTTTAGATTATTATGTTGGTAATCTAAAATTGAATGCCGTTTTCTCTCCGATTCATACTACGAATCGTTTGCCACTTGGCGATGATGACTTTCCCATTACACTCCCTATTTATCCGGATGAAAGTCAAATACTCCCCATTTCCAACCTCCCATTTGAAGGTGGATACCAAGGTACCTATTCCTTCGGTGTGGGAGAAATTTCTGCGTCTTACTTTTTCGGGTTCGATCGTGTATTCAATTTTACAGGTGTCAACGTTTACAGTAATGGGAGTCAAACTATTTTTTCACCGGCCGATCTTGTATTCGGGTATCGAAAAACGAATGTTCTTGGACTAGGGCTAACAATTTTAAATCCCTATTTTATTTTCCGAGGCGATTTCGCTCAGTTTAAGACACAGGATTTGAATGAATCGATCGACCGTCTTTATTCCAATAGTAATTTGGCCGCTATTTATGATACACTTGTTTTTAGCTATCCCCTTCATGAAAAGGCATCGTATCGTCAATCAACGTTACAAATAGAAACGGAGCTTCCTTTTAATATTAATTTTATTGGTCAAATTTTTTCATATGAAATAGTATCTTTTTCATCCGATACCCTCCCCGATGTAGAAATTGATATTCCAGGTTTTGAATTTGATCCAGAATCAATGACACCTGAAAATTTCTTTACTCCGGGGATGGGCGTTCCACTGGCGATCCTGACGGATAAGGCAGCCATTCTAATCCTGGATAAAACTTTTATGAATGAGCAACTCAACGTTTCTCTGACAACCATGCTGGACCTTGGCGATTATGAAGGTGTGGAAGGCATTTCCGGTTCATTAACGGAATACAAAATTGAATATAATATAACTCAGGATTTTTTGGGACTTCTGGGTGTGACAAAAGTCATTGGATCAAAAGATCACCCAGATGGCGAACAATACCAGTTTAATAAAATGGAAGATTTTTCCCATTTCCGTTTTGAATTAAAATATTTTTTCTAAATAGATAATATCATTGAAAGTAAAAGTTATGGGGGTTGGGCTCTACCTACCGCCAAAAATAGAAACCGCAGAAGACATTGCGCCGAAAATCGAAAAACCTGTCGATTGGATTATTGAAAAATCCGGCGTTAGTGAACGGCGTGTATCTGAAATTGATGTTGACCAAATGGGTGCCATTGCCGGGAAAGAAGCTTTAGGAAAAGGTGGAAAGCCTGATTTAATCATCAATGCATCAGGAGTACCTAAACAAACTATTCCCGACACATCCACTTTTTATCAGCGGGAACTGGGGTTTGAAGGCATTCCATCTTTTAGCGTTCATTGCACTTGTCTTTCATTCATTACCGCTCTGAATACTGCTGCTTCATTAATTCATTCCGGTTCATATAACCGAATCTTGATTATTTCATCTGATCGTGGGACACGTGGCCGAAATTTTAATGAACCTGAAAGTGCTTCCCTTCTTGGCGATGGTGCGGCTGCGGTGGTGTTGGAAAAATCCTTGGAAAACGAATCTAGCGAACTTATTTATTTTGATATGAAAACATTTCCAAGTTGCGCCAACTTAACAGAAGTCCGGGGTGGAGGAACAAACAAACATCCCCAAGATCCAGAAACAAGTTTGGCAGATAATTTATTCACTATGGACGGTCCAGCAGTGTACAAGATAGCTCGAAAAGAAGTATACCGGATGATGCTTAAGACCATGAAAACCACTAGACTCAAACGGGAAGAGGTGGATTGGGTGATTCCACATCAAGCTTCCGGGAAAGCAGTGGACGCCTATATTTCCACGGGTGGATTTGCCAAAGAAAAGGTGGTGAGTATTATTTCAGAATTTGGGAATTGTGTGGCTGCTTCTGTCCCTATGGCTTTTGCCACAGCGGTGCAAGATGGACGAATCAAGCGTGGTAATCTTTTATTATTTATAGGAACAGGTGCCGGTTTATCTGCCGCCTGTGCTCTTATTAAATATTAATTATTTTATCAATATCATCTTTTTGACCTGCAAATCCAACCCATCATTGATCTTTATAAAATACACACCAGATGAATATTTTGTCCCGTTCCAAAGAATTTGATGGATTCCTGATTTATAGATTTTCCCATTCGAAATAACATCCAACTCTTGCCCCAATAGATCAAAAACCCGAATATCCATTTTCCGATCATAGGGAATGGTCAAATCCAGTTTTGCAACTGGGTTGAACGGATTTGGATATGGTTGTGAAATTCGGAACTGATAAGGGAATGGATTTGGCAAAATGGAAACAGTATCGCAATCTTGGGGTGAATACACCGGGAATGAATAATAGAATTGATCAAGGCTCAGTTCAAAATGTTCACTCTCTGCTACACAGGTATCCACGTTGTCGCATAGCATATTCGCGCCAATGGCGAAATAAGGGTAACCGCCATTATCATCATTACTCCAATCTAAATCAAGGTCACAAAAGCAATTTGGTAAAGATTCTAGATTGTTGTTAAACAACCAAAGATATGTCAAATTTGTTAAGTTACAAAAGGATTCGGGGATGGATGCCAATTCATTATATCCCAAGTCTAGAAAATACAAATTGGACAAATTCCCTATGTTATCTCCCAAGGATGTTATCACATTATTATTAATATAAAAAGATTGCAACGCTTCCATATCACTAAAAGATTCCGGCAAATCTGAAATTCTATTCCATTCAAGATAAAGGGAAGCCATGCCGGTCCAATTCCCGATATTTTCCGGTAAGACATAAATGGTATCATTCACACCGGAACTGTTCCCATAATTTCCCGCCACCAAAAACCTAAGCCGGCCATTGAACCATGTTTGAGTTCCCAACTCCAAGGGTGACTGATAATTCAAATTATTTTTTGAAATGATTGAATCAAGAACTTCAATATCAGCATCATACAAACACGAGTCTCCAATTTGGATCGTTACATTTGACGGCAATTCTGAATAATAAGTATAAGCACTATCACATTGGCCATAAAGATTGGAAAGAATGAATAATGGGATGAATAGGGGCAAATAGTTTTTCATTATTTCAATAATATAAGTTTTTGCGTCTGTGATCTTTCCCCAGACGTTAATTTTACAAAATAGATTCCCGAAGGATGATTCCTTGCATTCCATGTTATTTCATGATTTCCGGGTTCAATAATATCATCAAGTAATGTTTCAACTACGCGACCACTTACGTCAATAACTTGTAAAGATATCGATTCTGAATTCTTAACATTATATTGAATCGTAGTATTAGGATTAAAGGGATTTGGAAAGGCTGGCATCAATTCGAAACGATCTAGGGTTAATTCAGCTTCATTGGAGAGCGGTGATGTATATCCATTTACAACGATTACTTTTTGTTTTTCCGGATGATTCATCGGGGTTACACTAACTGTAATTGGATTTCCGGTATCTGCGATTGACACATTACCAACAAATGAAATAATTTCTGATTCATTTGGCGATAAAATAATTTGATCAGTTTGAATATCAAACCACCCCGCTTGATCATCTAATTGAATTGACAGCACTAAATCATAGCTACCTACATTTTGAAGAGTAAAAGATATTTCGGATGTTCCTTCAGGTAAATAAACACCTTCATCACCACCACTTTCCATAAAGTTGTTTATTAAAACACTGAATGCGGCTGGATATAATCCGGGAATCCGGTGCGCACGGTACACCGCACCATTTGGCAAACTTAAATTATAATTGACTTCCCAAACAATGTCCCCATTTGAAGTTACTTCCAAACTTCGTCCTCCTCCACCCACCGTTGTAATTAAAACATTCCCATTCTGCAATTTTTGAGTATTCCCTGAAGCAAATCCAAAAAGTTCTTGCTGAAGTTCATAAGACCAGACCAATTCTGAATTATTACCATCGATTGAAATTTCGATCGCTCGCGAAACTGGATTATCTGTACCGCGAAATTCCGGAGCAAGATTCCCATTATCGAATGTAAGAATATTTCCATTATCCAATTTCTGAAGGCTATGTTGAAAACTAAATCCAATATCAGTGCCCATTTCCACATCGCTCGATGCCATCTGGTGACCCAGATTCCAAATCACATTCCCAGATGGATAATCAATTTTTGTGATTCGGGATAAATGGCGGGACGAAATATAAAGGGTACTTTCTTCTTCATCAAAGATTACTGCATTCACATGGGTCCAATCATAATGAAGATCCTGATAAGCTTGGCTCCACGTACCACCATATTGATCATAATCCATCATACTGAAATGGTCAAAAACACTCCATTCCCAAACAACATCTTTTGTATCTTTATTCCATTCTACCAGTTTATCACCAATCCAAGGAAATTCAATCGTTACACCATCAGCTTGGAATCCTAATCCCGAGAATAAGGGTGTCCAGTCACCGATGGGGATTGGTCCCAATGAGCCGACTTCAACGATTCCGAGATAATTTCCATTGGGAAGTTTGATCATATCATGATGAAGAAACTCATCGTTGGGCTCTTCCCAAATGATTTCACCATCAAATGTAAATTCCATACCAGGTAAATTATTTTCTGTTCCAGACACGAATGTGCAGCCGAACACATCTCCGTATTGGCTGGTGCTGTAATAAACAATATTTTCACTGCCGCTATTCCATATTTCCTTTCCGGATTGATCAATTGCTGCAGAAAAATAATTGAAGAAAGCGCCAAAAACCGTTATACCATTTTGAATATTGGATGGATTCGAGAAGGTTGTATTTGACTCCGATAAAGGCGATCCCGTAGAAAAAGAATAAGGGTCTGTCCAGGTTCCGGATATCCCGTTATTGTTAACTGGACGAATTCGCCAATAATATGTTTTATCCCAATCCAGGGCATCTTTTTCAATATAAACTAGAGTTTGATTATCTGCTTGAACAACGGTGCTCGTGAAATTAGAACTCTCTGAGATTTGAATCTCGTAGTGTTCTGCTTCCGATTCCTGTTCCCATTCAAAGAGGACATGAATATAATTTATTAGTATACCATTTCCCGGGGAGACCAACCCCCCTTGAAGAATTGAAATTGACAAAATAGTACTCAATAAAAAATAGGATGAAAAATTTTGTTCGTTTTTAAACATGTTAATTAAACGATGAAAGAAAGGATTAGTTAAATTTTAATCAGAAAGGATTCCGAGAATATTTCATCTTTCAGACCAACATTGGGTTTAAAGTTATTAATTTTCATAATGGTTTTTTTACCATTCGATTTTTCCATAACCATTTTTGTAGGTATTACAAATCCATTATTTTCAATGAAATCTGAAATAGTTAGTGTTTTTTGTTTGATAGATTCTTGAGAATAATATTCTATCTTTAGGATTTTCCAATTTAGAGAATCTATCCAAATTTTTCGAGAATGATAAGCGCTCTCACTTTTGGGAAACGCTATAATTACCTGACACGATTGACCATTTAAATATTCTGTGCTGAGCAATACTAGAGAATCTTGCCCAGTCTTTCTGCTTTCCAAGTCTTCATAAATAAAATCTGTACCCATAAAAGATTTTGCTTTTTCTTTAGCTTTCACCCTTTTGGCTGTTTTTAGTTTAGGCAGAAAAAACCATTGCTCTGTTTTCCCATTTCGATAAACCCAACTCAACAACCCAGTACCTTTCACAGTTATGGGGTTTTTGAAACGTGCTAAAGATTTTGACTTGAATTTTCCTTCCTGATAATTTTTTTTAAAACTGGTGAATTCACGAACTTTTATTTTCTCTTTCCCTCGTTTTACACGGACAATTTCCAGTTTAATATCTGAAATTGATGAATTTGGTTTTTGTGTGTTTAACACTTTTTCCATAATCTCTAATGCGGACAAATCCTGTGCTGCCATAGAAGAGGTAAAAAGTATATAAATAAATAACTGTTTATTTAGAGTCGGGGTCACTAGATCTAATAAATAGCAATGAAAGGGGAGTTAATAAAATGCTGATTATGGACATGGTTAAGTAATCTTTGTGATATTTCAATTCATAATATCCGGCAATTTGGAGACAAATAAATACGTATCCGATCAGAATGAAATCAAAATATTGATTACTTAAATTGAGAAGAGATTTCAAAAAGGAACTCCCGGTCAGAGGATTTTCAAACCCTGCTAATCCAATACCATAGATGACAAGAGATACTGAGATTAACAATATTACGAAACTTATGAATTTGTCTTTTTGTTCTGTGTTCATCGATAGAGAAATTTAGGATTGATGAGGCTAATTAAAGCAGGCAAAGTTGCCAGCGCGCCAAATAAACATAATGAGATGGAACCCATAACCAGTATACCAAATGTCTGAACAGGAACAAAGACAGAAAAAAGCAATGCAGAAAATCCAATTATAACAGATAATCCATTAAACAAAATTCCCTTCCCGGAAATTCGTAATGTGGTTGCAATAGCATCGTCCAATGAATCTCCACTCTTAATGTGTTCACGTAAGTGCCACAGGAAATGGACTGTATAATCTACGCCAACACCCACCAAAATTCCCGTTAACATGGATGTTGTCATATTTAAGGGAATATCCAAATAACCCATAAGTCCAAACATCATAATAACAGATGCCACCATGGGTAGCGTGGCTAGAAGTCCACCCGTAACAGATCGAAAGACTAAGGTCATAATAAGTAAAATCATTAAAATAGAAAAACAAAGACTTATCAATTGTCCTCGTAAAACCATTCGGGTTAATACGCCCAACAGCGCAGCACCACCCGTCAGTTCCATTGGTAATTTATCATAGAAGTTAGCATCAATAAATTGGTCTGTATCCTCCACAATCTCTGCAATAGCGAATGTTTGTACTTCTTTGAGTCGTAAAAATACCTGGGTAAAAACGGGATTTTCCATATCATCTAGGATCAAGTCAAAATCATCTTCACCACCAGTAATAGAATATAAAAACATGTATTGCGAAATCAGATCCCGATCATCTGGAATAACTTCATATGCAGGGTTATTGCCGTTAAAACCAGCATGCATTTTCTTAATCACATCTACAATTGAATATGACTTGGTTACTATCTTGTGTCTTGTCTTGATATGGTCTGTGAGCTTTTCAATATTGTGTAGCGTCTCAGGAGCAAAAATGTCGCCTTCTACAAGAATTTGCATTTGTGTTGATCCACCAAAAGCATCACTAATCTTTGTATTGGCGACTCGCAACCTGGAATCAGGTGGGAAATAATGATCCGGGTTCGTATCCACTTTTAGCTCATTAATTCCCATAGATAACCAAATACCTCCTGAAAGTAAAAAAATCAGAACAGGAATCCTGAACCGAGTAAAAACTCTACCCGACCTTACTAATAATTTATTGATGCCTGAAAAACTGTCTTTTTTGTTTAAATAAGTTGGACGCGGCACAAGCACCAAAATGGCAGGAATCAACAAAACACTTAGTATAAATGCCACCAGAATACCGAAAGAGATCAACAAACCCATTTCTCGGACTCGTGGCAAAACATGGAATAAGAGACTTAAGAAACTGATTATAGTTGTAAGACCTGCCAGAAAAATTGGAACACCCAATTTGCGTATGGTTTTACGCAAGATACTTCCTCGAGTGGCTTCCGGATCCAATATAGAGAATTCATAATAATGGGAGATAATATGAATACCATAGTTATTTGCAATAGCAATAAGCATAATTGGGATTAATGTGCCGATAAAAACCACGGGCATGTCCAACCAGCCCATAATTCCAAAAGTCCAAATTATAGAAAAACCCACTACAAAAAAGGGTAAGAAAACACCAGTCCAACTTCTAAAAGAAATCATTAAGAGAAGAATACCTAACCCTAGGGCAATCGGTATAAAAACCCGTAGATCCCGCTGCATATATTCAATTACAGTCGCCCTTGTGATAGGTAGGCTGGAGACATAAAAATTCTCCGGTGAACTGAATCGGTTCACCAATTCAAATACTTTTTTCCGAAACTCAAATTCATCATATGCAAAAGAAGATGTGATTTGGCCAATAAAACATAACTTATTAAAATCATTCGAAACCAAATTTCCAACTATTCCTGATTGCTTCAGTTTAGATATCAATTCACTTTGGCCAGCAGAATCAACAGGGATGTTGACCAACAAAGGTTCAATCTCAAAACCACCATCTTCTGGTAAAATGTGTTTTTGGGTGAATATAGAAGTAACCTTGCCTATCATGTCAATGGACTCCAGCGAATCTTGAAATATGGATAATTTCTGGAGTGTGGTGTAAGAAAATAGGCTGTCGGACTCAACAGCAATAATAATGATATCACTCCCGGAAAAAAGTTCATCTATTTTTTCCATAGAATGGACGATTTCATGATCCCGCGGCAGCATGGATCGAACCCCCGGATCCAATTCTAATTTGAAGACCTTCCACCCCAGGATAACAGTGATGAGGATAACCCCTGCAATGATCGTCCGCGGGTAATGGGAATCAAAATTAAATAGTTGTCTGGAGAAATATCTGAGATTCATAATATAAAAGACTAAAATTTACAGGAATAACACCAAGAATGGAATCCGTACTACATTCATTCTTCGTTTTGTAATTTTCATCATGCCATTAGATAATTCTCAATATAAAGGTCCGTTTGTTTTATTCGGGAATGGAGAACTCCCCACCCATACTACTCCAATAAATATTCTTAAAAATGCCGTGACTATTCTGTGTACCGATGGGGGCGCTGATAAACTCAAGAGCCTTGAGCTTCAGCCTGACCTCATTTTAGGTGATATGGATTCTCTATCACTTGCTCACGAAAGTTATAATTGCGAAATCGTTGAATTAACGAATCAATCCAAGACCGACCTGGAAAAGAGTCTTGAATGGTGTTATGAAAATGGAATTGGACAATTGAGTTTGGTAGGCTTTTCTGGTGGTCAAGACGACCATAATATGGCAGCTCTTTGGACACTAGTATCCTTTTTCGAAAAAATGGAACTTACCTTTTACTCCAACTCGTCTAAAATTAAATGTGTAAAAAGTGATACCAGAATT
>Ga0207990_1001329_pt1 | contig 12793 bp, 9 predicted proteins | sample ETNtaG_8_FD_185780 | JGI IMG/M metagenome (GOLD analysis project Ga0207990, IMG submission 185780) | Marine microbial and viral communities from oxygen minimum zone, Eastern Pacific Ocean - ETNP201406SV75 (SPAdes) (version 2) | ecosystem: Environmental > Aquatic > Marine > Oceanic ...
ATCGATTGCGATACCCCAGACGCCGATGCAATCTAACCAGCCCGGCGTTAAGGTCAATGGCAAAGCCATTGATGTTTTCCCAGCGGCTATTTTGCGTCTTACCAGCAGTGAAGGCGACCTGGTGCCGCTTGATCGTGGCCTGTTAAGGAATCCCGATGGAGATAGTTATTGGGATCTCACGTTATCACCGGGGAAGGTCTTCTCGGAAGCATCAGACGGACATTGGTCTCGCGCTGTATTGCCATTTCAATTGAGCAATATCTTTGAAAATGATACCCATCACGGTATTGCCACATTTTTATTTAACGAAACGGATACCTCGCCAATCTTTTTCCAGATCGTTGCCGAGACTAAGGCCTTCTTAGTGCCGGACAATCTTCTGGCATGGGGCTGGTTAGAGGGATGTGCGGAGAGTCTGGGTCCTAATGAGTGCGATTTAGCACACAAAGCGTACCGGGAAGAAAAACGCGATAGCTTGCCAATGAAATCACTGAATATCTGGCACTCACAAGCCACTGAAAATCTGATGCGAGATATAGAGCAAGGTTTCGGCGGGGAGACGAGCATTGTCAATGGCCTGGTTAAGGACGAGGTGATCTATGCAACGCCTTGTCGGACCGCAAGGGGTGATTACCCTTATCCGCGTTCGATGAAGTTTGGCATCTGGTCTGCAACCAAGACGGCTTTTTGTACCATTGCATATCTGCGTCTTGCACAAGTGATGAAAGAGGATCCACGGGGTTACGAAGTGGCCACCTTGCTACCTGAAGCCAGAGGAAATGAGAAGTGGTCGGGTATCACGATTGGCCATTGCATGGACATGGCTACGGGCATTGGCACCGGCGCCCAAAACGGTACAGAGCCAAATGTGTTTGGAGATTACCTGATTGAACCGTGGCAATCACGAGAGTCAGAAGAAGGGCTTAACACCTATAACCACTATCACGATTGGTTCCTCGCGCCGAGCCAGCATGCGAAGAATCTTGCCGCATTTTCCTGTCCGAGTTATCCGTGGCCTGCCGGAACTGTTGCGCGTTATCGTGACCAGGATCTGTATATAGCAGGCGCTGCCCTGGACGCTCTGCTGAAATCACACCGTGGCCCTGATTCACGCCTGTGGGACATGGTTCGTGACGAGGTCTATGAGCCAGCCGGCATTCACCATGCGGTTAAGTTTCACACGATTGAGCCCGACCCTGCGAGCGAAGCGCCGCTGACAGATGCCGGGCTGCTGCTAACCATGGATAACGTAGCCGCCCTTGGAAAGTTGATTCTGGACGGTGGGAAAATCCAGGGTCAGCAAATTCTTGACCGACAGTTATTAGAGGGTATTTTTTCGTTCGATACAAATAAAGGCCTCCCCACAGGAACCTATACAGAACATGGAGAAGTGCATTACTACGGCGCAACCTGGCACCTGCCTTATCAGTCGCGCGGTGGGCAAAAAATGTGGATACCCACTATGAGGGGTTATGGTGGGCAATATATCCAAATCTTGCCTAACCGGACGATTAGTTTCCGCTTTGGGTTCGATTCCTACGAGACAGATGAGCGTTATGACGCACTTAAGCTGGTAAGGCTGGCCGATGCGGTTGATCCGTTCTAGGCCGGGTGCCGGGGGTTTTGTCATAAAATAGAAGTCATAAAAAGGCGCCTCCTGATTGGCCAAAGACCGGTTCAATTCTGGAAAATCTTATCCAGATTTTCTGCCAGGAAATGCACATCTGCCGGCCGCCTTAGGATGGAGGTCAAGCCGGCGATGATGTCGCTGCCAAAGCATCGGATAGTAAAGCGGTCCAGCTCAAGATGATTGGCGCGATACACGAGCGTGCTGGACGGGAGTGGACTGGAGGCGATGACCCCGGGTTGGGGTGGATTGCGCCAATGGACGTGATGTGGCCGGTTTTTCAGTGGTCAGTCAGTCGGGATTAGCGACTTGAGCGGGCTTTGGGGCTCACGAACGAACTAAGGCAGTCTAAGCAAGACAGAATAGACTGCGCATTTGTTTGATTCATCGCAAACCGATTACCCAATAACGATACATTGTTGGTGTTGTTGATCCATTGCTCAATGACTCATAATTTCTAAGAAAAGTGAAGCGCGGAAGGTTGGATCTCACCAGACACTGGTGGCCGGCTTAAGAAGTCGCCCAGTGCTTAGCCTCTGAAGCCTGAATGGAAAACAGCAATGACTGCAAGATTTGAACTAAGAGCGCGGTATATAGAAGGATGGTACGAGCTTGATGCTGAAAAACTGGTATCGGCAGCATCATCTGATTTTATATTTGACGATCCCGCTGAAGCATTACCCGTCAATAAAGAATCATTGGCGCAATACATGGTTCGATGGGATACGCGAACTCGATTACTGGGTGCGACAAACGAATGGAATCTTTCAGACGAGGTCCGTCAGGATAACAATGGAATCTTGACCGATTGGGAGTGGTGGGAGTTAAAAGGCACTGAGCTTTGCGGCATGGCAATGGTCAAAACCAGGGACGATGGAGTGTTTCTTGAACGGATAACGTATTTTGATCGAGCCCAGCAAAACAGATGAGTCGAACCAGAACAGCCGGCAGGAAGCTATCGTCTTAATGGAGGCGCCAAACTATTGTTGTAAAATAAGATCACAGGTCACATAAACATTAAAAAAATCTGGAGAAATAGATATGGCAGTTTCACTGCAAGTGCTTTACCCGGTAGGTGAAGACACCACTTTTGATTACGATTATTATCTTGGCCAGCATATGGCCATCGTTGGCGACGTTATGGGGGAGCACATTGAAAGTACTTTAGTCACCAAGGGTCTTGCGGGTGGGCCAGGAGCCCCAGCGGGCTACCATGCTATCGCAACGATTGTATTTTCGAACCAGTCGGCAATGGACGCTGCTTTGGCGAATGCGGGCCCGGCTCTTGAAGATATCCCAAACTTTACTAACGTGCAGCCACAAATGTTAATCGGTGAGGTAGTCGGTTAACCTGGGCGATGTTTACGAGTGCAAACCAGGTCATCAGGCTCAAGTACTGGGAGACGAACCTTGCGTCATGATTGAATTCGACAGTCAGACTGCAGCAACCTATGCTCAGGACTGAGCCTTTGCTGTCAGACTTCTGACACTTTACAGAACCCCGCTTCGGCGGGGTTTTTTGTTGCAATACCCTTGCCCAGGATGTCCCGCCTCTCGGGCTCGGGGTCGCAGGTAGAACAGCAACAGCGCTTGGGTTTGCTTTGCAATACCGCGGTGATCATATCTCCTAAATTCTTTTGCTCACAATGAGTGCACGGCCTACAGGATCGCTCCAGGCCAACGGTAATTGCTTTGCTGCAATGCTGCTCTGGGCCACCGGTTTTGTCGCCTTAGAGTATCTGCTGGATGATTGGGGTGTCTTATCATTGTCTGCACTGCGTTTGGCGGTCAGTGTGGCCTTTCTAGTGCTGTGGTGGGGTTGGACCGAAGGGTGGACCAAAGTTTTTGGGGCGCCTTGGCGAAAAGGTGTAGTTATTGGCGGTCTGGGGTGGGGGGTTGGCTCGGTCTTTCTTTTAATGGGCCAGAAGTTGTCGGACCCGGTGACTGTCACAATTGTTGTGGCAATGATGCCGATCGCAGGCGCGACTACGGAGATCGTATTTGACAACCGCCGGTTGTCATGGCGTCTGGTTGTCGGAATTATCCTGGCAGTTCTCGGGGGTTATCTTGCGACCGGGGCGCAATTGACACAAGGGCATTTTGGCTTTGGGGTGGTGTTGTGTCTTGGTGCGATATTTTTGTTTGCCTGGGTTACTCGTGCGACGACCCGTCAGCTTGAACCGCTTAGCCGTACTGGGCAGACAGCAGTGACGCTTAGTGGGGGAATGCTGGTCACCCTGGCGTGGTGCGGGATCTCAATTGTGGCCGGCCTTGGAGAAACCCATATAGGCACAATCGACACAGGAGACTGGTTGCCCCTGTTTATTGTTTTATTGCCTTCATCAGGCATCGCGCAACTGTTGTGGATTCGTGGGGCAGGGAAACTGGGCATTCTGCTCGCATCCTTTCATATGAATGCGGTACCGTTTTATGTGATGGTCATTCTGGTTTCATTATCCCTTGGCCAGTGGCATTGGCTGCAGGCGGGTGCGGTAGCGTTGGTGGCCCTAGGCGTGCTGGTTTCCCAGATGAGCCCAGGCGTATTTACCCAGCGGCGGAAAACATCGCAGACTCGCCTTGATTAGGCCGGTGGGCAATTCCCAGTTGTTCATCATCAGCCAGGGGCAGTCCGTGGGTTTGGCAAAATTCCAGGGCATCGTCAATGTTGGCCAGCGCATGTTCCGGATGGTGTGCATCCGAATTACAGATGACGGTTATCTGGTAATCTGAGGCGATTGCCCAGAATTGTCCCCATGGGTAGCCCGGGATTCCTTTGGTATTATTGGCCGCCTGTTTGCGAAAACCACCTCCATTGACTTCGAGCGGCTTATTGCACGCCTCAGCCGCTGCGAGTATGTCGTGCGTGCAGGCAGTTAGATCCTCAGTCCAGCTTTTGTTGGATAGGCCAAAGACATCTGGGTGAGCGATAAATGAGTAAAGATCGGATTCCATCATTTCGCACAGGTGAGCGCTGTAGGCCCGCAGTTTGGCTGCATTACTCATGCCAGAATATGAATCTTCCCATTTACCGTTTATTGGCGTGTAGTGCCCGGCACCGATCAGGTAGTCGAACTGGCGCTCACCCAGGATTTCATCCTGGTAGAAACTGCGAGCGTCCTTAAAGTCCTCACACTCCAGCCCCATTAGTACAGTCATGCCGGTAAAGCGCAACCGGGTATCTTCTACTGCCTGTTGGTATCCATCTAGTTCTGCCAGCGCCATGCGGACATTGTTGAAACGATCTTTGGGCAGGGGTGTGTGATCCGAGATGCCATAGGTGTCAGCACCGCCCTCGCGGGCCGCATGTACATAGTCAAGGGCATCCCCGGTCGCATGTTTGCAACGATAAGTATGGGAGTGCAGATTGCGTCTGAGCGCTTTAGCTATGTTCATGGCGGTGTTGTTGGTGTGTGGCAGGTTTCACTAAGGAAGGCCATAAGATATTACAGGCAAATGACGGCTTGCCTACCTCTGCTAGGATCTTATCCGGGCACTCAAGTAAACTTGACTGATTGGGAGCCAACCCACAGCCATCTACTGGCCGGGGCAATTCAGGTATAGATGAGCAAAAGTATTATTTTACTGACAGTAAGCTGTTTATTATGGTTTGCTCCAGCAAGGGCCGAACAGGTCGGTGCACAGATTTACGACAATCAGTGCAAATCCTGCCATGGCAGCGAAGGATTAGCGCTTGATACGCCCATTTTGCATGGCCAAGAGCCGGCATATATCGTGAAGTCACTCCAGGCATTTAAGAAAGAGATACGTAAGGATCAGATCATGGGCAGCATGAATACCATCGCTGCAAGTTTATCGCTGGATGATATGAAAGCGGTAGCTCATTTTCTTGCGGGGCAGGATTCCTGCGACATCAAGCTTGAGATCGATTACAGCCGTGAGGGCTTTCGCGACGAATTCTCCAGGGGAAGACAGAAATATGCCGAATCGAATTGTAGCCACTGCCATTCGAGTTTTCATCATTATGCGCCTCGGATTATTGGTCAGAAACCCGGGTTCTTGACGCGGGCACTGGAGCAGTTCAGAACGGGTGAGCGTGTTGCGCCTATGATGCCGAATCTGCTTCGCAGTTGGACAGATGACGATTATCGAAATGTAGTGTCGTATCTGAGCGGTATGCGGTTGATGCGTGCCTGTGGATCAGGCCACTGAAACGCCTGTTGATTAATTGTATTTTTCGCTATAGCGCATTTTCTATCATGGCAAAAGAGGGGGAGCCTTCGAGTGGATAATTTACAAATGCCCTACCGTCTTTTTTACGCTGACGGTAGCGCGGCAATGGGTGTGCGCGTGATTCTTGAGGAAGTTGGCGAGACTTACGAGTTAATTGAAACCGAGATTGGGGCGGGCATGCCGCGGGCCCCTGAACTGCTGGCACTGAATCCCAACGGCTGGGTACCGGTGCTGGTATGGGAGCACGGCGCGATATACGAGTGTGCCGCAATTGTGATCTTTCTTTGTGACCGTAACCCAGAGCACCAATTAGCGCCAAGCGTGGATCATCCCGATCGGGGCAGGTTCTTGCAATGGCTGTTTTTTTTCTCCAGTTCCCTACAGACCGCCTACCAGATGACATACCACACGGACAGATTCTGCGCCTCAAAGGAGGATGAAGATACAGTCCAGCGTCGCTCAATCAAACGCTTGCGCGAGCTCTGGCAGGTAATTGACAACGCTATCGGTCACGGTGAGTGGATGCTGGGCCAGAAGTTTAGCGCAGCAGACATATACCTTTTTATGCTGACTACCTGGCTGTCAGATGAACGTGGTCACCCATCGGTCGAAGAGTTTCCCAATGTAAGTCGCGTCGCAAATGCCGTGCTAAGGCGCCCGGCTGTACAGAAGGTTTACCAGCCTTTGGATTGAGGGGGGGGTTGCGGGTATAGAACTGGATCAGTCTGTTTCTCCCTACCCAGCTTTTCTCATCGCAAGATAGCAGTGAACATAATCCATGGCATGCCCGTCCGGTTCTAGTGCTACCAGGTCTTCGTATCGTTTGTAGAACGTATCGACAATGGCATGACGATCCTCAGGGGTTCTATTTCTATCCAGACCGCTCAAAAAGACCGCTTCACTCCATGATCTTAGTGTAGGTATGTAACTCACAGCGAATTCGCGGGCCGACATGGCGCCGCCAGCTTCATCGTAGGCGCGGCGGTAAGGGCAGCGTACGACGCCGGTATGAGCAGACACCAGCCTCAAACCCGCCTTGAAAACCGGTGATGTTTCATCTCGAAGCGGAGCACAAAATTCGTCTATGGTTCGGTAATACTGCGGGAATGCGGTGTTCTTGAATTCGGCATCGGAAATAACTTCTTCTTGTGACATCTGTTTCCACAGTGTCGCGAACGTGTTGAACATGTTCACCCCACCGGTATTGCCAAGGTAACGTCCTTGCTCATCTATTCCGAAATTCAGCATCACAAGTTGTCCGCCAGGTCGCAGTTCTTTGGCGCGCGCAACTAATATATCGAGCCAGTTCTGGGCAGCTTGATCTGAAAACGCCTTTGCAGGCTCACCTGTAGCACCTACCATGTGAACATGGTTGTCAATTGTGCAGGGCTTTTCCGAAAGGTAATGCATTGCGGTAGCGGAGAACCCGATGTCGAGTGATTCATCAGGCAGCAACTGTTGATGAAAACCGATGCCACAAGCATTCACAAAAACGTTGTCAAATTCAGCGAGGTAGGTTTCTTGGGACTCCTGGTTATATCCAAGCAGGTTTCTAAACAAAGCGCTGAAATCGTTATTGGGTAGATCGGTATAGGTGATCTGAATCTGGGATTCACTGAATCGCGAGCGGATTTTTGAGACACAAGCCCTGATGGCTTCTTGTGATGTGCCGCCGTCAGCTGCACCAAAGTCGGCCAGGGTGACCGGTTGACCGCCTCTGGGCGGGGAAATCTGGTCAACCGCATCGAGTAGCATCCCAGATGCGTTATCGATCACATCCTTGGCGCCCCGAGTGCGTTCGCTGTAGTAACCCCCTCCTTTCATCGCCATGGTGCGGGCTGTTTTCGTTATTCTTGTGTTTGGTTGATTCATAGCCTGACCACGGTGCCCCCACACATCTAGTTGTTTTCTACTGCAGAGCTAGATTGCTGGAGTGGAATTATTGTTACTGGGTTTGTGCCCGCCAAGGGTTATTGACCTAGTCACCACTGGCGACCGTATTTTGTTCTTATTTGGGCATAACCCAGATATTCTATCTTTAACTGGTTTAGTGGTTGCCCGATAGTTGTGACATACTAGTCGTTATCGGTCAGGTTGCTGTGACCGTTATAGTAATGGACAACAATATCCTAAGATTAAGGAGGAAACATGAAAAGACGTGATTTTCTTAAAAAGGCCGGCACGGGAACGGCCGTGGCGGCAGGTGCACTAGCGGCTCCTGCAATCGCTTCGCAAAGCCGGGAGATGACTATTGTCTCGACCTGGCCAAGAGATTTTCCGGGCCTGGGCATTAGTGCCCAGCGATTGGCGGCCCGCATCACTGAACTAAGTGAAGGTCGGATCAACACGACTTATTACGCGGCAGGCGAGAAAGTTGGCGCCTTTGACAGTTTTGACGATGTGGTGTCTGGTAACTCACAGGCATATATCGCGGCGGATTACTACTGGAAGGGCAAGCACCCGGGGTTTGCCTACTTCACGACGGTGCCTTTTGGGATGACCACTATAGAGTGGAATGCCTGGATCAAATTCAAAGGCGGCCAGGCCCTATGGGATGAAATCTCTGGCGAGTTTGGCCTTAAGGCTCTTGCCTGTGGTGCAACGGGAACCCAGATGGGCGGTTGGTTCAACAAGGAAATCAATTCCGCTGAAGACCTCAAGGGTCTGAAGATGCGCATTCCAGGCCTGGCCGGTGACTGCATGGCATTACTGGGCGCCTCACCGGTATCACTGCCGGGTGGCCAGATTTACGAGAACCTGGTATCTGGCGCTATCGATGCGACCGAGTGGGTGGGTCCGTATAACGACTACTTCATGAAGTTCTATGAGGCGGCCAAGTATTACTACTACCCCGGCTTCCATGAGCCAGGCGGCGGTCTTGCTTTTGGCATGAATGCTTCGTGGTGGGGTTCCCTGAGTAGTTGGGAACAGGCACTGATCACAGCAGCCTGTATGGAAGAGCATGCGGCACAGTACGAAGAGTGCCAGGCCAATAACGGCGAGTATCTTGCCAAGATGATCGATGAACACGGTGTGGTGCTCAAGGAATTCTCCGACGATACTTTCGATAGCTTTGGTGAGGCGGCTGCCGAGGTCTACGAGAACGTCCGTGATCACAGCGCACTGGCTAAGAAGATCAATGATAATTTCCAGGCCAACCTGCGGGAACTTGGTGCCTGGCAATCCATTGCTGAGGTCGCTTTTTCCACTCAGAGAAACCGAGTACTTGAGATCGGTAACTAGTCGTTCATCCTAAACATAGTGAGTGAGTGAGGGGCGGGGCTTATGCCCCGTCCCTTGCTTTGGATCACCGTTATGAGCGACGCAAGCATAGATCGGGTAAACCGTGGCGATTGGCCGGACTTACTGGTTCGGCTTTTCAGTTGGATATTGCTTGCGGCTGTTGCCGTTTTTCTTGTAAATAATATCCTAAGCCTGGTGTTCGGCTGGGCCGGGATATCACCTGTCTTTTTTGCAAAAGAGCCGGGCGCACCCTCATGGATTCAGTTGTCGGTCTATGGTGCTGGGTTTATCGGTGCGCTGGTTTACGTGCTTTTCAGCCGTCAACGCTCTTTGAGGGCGGATGGATTTTTGATCTCTGACATAAGTGCTTTTCTGGTCCGTGCAGCATTCTGGATCGTTCTATTGGTCGGTGTCGGCGACATGATAGTGTCTTTTGTGCGGGTTGAGGGCTGGTTGCCAGTCTTTGTCGGGGAAGACATCGCAAGGTCATTGGGCCGGCCGAGTTACCGCGGTATTTATGTTCATTGCCCGTTGATGATTCTTAGTGTCGTTATTGCGGCATTCTCGCGATCTCTTGGATTCATCTGGCTCACCCTGCTGATCGTAGTGGCCGAATTGGCGATTGTGTTTACCCGGTTTATTTTTTCCTATGAGCAGGCATTCATGGGTGATCTGGTGCGATTCTGGTATGGCGCACTGTTCCTTTTTGCCAGCGCTTATACGCTGCTTGAAGAAGGCCACGTTCGGGTCGATGTTTTTTATTCTGGTTACAGCAATAAAAGAAAAGCGCTGGTTAATGCCTTTGGCTCTATATTTCTTGGGTTGTCGATGTGCTGGACGATCATGATTGTGGGTATGGGCAACAAGATGGCAATTATTAATATGCCGGTGGTCAATTTTGAGGTTTCCCAGTCTGGCTACGGCATGTACGTGAAGTATCTGATGGCTGCATTTCTTGGAGTTTTTGCTGTAACCATGGCGGTGCAGTTTGTCAGTTATTTTCTCGATTCGGTAGCAGATTATCGCGGTGAGCCTGGAAAAAGAAAACCGGCTTCTTCGGCAGTTGCCTGATTAGCCAAGATCATTATGGAACTGGTTTTTCTCGCACTGTTGATCGTCCTCATGGCTCTGGCACTGGGCGTGGGATTTCCGGTCGCGTTTGCCTTGCCGGGGTCAGCCATTCTCACGATTAGCCTTGCTGCCATTGTGGGGTACCTTGCGGTCGGCGATGCGGATGCATTTTTTGCCCACGGCGGTCCTGGCGAGTGGTTGACTTCGGGGGTAACAAACCTGAGAGGCGTCTACTGGGAGGTGGAGCGGGATACCTTGATTGCCATTCCACTTTTTATCTTCATGGGTATCATGTTGCAGCGTTCACGGATTGCAGAAGACCTGCTGGTGACGATGGCGCAGTTATTCGGCCCAGTCCCGGGCGGCCTTGGAATTTCTGTAGTCTTCGTTGGCGCGCTGCTTGCAGCGACCACCGGTATTGTTGGTGCAACAGTGGTCGCGATGGGTCTGATCTCACTACCGGCTATGTTGAAGAGCAACTATTCCCGGCCGCTGGCAGCCGGCACCATCGCAGCCTCGGGCACTCTTGGACAGATTATTCCCCCATCGATTGTGCTGATTATCCTCGCTGATCAACTGGCCAGTGCGACTGATCAGGCGGGTACCGCACGCAAGGGTTTGCACAAGGTGGCGACCGGTGAGATCACTATGCCGTCGGAGTTTGGCGTGTCGTCTACCAGTGCCGGCGAGATGTTCCTGGGTGCTTTTGTTCCAGGCCTGGTTCTGGTTGTCCTGTACATGGCGTTTATTCTCGGTTATGCCTTGCTACGGCCCAAAGCAGCCCCTACTGTCCGTTACGAGGGCGCTTTCAATCTGGCATTCTTTGGTAAGGTCATTTTGATTCTGGTGCCGCCACTGGGACTGATTTTTCTGGTTCTGGGCTCGATCATTGCCGGTATCGCCACGGTGAATCAGGCTGGTGCCATTGGCGCCGCTGGTGCTTTATTCATGGCTGGGTATCGGTTACGGGCAGGGCACAAGGGCGCATATCTCCCCGCCTTTCTGGGCATCATCTCGCTGGGCGTAATTGGGGTCTTACTACATCAATTTGATATAAATATTCGCCAGATCAAAACCAGTACCGATATCGCCGTTCTGATTGGTGCTATAACGGCCACCGGTTGTTTGTTGGCGGCCCTGATCTGGAGTGCGGTACGGGCCTACCGAATAGATGACACCTTAAATGGGGTCATGGTCGAGACTGCAAAAACCACTTCGCTGGTCTTTATCATTCTGCTGGGGGCCGCCATGCTCACCGCAGCGTTTCGGGCCTTTGGTGGAGAAGATCTGGTCCGAGACTTTCTAAACCAACTGCCCGGAGGATTCTGGGCCAAATTCATCATTGTGATGGCTGTAATCTTTGTTCTGGGTTTCTTTTTGGACTTTATCGAGATTGCTGTGGTCGTGGTTCCCATCATTGCGCCGATTCTGTTGACCGACCCGTCAGCTAACGTGACTGCAGTCTGGCTCGGTGTGATGATCGGACTGAATGTCCAGACATCATTTTTGACGCCGCCTTTTGGTTTCGCATTGTTCTATTTGCGCGGTGTGGCGCCGGCCATCGTAAAGACCGTTGAGATCTATAAGGGTGTTATTGCTTTTATCGTGTTGCAGCTGGTGGCGCTGGGTATCGTTGCGGCCAATCCCGCTCTGGTGAATTACCTGCCAAACCGGGTTGCCTTTACCGCAGAAACGGCACCGCCACCGCGCAATCCCAAACTGCAGATCTGTATAGAAGAGTATGTTTCCGAACAGTTTTCAGAAAACTTGAGCGCCCTCGAGAGTGCGATCGCTGTTGCGCGTTCCCTGGATACAAGCTATCTGCCTAAGAAGTTAGCTGCGGGATTCAGCAAGGGGCTCGATCAGGCTGAAGCAGTTCCTGCGCTACTTGGACAAGCTGAGCAAGCCAGTAACGTGGTGGTCGCAGCCGAAGACGAGTATCGGGTGGTGCACAACCACATCCGACGCCTGCAGAGCCAGATTCGCAAGATCGATGAGCAGATCGCAAAAACCACGCGGCGGCTGAATTTAGCCGGTTCAGAAATCTCAGCGGCAGACCGGGAGGTTCTTGAGCGGCAAATTCGTGAACAGCAAACATCCCGCGATACTCTGCAAGATCAGATTCCCAAGAGCTGGCAGGAAACGCGTAGTGCTTTTGTTGCGCTGGTCAAGGCCGAGACCACAGCCCGACGTAAGTACCGTCGTGGTGCCGATAGCGCCTACGAACCGGTGGAACAGTTGCTTGGGGTATTTGAAGCCAGCGCGGCACTGAAAGCATTGGAGGGTGAGTTGCTCGCGATGCGCGAGCGAATTAATCAGCAGGATGCGGCGCAGACGACCGTTGCCTTGAAAGGTCTGGCGAAGCAATTCAGTGGGATCAAGGGCGCCGAGAATATAAAATCCAAGATATCAAAATCCCGACGCGCGCTAGGTAAAAAGAAGCCCAAAGTCGAAAAGGCACAAAAGCTGTTCGATCAGGGTATTCAAGAATTCAACAGGCAGATGATCTGGCGGGATCGCGCACAGTCGGAACTTTACCCGAGCCTGGTGCAATATGAAGAGGTGATTCGCGGCACGCTCGGCGTTCGCCAGCAGACCAAGATGCCTGAGGAACTGGCGCTGTACGTGGCGGCTTGCAATTCAAGGCACCGGGATATTTCG
>Ga0207990_1001330_pt1 | contig 12791 bp, 11 predicted proteins | sample ETNtaG_8_FD_185780 | JGI IMG/M metagenome (GOLD analysis project Ga0207990, IMG submission 185780) | Marine microbial and viral communities from oxygen minimum zone, Eastern Pacific Ocean - ETNP201406SV75 (SPAdes) (version 2) | ecosystem: Environmental > Aquatic > Marine > Oceanic ...
TATCGCCGTGGCCAGCAACGCCAAAAACACCGTCGAAATTTATCTTCAACGCCGAGTGTTTCAATGAGAACGTGGAACAAAAACGAACAGGCTGCTAAAAGGGGAGTAGACTTGTCATTTTTAACTCCAGCCCAAGATCCCGACATGAGGTATCGAGTAGTGCCGAACTATCCCTCTAGTTAAAACCTATCCGACCATATTTAAAAATAGGAGGCTTTGCGTTCTTCGATGAAAAGAGTTTTTCCGCCCCCCTCTTTCGACCAAGCCTTGGGGGATAGGTTTCGGGCCAAACCTGGAATTCAGCCCTTCCTCTCGAACTGGGGAATAAAATTCAGTTTTCTCCACCTGTTGAAATAGTAGTTAATCCCCCCGTCGCGTGTGGGATAAATCTTGACGTACTTATCCGTCCCGTCGGGTTGCGGCTCGATGATCACAATTTTCCTATCCAGCAACTGGGTGGCCTTAGCAACATAAAGAAACGTATAGGGCTGGCTCTCGGCAATCAACCGGTGGAGCCGCCTGGTCATCTGAATCTGTTCTTGCTTGTCGTATTCGCGCCGAATGCGGACGATGAGTCGGTCAGCTCGAGGATCTTCGTACCCGACGAAATTTAGTTGCTGTGGACCGATCTGGCTGGAGTGCCATATCTGGTAGAGATCGGGATCAATTCCCATGCTCCAGCCCAGAACTACCGCATCGAATTTAAGGGCATTGACGAAATCCTTGAGGAAGACCGCCCACTCAAACAGCTGGGTGTTGCATTTGATACCAAGCTTACGCCAGCTATTCTGGGCAATGGTAAGAATGCTCTTACGAATAGGATTGCCTGCATTGGTAATAAGATTGAACTCGAACAGCTTGCCATCCTTTTCCAAAAATCCATCAGCGTTTTTTTGCCAGCCTAATCCGTTTAAAATTTTCAACGCCCCTTCCGGATCGTATGCAAGGGGTTGTACGTCATGGTCATACCAGTCAGTCATTTTCGGATAAGGCCCGGTCACCCGCTCTCCTTCTCCGTAGAGGACATACTTGATAATTTGATCGACGTCGATGGCCATGCCCAGCGCCCGACGCACAGTGGGCGATGCGAAAAGCGGGTTCCTCATGTTGTAGCCGATATAGGAGTAGAAATAACCCAAGCTGGAGAAATTCTGGAACTTGTTCTCATTTTTGAAACGGGCTACCTGATGCGGTTGGACACTGTAATTGTCGACGGCACCTGCATAGAATTCCATTTCTTGCGTGAGCGGATCCGGTATTATGCGCATGACGTACTCGCCGTATTCCGGAGCACCTTCCCAGTAATCTTCATTTCTAACGAGACGGATCAGTTCGTCGGACCTCCATTCAGCAAACTTGAAGGATCCGGTTCCGATCGGGTTACGGTTAAACCGGCTGTCGCGGATACTGAAGGTTTTGATATCCGCATTCTCCGCATAGGCTTCCTGCTTTAAAACCTCATCGTTAAGAAGATGTTCGGGAAGAATCCCCATGAACCAGGAATTGATTGCCGGCGAAAACAACCGCTTGTAGGTGAAACGAACTTGATAGGGGCCAAGCGCTTCGGCTGACTTAACCGGCTCGTAGTCGGATCGCCGGGGCGAAGCATTTTTCGGGTTCATGATAGCCCGGTAGGTGAACAGGACATCACCCGCATCGAATTCGTGACCATCATGAAACCGCACCCCGCGCCGCAGATCGAAAACAATAACCGGGTTGTGTTCAATGACAGGCAGTATCGCAGCATACTGCGGTTTTAATTTCCCCTGCTGACCGGGATTGTCAGCACGAATGAAATTTCCCCAGGGAAACGACTCAAAATAATCGTCGCCAATCAGTTTCCTGAGCGGATTGAAAAAGTCCTGGTCAATGCGGTGGAGGGTAAATTTAATACGGGGGGGTTGTGTCAGGGTATAAGCAATATCTTCCATCAGAGACCGGCTGTTTTTCTTCTCCGAAGTTCCATTGCCATCAAAAACGGGAACCTGGGTGGTGGCTTGAACAGTCTTGCCGGGAACGACTTTGACATCTCGAATATTGGATGTCCATTGCGAGTTGGATTCCATGAATCTTTGGATAAAGCGTACCCAGTCGGTGGCCGTCCGTAATCCGCGGTTGCCGGCCAGGCGATGCCCAGGATCTACCGCCAGATAGACCTCTTCTGACTGGGTCCACGAGACCGCGAGGCGGGGACGGTACTCGAGTTGGTCGTCGAGAGAAATTAGCCCATCGAAAACGAGGTCGTTGATGGAACCACTGGATGTATCGGCGCTGAGAATGGGATTGAGAATCTCTGCATCAGCGGCGGACCCACGAATATATTTTTTGAGCCGCTCCGGATTTCCTGCCGCCTGTTTGTCGTAGGTGGGAACCCAGAAAAAGGATTGGGCGAGAAACAGTATAAGGGCCAGAGGGAAAAATATCAGAACCCGTTTGACAAGCATGGAAGAATCATAGCAAATTAAAAGAAGCCGGATCAAAGGAATTAGTATTTTCTAAGGTTAGAATCGAATACTCATTCAGGGCTCAAGATTCTAGGCCAGATAGGAAAATCGATTTTTTCAGGAAAAATAAAAAATATCTTGACTTGCCAGACAAATGTTTATATAGATCTTTGAATCAAAATGATCTGCATACTGGAGTCTGCAGATTTTAACTATAAGAATGGGGGTCTCTAGGGTGGGGAAGCCTCTTACAATAAAGTTAGTCAAAAGAGAAGTTTAACTTTTCATCCCATTTAAACGAAGAAGGAAAACAACAATGGCAACTGTTATTACTGACGAGTGTATCAACTGTGGCGTCTGCGAGCCGGAATGTCCTAACGGAGCGATCACCGAGGGAGAGGACTACTACGAAATCGATGCTGACCTCTGTACGGAATGCGTTGGATTCCATGGCGAAGAGGCCTGCCAAGAGGTTTGCCCTGTCGACTGTTGTATCCCCGACGAAGATAACCGGGAGTCGGAAGGAGACCTCCTGGAAAAAGCCAAGAAGATCCATTCCGACCAAGAGTTCCCAGCGCTTGATGACTTGACCGCGGAAACCTCGCTTTTTAGAAATCCCGGTCGAAAGAACGCTGATCTCTAATTTTTCATAGAATCTAAAAGACGGTTCGCGCACACCTTCTGGTGCGTGCGAACCGTTTTTTTTACACAAAATCAGGCCAGAGATTGGCAAAGCCTGGGAGACGACTTGACAAACCCCGGAAAATCTATAGGGTGGTCAATCGGTAGTTAGAACCTTCTGAAATAGTTGGAAATAAAATCGATGCGGGGTGGAGCAGTCCGGTAGCTCGTTGGGCTCATAACCCAAAGGTCGCAGGTTCAAATCCTGTCCCCGCTACCAAATAAAACAAGGGGTTAGCCAGAAACGGTTAGCCCCTTTATTTGTTTAAAACCTAGTTTGCGCCACACGTGTACCACCTACCTCCCCCTACCCCTGTTCTCAAGTCACTCCATCATGGTACCTTGTACTTAATTCGTAACTACGAGAGGGAATTGCCATGAAAAAAACTAACGCACTTGCGACGGTCCTATTTGTGTTTTTTATTGTGGCAAATTTATCTGGTTGAGCATGTCGGCAGCCGAAATAAAGGAAAGTTCGGCAGGGCACTCAATATCTGACGTGATCATTTCTTGGGGAGCACCAAATCTTACTGCGGAAATCGAGGGGGGAGGTAAAGTTTACACTTGGATTGCCTGTGACGCTTCTAACCATTGTTGTAACCAGAACATGGTAACGGACTCAAACGGCATCGTAGTAAATTATACTGAAAGTGGATCTTGCCGTTGACTTTGACTGCTCCCACCCGAGTGAAGTGCCAACCATTTTCAACAGAATCGATATGCATGACAAAAATGGGAAATCTTCCTTCCTTGACTGGGTTGGCTACATGATTGGCGTAGTTGTGGTTGGATTTATCCTGTTCATCTTGTTATGGCCAATGATTGACCCGACCCCAGATCGGTCTTCATCTATAAAAGAAAACCTGAGCAGTTTTTCCAAAAAATAAAAAAGAGCCTACCCCTAAGGACGGCCCCTTTCTCAGCACCCCCTGTTATTTGACTGCAATCGTCCTATTTCCCCTCGACACGGACCTTAAACCAGGTGCGTTTCCCAACCTTAATAACATCTTCGGATACAACATTGATCTTCTCGTCAAAAGCTGAAATTTTCCGGTCGTTAAAGGACACTGCCCCCTGTTCGAACAGGCGGCGAAGTTCACTGTTGCTTTTGGACTTATTAAAATATTTCTTCACTAAGTCAATAGCAACCCATTGAGACTCGCACACTTCGAGAACAGGGATATCGTCAGGCGTGATTTTTTTTGAGAAGGTATTTTCGAACCACTCCTGCTCGTTTTTCACATCCACTTCATTGTGATAACGCTTCAAAATTTCCCTCGCAAGAAATTTTTTCCATTTCATGGGATCGGATGAAATTTTCTTCTCTATTCTAGAGATTTCACCCATCGGCACGGTGGTATAAATTTTTAAATAATCCACGATTAATTCATCGGGGATTTTCATTGAGCGGCCGAACTTATCACGGGAAGAGTGACCTAACCCGATATAGTTATCCAGACTTTTGCTTTGCTTGGCTTTCCCATCAATCCCGGGTGTAATTTTAGTGGTGATAATTACCTGGGATTTCTGCCCCAATTTCTGCTGATAAAACCGGCCCAGCATTTCGTTGAAAAGTTGGTCGGATCCAATGATAGTTAGGTCTGATCCAAGAACATAGGAATCGTATCCCTGAAGGATGGGATAGATCATTTCGTGCATATAAATGTCTTCCTGTTTTTCTATTCGACGCTGAAACATATCCCGCGAGATGAGCCTAGCGTGGGTTACCATGGCCAGCAGTTTTAAAAAATCCGAGAGGGAATATTCTGAAAACCACTCGGAATTCTTTCTAATCTCTAATAGGTTAGGATCGTCAAAATGCAGAACCATTTTCGCCTGACGAATAAACTCTTCAGCGTTTTTTTCGATTTCCTCCCTAGGAATGATGGGACGAGTGTCGCCTCTCCCGGTGGGATCTCCGATCTGCGTCGTGAAATCCCCGATGAGAAAAATCACTTTATGCCCCAACTCTTGCAATTCGCGCATCATCCATAGATTGACCGCGTGTCCGATATGCAGAAAAGGCGAGGTGACGTCAACGCCATACTTGATCCGAATCTGCTTTCCAGACTTCAGAAGTTCTTCAAATTCATTTAAGGAAAAAATTTCTTCCGACGTTCTGGCAAAGCTCTCCAGAAGTTTTTTGCCTGAATTGTCCAATGGCCTCGCCATAGTTCGCCTGGGGAGAATGAATTAAAGAAACGGGGGTCTCTGGCGGAATGAAAACCTAATAAATACAAACGGTTGTGAATGGAGACGCTAATTTCACAGGAGAATTCTATGTGTTTTGGCGTGGAAAGTCAATTGGCGCTGAGGGAGTCCACCGGCATTCCAAGAGGGTTAAAGTGGTTTTCACAGACCCGCTGTTTTTAAATGGTTTCTCTATACAAAAGGAATACTCAAAAGGCTTACCCGCAGACACACGAACCAGATCAACCCGTTGAAAATAAATAATTTAAGCGACCACCCTCTTATAAATTCACAAACGATCACAGGCGCTTGAAGCTTTTAAAAATATATGCTAGAAGGCCAGTGTCCCAGAAACTTCTCGTGGAGGAGGTTTGCTATGCCCGTGGGTAATGTTAAGTGGTTCAACAACAAAAAAGGATATGGTTTTATTCATACGGAGGATGGAGAAGATATATTCGTCCATTATTCGGCAATTGAAGGAGACGGATTCAAAACACTGAACGAGGGACAGGAGGTAGAGTTTGAGGTCAGCCAAGGACCGAAGGGTTCACAGGCCGCAAAAGTTGTTCCAAAATAAAATTTTTGTTTGTTATTATCGGCAGGGCCTTTGGGCCTTGCCGTTTTTTTATTTAAAACCCACCTCTCAAAAGCGTCCCACGAATATTCCCTGAGAACATCAGATACTCAATCAAATTCACATTTTCTACATGGAGGCACTTCATGCCCATTTATATGACCGCACAATATCAGGTTCAACCACAGACCGTAGAGCAAACCAAAAAAAGCATCCGCGAGCTGGTCAAACACGTCAAGCTACACGAACCGCTGACCTCCATCTACATTGCACAGCAGGAAATTTTGAATCAGTCAAAATTCATGCATATCCTTAAATTTGAAGATGAGACCGCACTCGCCACGCATCAAAACTCGCCGGCTTCAGCACATTTCGTTAAAGCGGTTTATCCTAAGACTCTTCGGCCCGTTGAGTTTATGGAATACAATCTAATCGCAACGGTCAACCAGTAACAGTTCTTAGTCTGCAGATATCACCTTAGGAAGGGCTACTCGCTAAGCTCCTTCAGGGAGCAGAAAGCTCAGCTAGGTGACTTCCCTTGCTTGGCGGAAGGGAGAACAATCGGGAGTCGTAGGCTGAAGGCCTTCGTATTAAAACAAAGTCAGGATACGGGTGTCGCAGCCGCTTTACGGTGCAGGCAATAAAACATGAACACAGATATTCCCAAAACAAAAATACCAACAAACTGCGACGTCGATAAAAACTGTTCGACCGCAAAACCGCGATCGTCGCCCCGGAAGTATTCGATAACAAATCTTCCGATTGAGTAAAGAATGCCATAAGCCCAAAAAATCTGGCCATCAAATTTTTTTCTTTTAGTCAGCCACAGGAGAAACGCGAAAATGAAAAGTGCGTTCAGAGAAAGGTAAATCTGAGTTGGGTGCAGGGGAATTCCCTGGGGGGCAAGCGACCTGGGATCGGCAAAGGTAACGGCCCAGGAAACGTCGGTTTTAACTCCATAACAACATCCCGCGAAAAAACACCCCCAGCGCCCGATACCCTGACCTAGCGCGATCGACGGTGCAAGCACATCGGCTACTCTCCAAACAGGCATCTGATGCCGCTTCAAATACCACAGCGAAACGAGTACCGCAACGATCAAGCCACCGTAGAAAACCAGCCCACCCTTCCAGAACTTGAATATTTCAAGAGGTGCAGCGGAAAAATATTTGTACTCAACGATAATATAGAACAGGCGGGCGCCCAGAAGCGCCGACACCATGATATAAAAACAGAGGTCAATGATTTTTTGAGGGTCGCATCCCTCCCTCTCTCCTCGAGACGCTCCTACCATGATTGCCACCAAAAATCCAGTCGCAACCAGCAAACCATAAGTGAAAACCTTAACAAATCCGAATTCGACAAGGATAGGATACATAATGGTCAAAGCGTCCGGCCAGTCGGCTGGACAAAGGGGTTATTTATACAGAGACTCTCCGGAAGATTTCGAAACAGCATTCGCTTCAGGGTGATGCCAAAAAAGATCAAGAATCATGAGCGCAACCCCGATTGTAATGCATGAATCGGCCACGTTGAAAGCGGGCCAATGAAATTTCTGGTAATAAAAATCAATAAAATCGATTACTTCCTTGTGAATGATGCGGTCCATGAGGTTACCAACGGCTCCGCTTAAAATCAACGTCAACCCCGTTCGCACCATCCGCCGGTTGTTAGGGGTCTGGTGAAAAATGATTAAAATGGCAACGATGGCGATCGCTGAAATTATAATAAAAAAAAGGACCTTGTATTCTGATTCCTGGTTGGCGAACAACCCGAACGCCACCCCCGGATTCCGTATGTGGGTGATGTTAAAAAAATTATCAATTACCCGAACGGAAAAATACAGAGGGATGTGAATTGTAACCAGAAACTTCGTCCACTGATCGATTAGGATCAGCGCACCAGAAATAAGAAGCAGCTGCAGGTATTTATTTCGCAAAACCGTTCAAGCCTTTGCCGACTCAAGATTTTCCGCGCATCGAGGGCAAACACCAGCGTGTTCCATTTCGCCCAAAACTTCTTCCGTAAAATAGTTCCAGCAACGCCCACACTTACTTCCCCCCATCGAACAAACTTCAATCTTCACACCTTCGATGTTTTCGCTGGAGTAAACTTTTTCATTCCCTTCTAAGCTGGAAACCACCTCCACTCCGGAGACGATGAAAATAAATTTCAGCTCCCCGCACTCGTTGTTGAGCACAGCACGAACCTTCTCTGGCAAGACCAGCCTCACAAGAGCATCGAGAGAGTGACCGATCACCTTTTCCTGGCGGCGCAATTCCAACGCCTTGCTCACCTCGCTTTTCAATTCGGTCAACATTTCCCATTTCCGGATGAAACCTTCATCGACTTCGACATTCAGGGATTCGGGGTACGAACTCATGTGCACGCTCTTTTCCTCCGCACTACCGGGAGGCATATAGGACCAGGTTTCTTCGGCAGTAAAACTCAGCACCGGCGCCATCAATCGCACCATCCCAATTAACAGTGCATGTATCGCGGTCTGCCCCGAAAGCCGGCCGGCAGATTTTTTTGGGTAGGTATACAAGCGGTCTTTCAAAATATCGAGATAAAATGCGCTGAGGTCCACCACACAAAAATTATAAAAACTATGATAGAACACATGAAACTCGTAGTTCTCGAATGCCTTTTGAATTTTCTCGCACAACAATTCAAACCGATGGAGAATATACCTGTCGATTTCCACCAAATTTTCCGTAGCAACCGAATCCACGGTCGGGTCAAAATCATTCAAATTTCCAAGAAGGAAACGGAGGGTGTTGCGAATCTTACGATAAGCTTCGGTCAGACGGTTGAGGATTTCATTAGAGATACGAATGTCTTCTCGATAATTTTCCGAGGCAACCCACAGCCGTAAAATTTCTGCACCGTACTGATCGATGATCTTCTGCGGAGCAATAACGTTACCCGCAGACTTTGACATCTTCTTGCCTTTCCCGTCCACAACGTATCCGTGGGTGAGCACTGTTTTGTAGGGGGCTTTACCTCGGGTTCCGATTGACTCTAGGAGCGAACTGTGGAACCACCCACGGTGTTGGTCGCTCCCTTCTAGGTATAGGTCGGCGGGCCAAGCCAAATCGGGATCGGACTCCAAAACTGCCGCATGGCTCACTCCCGAGTCAAACCAAACGTCAAGGATATCGTTTGTTTTATCAAATTCTTTTCCACCGCAGGAGCAAGCGACTCCTTCGGGAAGCAAATCCACCACTTCTTTTTCAAACCAGAAATCCGCGCCGTGTTCTTTTACCAAGTCAGCAATGTGAGCGAATATCTCCCTGGTGCGCAAAATCTCACCGCAAGCCTTGCAGTTGAATGCGGTGATGGGAACTCCCCAGGCTCTCTGCCGGGAAATACACCAGTCGGGACGGTTCTCTATCATGCTGTAGATGCGCTCCTCCCCCCAGTGCGGAACCCATTTCGTTTTTCGGACGGCCTCGAGCGCTTTTTGGCGCAAGTTGTCTACATCCATTGAAATAAACCACTGACTCGTCGCCCGAAAGATGATCGGCTGTCGGCAACGCCAACAATGAGGATAGGAATGGTTGATGGAGTCGTCATGAATCAGGTTTCCGTCCGCCCGCAGTTTCCCCACAATTTCAGGATTGGCTTTGCGCACGAAGAGCCCGCTAAAATGTTCCACTTCAGGCTTAAATATTCCACCATCGTCTACCGGGTTATAGGTATCAAGCCCGTATTTCTGGCCGATTATATAGTCTTCCTGCCCATGGCCGGGTGCTATATGAACGCATCCGGTCCCCTGCTCCAAGGTCACATGCTCACCCAAAATGATCTGCGAGTCCCGGTCGACAAACGGGTGACGACAGATAACCCCTTCCAACTCCCTGCCAACACACTGGCCGAGTACTTCGTGCCCCTCGGCTCCCCACTCGAGGACAAGTCCCGATAACAATTCTTCGGCGACTACAAAAATTTCGTCGTTAATCTTGACCGCTACATATTGAAAATCAGGATGCAGGCAGACCGCAAGGTTGGCGGGGAGTGTCCAAGGCGTTGTGGTCCAGATGACGAAACGGGTTTTCCCAGTGTCAAGGCCTCCGAACTGACCTGCCAGTCCCGACTTCACCGGGAACTTGACGTAAATGGAGGGTGATGTATGGTCCGCGTATTCGACCTCCGCTTCCGCCAGCGCCGTTCGGCATGAGGTGCACCAATGAACCGGCTTCAGTCCGTTGTACACCGCTCCCTTCTCGACGAATTTTCCAAGTTCTTTCACAATCGCAGCTTCGTAAGTGTACGACATGGTCAAGTAAGGCCGTTTCCAGTCGGCAAACACGCCGAGCCGTTTGAATTCTTCGCGCTGGATATCGAAGAATTTATCTGCATAATCGCGGCACAGCTTGCGGATTTCGGATTTCGAAGGGGTTTTCTTTTTTTTCTTTTGCTCCTTACCTACCTGGTGTTCGATAGGCAGACCATGACAATCCCATCCCGGCACAAAGGTCGCGTCGTACCCTTTCATCCCCATGAAGCGGACGATGAAATCCTTAAGAATCTTATTGAGGGCGTGCCCCATATGGATGTGTCCGTTGGCATAGGGTGGACCGTCATGGAAAACGAACTTAGGTTTTCCCTTAGACTTGTCGCGAATGGCAGCGTAGATATCCTCGTCTTCCCATCGGGCGAGTATTTCCGGTTCCCTTTTGGCGAGGTTGGCCTTCATCGGGAAGTCCGTCTGTGGCAAATTGAGTGTTTCTTTATAGTCCATAACCAACCCTTCAATTGATCTAAGCAAAATCCTCCTGCGAAGAGGATATGGAAAGATGGAGAATTCACATGTTTCCCTGACCCAAAACTCCTGTAGTTATCTTTTTTTTATAGTCTTCTTCCGTCTTCAGTAAAAATTCACGCGATCTTCATCGCGACCTTGGCTTCCTGAAGTGTCGCCGCAGCAACCTTTCTTGCTTTTTCAGTCCCGGCGCACAGAATCTCCTCTACTTCCTTGGGCTTTGAAGCGATTTCACATCGCTTCTCCATATTCGGTCGCATGTTTTCCAGCATGGTGCTAACCAGTTTCATCTTACAGTCGCCGCAACCAATTTCGGCCTTGCGGCAGGCGGAATCTATTTCATCCTGCATCGGTTGCGGCGAATAAATCTTATGCAACGGAAACAGGTTGCACACCTTCGGGTCACCGGGGTCGCCGCGTCGCCCTCTTGCCGGATCGGTGAGCATAGACCGGACCTTTTTAGTGATTTGCTCTTCTGAATCGGAGAGATAAATGGCGTTATCGTAACTCTTGCTCATTTTGCGCCCATCAGTTCCATTGAGCTTTGGGATTTCAGAAATCTTTGCAGCGGGTTCAATAAAAACCTTTTTTTTATACAAATTATTGAATCTCCGGATGATTTCGCGCGAAAGCTCTAGATGCGGCGCTTGATCGATCCCAACTGGAACGAAGTGGGCCTTATAGAGAACAATATCGGCAGTCTGTAATACGGGATATCCCAGAAACCCGAACGAACTCATATCAACATTTTTCACCTCATCCTGCTTTTCCTTATAGGTCGGGTTTCGTTCCAGCCACGGGACGGGGACCATCATTGAAAGGATTAAATGAAGTTCGGCGTGTTCAGGAATTCTCGACTGAACGAACAGGGTGCATTTTCCCGGGTCCAATCCTGAACTCAACCAGTCGACGGCCACTTCGAAAATATATTTATTAATAAGATGAGGATCTTCGTATAACGTGGTCAATGAATGCCAGTCAGCGATGAAGTAGAAACATTCGAACTCATCTTGCAAAGCCACCCAGTTTTTTAATGCTCCAAAATAATTTCCGAGGTGCAACTGGCCTGAGGGCTGCATCCCGCTTAAAATCCGCTTTCGCTTCATCTTCTTCCTGAATATCAGCTGTTATTGATTATCGAGAAACTAGCAACGAGAACACTATAGAGATCCGGGAACGCATCCTGCGTTAAAAACTGAACCGTCACAATGATGGGTGTCCATAAGATCAAACCTAGGATTCCCGTATGCGCAAAATGGTCCAGCAAAATAATTCCAAGAAGGATAAAAGCCCCGAATCGATCCAATCCGCTCAATCGGGCGGCAATATCACGGGGGACCAAACCCTTGATCACGCTCGAGCCATCAAGGGGATACACCGGCAGTAGATTGAAAATAGCCAGCGCCACGTTTATATATACCCCAAAACTCAACAAAGTAAAAAGAATCCAGTGCTCGTAAGGATCAATGATCCGGATAAAAAAACTGCTGATCACCGCAAGCACCACATTGGACAAGGGACCCGCGATAGCCACGTACATCATATCCTTCCGCGGGTTGTGAAAATTCCTCCAATCCACCGGCACCGGTTTGGCCCAACCGAACCCCATAAAATAAAAAAACAGGGTTCCGATGGGATCTAGATGTTTCAGCGGATTAAAAGAAAGTCGGCCCAGACGTTTAGCGGTACCATCACCCAACAGGAAGGCAATTCGGCCATGGGAATATTCATGCGCCGTCAGCGAAAACAAAACGACGGGAATCATCAATATCAACAACTGCGATCTACTCAAAGGTTCCTCGGGATAAGGGGGTTGACCAAGATGAACGGCCTAAGAAGCAGTGACTGAGCCGGAAGGAGATGAAAAGAGCGGATTAAACGATTCTCCCACCTCTATCTCAAGTTCATTCTATATTAAGTTAACCAAAAACCCAATTCTTTAACCACAAAGACATTCCCGGACACCTTCTCAAACCGCCCGGGTCTTGGCGTATTTCAGGTAAGTATAAAAAGCCATCGCAAGCGACAAAAATACCCCCAGAAACCCTTCGCGAAATCCCTGCCTGAGAAAATAGGTTTTAAAAAAAAACCAGGGAGGGCGCAGGTAGAGATGGGTCCAGTTGGCCTTCCATCC
>Ga0207990_1001331_pt1 | contig 12789 bp, 10 predicted proteins | sample ETNtaG_8_FD_185780 | JGI IMG/M metagenome (GOLD analysis project Ga0207990, IMG submission 185780) | Marine microbial and viral communities from oxygen minimum zone, Eastern Pacific Ocean - ETNP201406SV75 (SPAdes) (version 2) | ecosystem: Environmental > Aquatic > Marine > Oceanic ...
GTATTACAGATAAATTTAATGATATTGATGAAGCGATGCGTCTTGGATTTAATTGGGCAATGGGACCATTTGAAATGTTAAAAGAAATAGGTGTAGAGAATTTCTTTAATCGTATTGATGAATATAAAAATAACAAGTTTTTAGAAAATTTATCAAATACTAAGAACGAAAACTTTTATGGAGAACGTCAACTTTATACGGATATTGAAACTTTGGGAAAAATTAAACCAAAAGCAATTAAAATAGATAAGAATAAATCGGCTGAAATTTATAGATTTAAAGATTTTAATATTGTTGAGTTTACAACAAAAGCAAATGCGCTTGATTATGATTCAATGGATAGTTTGAAAAATGCAACTGACAAACCGTTAATTATAATAAATGAAAGCATGCAATTTTCAGCAGGAGTGAACTTAACATATACAATGAATTTTGCTGACAAAGGCGATTTTAAATCTATAGAAAAATTTATTAAGTATTTTCAAGAAACATGTAAACATTTAAAATATTCAGATCACCCAGTAGTTTCTGCTCCTTCAGGATTAACACTTGGTGGAGGTTTTGAAGTTTTAGTTCAAAGCAATTTTGTTGCTTCACATACAAATATTGTAGTTGGACTTGTAGAAACAATTGTGGGCTTGATTCCTGCAGGTGGCGGATGTAAAGAAATGTTATGGAGATGGTCTCAATCAGAAAAAGCTAAATCCGATCCTGATTATGCACCTTTAAAAGTATTTGATATTATTGGTTATGCAAAAACAGCTACTTCACCAGTAGAAGCAGAGCCTTTAAAATATTTAAAATCAGAAGATAAAAAAATCATGAATAGAAATAGTTTATTTTCTGTATCTAAAAAAATATTAGAAGATAATCAAGATTTTAAAGCTCCAAAAGAATGTACATTTAATTTATCTGGGAAACCTCTCAAAGAAAAAATGGTTAAAATTTTAGAAAAGCTTTACAATGAAAAAGTAATACTAGATCATGGAATGGAAGTTGGTAAAGAATTAGCAAATGTTTTGAGTGGTGGAGAAACAACAATAGACAAAACTCTTTCTGAAGATAATTTATTTAAATTAGAATTAGACTCTTTTATGAGATTGATAGAAAACAAAAAAACGCAGGATAGAATTAAACATACGCTTGTAACTGGAAAACCTTTAGTCAATTAGAAACAAATGTCTAGTTTATCAAAAAGTGAGATTAATCAATATAATGAAAAAGGTTATCTGGCCCCCATTGATGCCTTAACCAAGGATGAAGCAAATGAAGTTAAAGAAGAAATAGAATTTATAGAAAAAAAATGGCCTAATGAATTGGAAGGCTTAGGAAGAAATTACGTTCATGTAATCTCACCTATATTTGACAAGGTCGTTCATAATTCAAAAATTCTAGATGCTGTTGAAAGCATTATTGGAAAAAATATTTTAGCTTGTGGAACAACTCTTTTTATTAAGGATCCAGACGAAAAAAGTTTTGTAAGTTTTCATCAAGATGCAAAATACATTGGTCTTGAACCTCACAATTGGGTGACAGCATGGGTAGCAATTACAGATGCTAATGAAGAAAATGGATGTATGAGAATGTGGACTGGAACTCATAAGACAGATTTAAAACATCATAGCGAAAAATTTGATTACGGTACTGGAAATTTATTAACAAGAGGTCAAACTGTTGAAAATGTACCATTAAATGAAACAGAGCCTGTTATTTTAAATGCAGGACAAATGTCATTACACCATCCAAAGATTGTACATGGGTCAGGAGTAAATAAAAGCAAAGAAAGAAGAATGGGATTTGTAATTCAAAGTTATATTGGGAGTAATGTCGATCAAGTTCTTGGCAAAATTTATGTTCAACAAGCTCGAGGAAACGACACATTTAATTATCATGAGCACGTTGAAAGACCAAAAAAAACCATGGACGATAGAAATGTTAATATAAGAAAAAACGCTATGGATGAATTGTCAAAAATCTTTTATACTGATCTTAAAGATAAAGGGAAATTTTAATTATGAAAAAAATAATACTTTGAAAAAGAATAAAAACCCCATTCAACCAGTAAGCGGAACTGAAATTCCAAGATTTGCAGGGCCGTCAACATTTGCTAGATTGCCAGAACTAAGAGATGTTGAAAGCTGTGATGTAGCAATTGTTGGAATTCCCTTTGATGCAGGAACTAGTTATAGACCTGGTGCCAGATTTGGTCCACAAAGTATAAGGCAAGCTTCTAGACATTTAAGGACGAACTACCATCCAAGTTACGATGTTGAGCCATTTAAAGTTCAACAAGTTGCAGATGCTGGAGACATAACGTGCAATCCATTTAATATTATCGAAGCTATTAAACAAATAGAAGCAGGCGCTTTAGAGCTTTTAAATAAAGTTGGAGGAATAATTAGTTTAGGAGGAGATCATACAATCGCATTTCCTTTATTAAGAGCTATTAATAAAATTAATAATGGACCCGTTGCTTTAGTGCATTTTGATGCTCATTTAGACACTTGGGATACATATTTTGGAGCCCCCTATACACACGGCACGCCTTTTAGAAGAGCAAGAGAAGAAAATTTATTTTTAGACAATGCATCGATGCATGTGGGAATTCGAGGACCACTTTATAGCAGAGATGATTTAAAAAATGATGCTGAATTTGGTTTTAAAATTATTCATTGCGATGAGTTTCAGAGCCAAGGAACTGATAAAATAGCAGAAAGAATTAAAAAAAGAGTAGGCAATAATCCTCTATATCTTTCAATTGATATAGATGTTTTAGACCCAGCTTTTGCTCCAGGAACAGGAACTCCAGAGATAGCTGGAATGACTACTAGAGAAATGGTTAATGTCATAAGAGGTTTATCTGGTTTAAATTTAATTTCAGCAGATGTTGTGGAAGTTTCACCAGCCTACGATCATGCAGAAGTTACTTCTTTAGCAGCTGCTACTATTGTGTATGAACTAACAAATTTGTTTGCAAAATCAAAAGGATAAGCTAGTTTCTCAAAATGTTAGATAAAAAAAATTTTTACATTAATGGTAAATGGGTTTCTCCAAAAAGTTCTAATGAAATTGAAGTTATAGATCCCTCCACTGAAAAAAGTTGTGCAGTTATATCTTTAGCTGATGTTAATGATGTAAATGCAGCTGTAACTGCTGCTAAAAATGCTTTTGAAAGCTGGTCATTTACACCTAAAGATAAAAAAGTAGAATTATTAGAAAAACTTTATGCGGTTTATAAAAAAAGATGGGCCGAAATAGCAGATGCTATTACATTGGAAATGGGAGCTCCAAAAGATTTTTCATCACAACTTCAGACTGGAACTGGTGCAAGCCATATAAAATCGTTTACTAGATATTTAAAGGAATTTAATTTTGAAAAAGTTCTTGGTGATCACGCCAAGAATCAAAAAATTTTGTACGAACCAAAAGGAGTTTGTGCACTTATTACTCCCTGGAATTGGCCAATGAACCAAGTTTGCCTTAAAGTAATACCAGCCCTTGCAGCTGGTTGCACAATGATACTAAAACCTTCTGAACTAGCACCCTTATCATCTATGATTCTTGCAGAAATGATTGACGAAGTAAAATTTCCAGAAGGTGTATTTAATTTAATAAATGGAGACGGAGCAACAACTGGGAATGCTTTAACTAGTCATCCAGATGTAAATATGATTTCATTTACAGGTTCAACTAGAGCAGGTGCTTTAATTTCTCAAAATGCAGCAAAAGATTTTAAGAGAATAAGCTTAGAACTAGGAGGCAAGGGAGCAAATATTATTTTTAAAGATGCAGATCCAGAAGCTGTTGAAAGAGGAGCTTTAAGATGTTTTAGAAACTCTGGACAATCTTGTAACGCGCCAACTCGTATGTTGGTTGAAAAATCAATATATAACGAAACTGTAGAAAGAGTTAAAAAGTTTGCTAATGAAATGAAAGTTGATGTAGCAGCGAAGGAAGGAGACCACATCGGTCCCGTAATATCTGAAGCTCAATTTAATAAAATTCAAACATTAATTCAAAAAGGAATAGACGAAGGTGCAAAACTAGTTGCTGGTGGCCCAGGTAAGCCTGATGGTTTAGACAAAGGTTATTTTGTTAAACCTACTGCATTTGCAGACGTAAATAATCAGATGGAAATTGCAAGAACAGAAATTTTTGGACCGGTTTTATCAATTATTCCTTTTGAAACAGAGAAAGAAGCCATTTCAATTGCTAATGATACTCCTTACGGACTTACAAATTATATTCAAACTCAAGATCAACAAAAAGCAAATAGAGTGGCAAGAAAATTAAGATCAGGAATGGTTGATGTTAATGGTGCAGGAATAGCGGTCGATGCACCGTTTGGAGGGTACAAACATTCAGGTATTGGACGAGAAGCTGGAGCTCTAGGTTTAGAAGAATTCTTAGAAGTTAAAACAGTTGGTGGCTGGAGCGAAAATTAACCAAAAAAGTATTTAGAAAATATTCAATTTACACGCGAATTAATAAGGTTTTTATTTTCAATGTTTTCAAGAATAAATAGATAAATTGTCTTCTTTTTTTAAAAAAACATTTACTTAACAAAAAATAATTCATAGTTTTCTAAAATTAAATAGTTACTACACAAAATAGTAACAACAAAAGGAGATTATATGGGTAGATCAAGAAAACTGTACAATAAAGATTTAGCTCCAACACCTAAAAGCGATAAAAAATGGGGTTGGTTTGAAATCTTTAACGTATGGGCAAATGATGTGCAAAGTTTATTTGGTTATACTTTAGCAGCATCATTATTTTTAGCCTCAGGCTTAAATGGTTGGGCAGTATTTCTTGCATTAATTCTTGCAGGATTTTTTATTATGTGGCTTGTTAACCTATCAGGTAAACCAAGTGTCAAACATGGTATTCCTTATCCAGTTTTTGCTAGGGTTAGTATGGGCGTATTTGGAGCGAACTTTCCAGCTATGGCCAGAGGACTTGTTGCAATGTTCTGGTATGGAGCGCAAACTTATGCAGCATCAACAGCTGTAGCTCTTTTAATCACATCAGTGACTGGAGCAAGTAGAGGTAGTGAGTTCTTAGGAATGAGTGGGGTAATGTGGATTTCATTTATATTTGTTTCGCTTTTCCAAGTTTACTTGTTCTGGCAAGGAATAGATTTAATTAGAAGATTCTTAAACTTTGCTGGTCCAGCAGTTTATGTAGTTATGATATTTTTAATGTTAGCTATTTGGGCACAAGCAGGAGGTGGTCTTTTATCAGAAGTTGGTAATATATTTTCTGGTGGAGCGCGTTCAGGTGGTTTTGAAGGCTTAGGATCTTTTGGCGCATTCGTGGCAGTATTTTCTATTATGGTTGGATATTTTGCTGCAGTAGTTATTAACTTTGGTGACTTTGCTAGATTTGTTAAAAATGAAGATGAAATGAAAAAAGGAAACTTATGGGGTTTAGTAGGTAACGTTGTTTTCTTCTCATTTATAACTTTAATGATCACTGGTGGAACTATTGCCGTGTTCGGTGAATATATTTCACAACCAACAGAGATGGTTGCAAAAGTTGACAACATGTTTCTTACACTTATAGCAGCATTTGCATTCTTTTCAGCTACAGTTGGTATTAACATGGTAGCTAACTTTATACCTCCCGCATATGACCTTTCTAACTTAATACCTAGTAAAATAAATTTTAGAACAGGTGGATTAATTACAGCAATATGTGGTTTTATTATAGGTGGGTTATGGGTTTCAGTTATTACACAAATGGGAATGTTTCCTTTTGTAAATACACTTGGAGCGATTCTTGCACCTGTATTTGGTATCATGATAGTTGACTATTATATCATCAAGAAAGAAAAACTTAATGTTGATGCTTTATTCGATGCTAGTCCAAAAGGAAAGTATTATTATAATAATGGTTTTAACCAAAAAGGAATGTTAGCCTGGGCAATCTCTGGCTACATTGCAATTGGAACAGTTTGGCCAAACATTTTGATTTTTGATGGATTAATAAATTTCTTCGCTAACTTAGGCGGCGGCGGAGGTTATGCTTGGATAATTGGAGCAGCTTTAGGCGCTGTAATTCATCTTGGTATATCAAACAAATAATTAATCTTTCTCGAAGTTTAATTAAAAAAAAGATCCGTCATATTTGTATGACGGATCTTTTTCATTTAGAGATAATTATTAATTAAATTTTTTCATTTCATTTAATGGTTTTAAAATTAAATTATTTGACAATAAATTTTCTTTAATTGATTTAGCAGTAGCTAGTGAGCTTTTATTGTCTCCATGTATACATACAGAATCGATTTCACAAGGAATCTGTTTTCCTGAAAAACAATTAACTGCTTGGTTTTTTACCATGCTTAAAACATGCTTTTTTGCTACATTTGGGTCAGTTATTAAAGCGTGATCCTTCGATCTAGAAACAAGATTTCCATCATCTTCATAGTTTCTGTCAGCAAAGATTTCACATGCAATTTTCATATTTAATTTTTTTGCAGCGACTTCCATTTGAGAGCCTGTTGGAACCAAAAAAATAATATTCTTATCTATATTATTAATTGATTTTGAAATTGTGGTAGCTAATTCAATATCTTCACAAGCCATATTATTAAGAGCACCATGAGGTTTAATATGAGTTACATTTTCATCATTTTTTTCTGCAATTTTTTGCAATATTTCATATTGATCTATAATTAATTTAGTTATTTCAGAAGAAGTAAGATTAATTTTTTTTCTTCCAAAATTTTCTGGATCATTAAATGATGGATGAGCCCCAATGCTTACTCCGCTTGATTTTGAAATTTTAATTACCATATCCATTGTTTCTTTGTCTCCTGCGTGATAACCACAAGCTATATTAGCTGAATTAACAATATTTAATAATTCAGGATCATTCTCTATAGAATGAAACTTTGATTTTTCTCCTAAATCACAATTGATATTAATTTCCATAATTAAAAGTCTAGAGTATAACATGACATGATTAAAAATATATCAAATCTTGGAGATGCAGCAATTTATTGTGATTTTGGTAAAGAAGTTAATAAGAACATTAATTCAAATGTAATTAGTTATTTTAAACATTTACAAGAGTTAGTTAAAGAAAAAAACATTGAAGGAATTACAAACTTAACACCATCTTACAATAAATTAATAATAAGTTTTGATTTATCGATAACCAGTTATGAAAAAATAAAAAAAATATTAGAAACTTTAAAAATAAAAATAAACAATCAACAAGATTCAAAAAAAATACAAATACCAGTTTGTTGTGATGAAGAGTTTGCCTTAGATTTAATTTCATTGTCAAAAAAATTAAAAGTTTCATCAAATAAAATTTTAGAACTTTACCTTAACAGAGAATACTTTTGTTATATGACAGGTTTTATAGCTGGAATGCCATTTTTAGGAGATATAGATAAAAACATAAGAGCAGAGAGATTGCAGACTCCTCGTGTAAAAGTTCCTAAAGGCTCAGTAGGTATAACCGAACAATTTTGTAATATTTATACTTTTGAAAGTCCGGGAGGATGGAATATCATAGGCAATACCCCTCTTAAAGTTTTTGATAAACTTAACCTAAGCAATCCTTCATTAATTAAACCTGGTGATCATATAAGTTTTTATAAAATATCAAAACAAGAATACGTAAATTGGAATGAGTAATACATATTTTGAAATATTAAGATCTGGAATAAACTCAAGCATTCAAGATAAAGGTAGAAACCATCTATATCATATTGGAATTACTTTAAGCGGAGCCATGGATCAAAGAATTTTTTCTATTTCAAATGCAATAGTTAATAATAATCTTAATGAAGGAGCAATTGAGTTTGCTTATCAAGGTCCTTTATTAAAGTTAAAAAACGGAAGAGCTAATGTTGTAATAACAGGAAATGTAGTTTTTAATATTTTAAGAAAAAATTCAATAATTGAAGAGGGCAAATGTTTTCAAAACCATCTTCTAGAGGAAGAAGATCAAATAGATATAATTTTTACAAAAGATTCAGTTTTTGGATATTTAGCTGTAGAAGGCGGTTTTAAAATAGAAAAAGTGTGGGACAGTTATTCTGTAAACACTAAAGCAAAAATAGGTCCCAATAATGGAGAAAAATTTTCTGCTGGAGAAAAAATTTATATTAACAAATCAGAAGTTAATAATTTTGTAAAAAGAAAAGTCGAATACAAAAAATCATTAGCAACAACTATTAGGACAACAAAAGGAACTAATTTTGATTATTTTTCACAAAAAGCAAAAAATAAATTTTTTAACGAGGAATATCAGGTCACCAAATTATCAGATAGAATGGGAATGAGGCTAGAGGGTCCAAAATTAGAGAATATAGTTAATACTAATATTAAATCAGAGGGATTGGTTAAGGGTGTAATTCAAGTTCCAGCAGACGGCAATCCAATTATAATGTTTTCAGATCATGGAAGCATAGGAGGTTACCCTAAAATTGCAGTAGTTATAACAGCCGATCATGATAAAGCTTCTCAATTAATGCCTGGTTCTAAAATAAAATTTAAAGAAGTAAATCTTGATGAGGCAGAAAGTTTGTTCAAAATTTATTCTGAAAATACTAAAAATTATTTAGAAAAAATTAAGTGAATATATTAAAAAAATTACCAGGATCACTACTTGTTTTTATTGGAGCCATTTGTTTAAGCTTTGGAGGATTAATTGTTAAATCTTTTGAAGGTGCAAATCTTTGGCAAATACTTTTTTGGAGACAGTTTTTTTTTTCAATTATAGTAGTTTTATATTTATTAATTACTTACAAAAAAAATTTTTTTAAATCATTTTATAATTCTGGATTACCTGGCTTTATAGGAGGTGTAATTTTAGCGCTTGGTTTTGCAGCTTACGTATTTTCTATGTATACAACCACCGTAGCAAATACTAATTTTATAATTACCACAGAAACAATTTTTCTAGCAGTATTTGGATATTTTGCGTTAAAAGAAAAAATTAATTTAATAACTCTAATTTCAATAATTTTAGGAATGTCAGGAGTTTTAATTATACTTGGAAGCTCTTTATCTATTCAATCTAGTGAACAATTTTTAGGAAATATGGTTGCATTTATAATGCCAATATCTTTTGCGGTATTAGTTATTATAATTAGAAAGTACCCTAATGTAGATATGGTGCCAGCTCAATTTACTGCAGGAATTTTTGCAGCAATAATCGGGTTTTTGATTGCTGGAAATTTATCCATCTCATCGCATGATCTTTTTTTAGCTTTCTTGGCGGGTTTTTTTCAAATTGGATTTGGATTTATTTTAATTACCATAGGGTCTCAAACTACACCTGCTGCGATAGTTGGAGTTATGATGTTGACGGAATCTGTTTTTGGACCTTTGTGGGCTTGGCTGTTTATTAACGAAGTACCACCAACAGCTGTAATTATTGGAGGATCTATTATTATTTTTTCAATTTTATTTCAATCATTTTTTAGCAGAAAAGTTTAAAGTTGGAGAGTTAACTATATTTTTTAAGAGAAATTAATAATTAATTTTTTTCATTCCTTTTTCAAGAAATCTAAAATAAATACTGCTGGGAAGTATGCTTAAAAATTTCATCATATAAGTAAATACTTTAGGAAAATGGATTTCAAATCCATTTTTTTTAGTTAACCCAACATATATTTGCTCAGCGGCAAATTCTGGAGATCTAATCATCGGCATTGGAAAATCATTTTGATCAGTCATTGGTGTTTTAATGAAACCTGGGCTTATCAGAGATACTCTTACATTCTTTCTTTTCATTTCGAAGTGTAAACTTTCTGCAAAGCTAGTAAGAGCAGATTTTGAAGCACAGTATGCACCGGCTGCTGGTAATCCTCGATATCCAGCTACTGAAGAAATAATAGATATTTGGCCACTTTTTTTCTCTTTATAATAATCATAAATTGAATTTATTGAATTCATTACACCAAAAAAATTAACTTCCATAATTTTTCTTATTTTTTCTAAATTAAATTTTTTTTCTGATTTAGGATCATGAATTCCTGTTCCAAATACACAAATTTCAATATTTTCAAATTTTTCAAGAATATCTTTAAATACAGACTTGCATTTATCGCTATCAGTAACATCCAAAGGAAATGATTGAATATTTGGGTATTTATCGCTTAATTCTTTTAATAAATTCTCTCTTCTAGCAGAAGCTGCAACTTTCCATCCTTCGTTTGCGAATCTTATTGCTAATGCCTTTCCAATACCACTGCTAGCGCCCGTTATCCAAATTTTTTTATTCATTAATTTAACTTAAACTTCTTTTACTAAAAATGTAATAATAAATATGTGACAAGATGTAGATAAATATAAAATATTAATTTAAATTTATATTTATAAACTGTATATAATTCTTATTTAACTTTATGGACGATATTGTAATAATTGGTGGTGGTATAATAGGAGCTGCTTCAGCTTATTTTTTATCTAAAGAAGGAAGAAAAGTAAAAGTTATAGAAAGAGATCCAACATATAAAAAGGCATCATTCCCTTTGTCTCTTGGAGGTTTTAGAAGACAATTTTTTCAAAAAGAAAATATTTTACTAGGAAAATTTGCTAGAGAATTTATTTTTCAAATACCAGAATTATTAAAAACAGAAAAAAATCCTAACCCAACAGCTAGTATGGTTCCTAATGGATACTTGCTTATGTTTGGACCTGAACAAGCAGAAGAACAATATAGAGCATTAGAAAATCATAAAGAGTGTGATGCTGGTACAAAAAATATTAAAGGATCTGAATTGCCAAAAATATTTCCATATATAAATAATGAAGGCATTGAAACAGCAACTTATACAGATAGTAAAATAGAGGGATGGATTGATCCATTTATGTTTCATAGTGCACTTAAAAGTAAAGCTACAGAGTTAGGAGCAGAATTTATTAAAGGAAATGTAAAAAGTATTTCAGAAATAAAAGCTAAAACAATTATCTCTGCTGCAGGATGTTGGACCAAAGAATTGCTAGACGATATTCCAGTAGTTCCGCAAAAACATACTGTCTTTAGAGTAAAATGCCCTAAACACATTCCCGAAATGCCTTTAATAGGTGATTTAACTACCGGAGTATATTGGAGACCAGAAGGAAAAGAATACTTAGCTGGATCACCGAATTCAGTTTTTGATGCAGAAGATTTAGAGCCAGCTTGGAATGATTTTGAAGAATTAGTTTGGCCAGCTCTTGCTCAAAGAATTCCAGCTTTTGAAGAATTAAAATTAACTGGTGGATGGGCAGGTTACTATGATTGTAATAAATTAGATAATAATGCTGTGGTTGGCAAACATCCAAAATATGAAAATGTATACATAGCTTCAGGATTTACGGGTAGAGGCTTAATGCAAGCTCCAGGAATTGGTAGAGCTTTAACAGAATTAATTACAACTGGCTCTTATCAGACAATTGATATTAGTGATTTTTCAGTTGAAAGAGTTCTTAAAAACAACGCAAGACCAGAGCCTTACGTTTTATAATTAACATTAAGACGAAGATACTTCAGCTTGATCTTTTTCAGCCACAACTTCTGTTTTAAATTTATTTGATATTTTTTGCACTTCTACTGAAGACACTTTATATTCAGCACACATCGTTTCTTCATCTTTACCGTGTCCAGTAACCATATTAACCATGTGTTCAGGGAAGTGGAATGTAGTAAATACTATACCTTCTTTTACTCTATCTGTTACCTTAACCTTTAAAGAAACTTCTCCTCTTCCAGAATAAAGTCTTGCAACATCACCTGTGTTTAACTCTCTAGATTTTGCATCTTTTGGATGAACTAATAAAATATCCTCATCCACAATTTTAATATTACTAGTTCTTCTTGTCATAGTTGCTGCATTGTAGTGTTGAAGAACTCTGCTTGTAGTTAGTATTAGTGGATAATCTTTTTTATTATTTTTAATTTCTTGGGATTCTTTCCAATCAAAATATTTAATTTTACCTTTTCCTAATTTAAATTCTTTCTCATGTAGAATTTTTGTATCTGTTCCATCTTCTTTTACCGGCCATTGTAACCCTAATTTTCCAAGTCTTTCTCGTGTAATACCTTTAAAGAAAGGAACTACATCTGCAATTTCGGCCAATACTTCATCAGCATCATATGATTTTTGATCAAAACCAAGTTTTTGCATCATTTCTGTAACAATTAATCCATCTGGTTTTGTACCTGGAAGAGGTTCTACCGCTTTATTAACTCTTTGAACTCTTCTTTCAGTATTTGTAAAGGTACCATTTTTTTCCAAGAAAGTTGTTCCAGGCAAAACTACATCTGCATGTTTAGCAGTTTCACTCATAAATATTTCTTGAACTACTAACAAGTCCAATGCATTCATTGCTTTAGCAACGTGAGCACTATTAGGATCCGTTTGAACGACATCTTCACCAATAATCCATAGTGCTTTTACTTCTCTATTTATTGCAGCATCAAAAATTTGCGGAATTTTTAATCCAGCCTTTGTTGGATGAACAACCCCATACTTTTCAGTATAAAAATCTTGATTTTTTTTATCAGCAACAGAAAAATATCCTGCACCTTGATGTGGTTGACAGCCCATATCAGCTGCACCTTGAACATTATTTTGACCTCTTAATGGATTAACTCCAACACCTCTTCTTCCAATGTTTCCTGTAATCATTGCAAGATCAGCAATTAGCATTACTGTTTTTGAACCTTGTTCCTGTTCGGTAACTCCCAGGCCATGAAACTCCATTGAATTTTTTGCAGTTGCATAGGCAATTGCAGCTTCTTTTACTTGCTGTTTGTCAACTCCGGCAACCTTAGCTA
>Ga0207990_1001335_pt1 | contig 12774 bp, 12 predicted proteins | sample ETNtaG_8_FD_185780 | JGI IMG/M metagenome (GOLD analysis project Ga0207990, IMG submission 185780) | Marine microbial and viral communities from oxygen minimum zone, Eastern Pacific Ocean - ETNP201406SV75 (SPAdes) (version 2) | ecosystem: Environmental > Aquatic > Marine > Oceanic ...
GAGGGCCACCGCCAGCAGTGTTTCCAGCCCCACCGCCCCGCTTTCGGCCTGGGCGAAGGGCTGGCGTTTGCTGTCTTGATGGTGAGGGGCATGGTCGCTGACGATGGCGTCAATGGTGCCGTCCTCAATCCCTTCCACCACGGCGCGGCGGTCTTCCTCGCAGCGCAGGGGCGGGGAGAGCCTGGCAAAGGTGCGGTAATCGCCCACGGCGATCTCGTTGAGAGCGAAATAGGGCGGCGCCGTATCGCAGGTGACGTTGAGCCCGCGCGCCTTGGCCCTGCGCACCACATCCACCGAATCAGCCGTGGAGAGAAGAGAGGCGTGATAGCGGCCTCCCGTCAGTTCCAGCAGCCTGATGTCGCGCTCGAGGCAGATGGTCTCGGCGGCATTGGGAATGCCGGCCAGCCCCAGACGGGTGGCGATTTCTCCCTCGTTCATGACACCGTCACTGGCAAGACTGTTGTCCTCCGGGCGCTGAACGATGAGAAGGCCGAAGCTGCTGGCGTAGCTGAGCGCCCTGCGCATGACCAGGCTGTCATCGATGGAGGATATACCGTCGCCGAAGGCCACGGCGCCGGCTTCGGACATCAGGCCCATCTCGGTGATTTCCTTGCCTTCAAGTCCTTGGGTCAACGCTGCCATGGGGTAAATGTTGATAAGTCCCGCCTCGCCGGCGCGGCGGCCGATGAATTCCACCAGGGCGACACTGTCGATGACGGGGTCGGTGTCGGGCAGAACAATGATGGTGGTGATCCCGCCCGCCGCTGCCGAGACCGTCGCTTCCCTGTGCTCGTGACCGGGATCGCGGAGCCGCACCCGCATGTCCACAAGGCCGGGAGCCAGGACACGCCCCCGGCAGTCTATGGTCTCCGCGTTCTCCGGCGCGCCGTTGGCAAACAGGCCGGATCCAAAATCGGCGATCAGTCCGTCCTCGCTCAAGAGGCCGCCAGGGGCGTCGAGACCGCTTGCGGGATCAATCAAGCGGGCGTTCACATAAGCAGTTCTGGGAGCCGCTCTAGAGGCGGCCGTGGCAGTGGTTGCCGCGGCTGCCTTTTTCTTCACTGTCCTGGTTTTTTTAGCGCCCTTCGCCATCAGGTCTTACCCCCGCTTTGCGGGAGGGCTCCGGTAAGCGTCTCGAGACAGGCCATGCGCACCGCCACCCCCATTTCCACCTGTTCACGGATGACGCTGCGGTCGATGTCGTCGGCCAGTTCGCCGTCTATTTCCACGCCTCGGTTCATGGGTCCGGGATGCATGATCAGGGCGTCGGGTTTGGCTACTTCCAGCTTGGCGTAGTCGAGCCCGTAGAAGCGGAAATATTCACGCACTGAGGGCACGAAAGAGCCGTTCATGCGCTCCAGTTGCAGGCGCAGCATCATGACGATGTCACAGTCTTTCAAGCCCTCTTTCATGTGGTGGAAGGTTTCCACGCCGAACCTGCCGATCTCGGCCGGAAGCAGAGTGGGCGGAGCCACCACCCGTACCCGCGCCCCCATGATGGAGAGCAGGCGGATGTTAGAGCGGGCGACGCGGGAATGCATGATATCGCCGCAGATGGCTACGCAGAGGCCGGAGAGTTTTCCCTTGCGGCGGCGGATGGTGAGTGCGTCGAGAAGGGCCTGGGTGGGATGTTCGTGGCGGCCGTCGCCGCCGTTGATGACGGCGCAGTTGACCTTTTCCGAGAGCAACTGGACCGCGCCCGAGTCGGGATGGCGCACCACCAGCACGTCCGGATGCATGGCGTTCAGCGTCATGGCGGTGTCGATCAGGGTCTCGCCCTTCTTGATAGAGCTGGTGGAGACCGACATGTTGATGACGTCGGCACCGAGCCGTTTTCCCGCCAACTCGAAGGAGGTGCGGGTACGGGTGGAATTTTCGAAAAAGAGGTTGATACAGGTGCGCCCGCGCAGGGTGGTGCGCTTTTTATCGGTCTGGCGATTCTGTTCAACGTGGGATTCGGAAAGGTCAAGGAGCTCGGAAATCTCGTCCGGCGAAAGCCCCTCAATGCCGAGAAGATGTCGGTGAGGAAAGCGAATCTTCGGCGTAGCAGCGGTCATTAAAGGCGGACTATAAGCACACCTTGGGGAAACCTGCAAGCGGTGGCGGGAGCGGGGCTTTAAATGACCCCTTTTTCCCGCAGCGCCGCCATCTTTTTCTCATCCATTTCTAGCAATTCTTCCAGTACTTCCGCGGTGTGTTCCCCAAGCTGCGGCGGCGCCTGACGGTAGGAGACGGGGGAGCGTGAGAGACGCAGGGGGCTGGCGATGAGGTCCATGGTTTCCCCGGAGAGATGGGGGTGGGGCATGTTGATCTTCATTTCCCGGGCCACTACCTGGGGATCGTTGAAAACCTGATCGATGGTGTTGATGGGGCTGCACGGCACGTTAACGCCCACCAGCCCCTCCACCCAGTGGGCGATGGATTTGCTGGCGATGATGTCGGCGAGGACGGGAGTGAGGCCATCACGGTTCTTCACTCGTCCGGCGTTGGTGGTGTAGCGTTCATCGGCGGCCAGATCGGGGCATCCCGCAAATTCGCAGAAACGCGTAAACTGGGCGTCGTTGCCCACGGCCAGCACCATGAGCCCATCACTGGCCCGGAATACCTGATAGGGCATGATGTTGGGGTGCTGGCTGCCCAGCCTTTGCGGCATTTCGCCCGAAACCAGATAGTTCTCGCCCACATAGCTGAGCCAGGCCACCTGGGAATCGAGCAGGGCCATGTCGATATGCTGGCCCTCGCCGGTGAGATCACGGTGGCGCAAGGCCGCCTGGATGGCGATGGCCGCGTACATGCCGGTGATGATGTCGGAGACGCCGACGCCGACCTTGGTGGGCGCGCCGCCGGGCTCGCCGGTGACGCTCATGATGCCGCCCATGCCCTGGACCAGATAGTCGTAGCCGCCGCGCTCGGCATAGGGTCCGGTCTGGCCGAAACCGGTCACCGAACAATAAACGAGAGCGGGATATGCCTCCCTGATCTGGTCATAGGCGAGGCCGTATTGGGCCAGAGCGCCGGTGCGGAAGTTTTCCACCACCACGTCGCATTTGCCGATCATGCGCCGCGCCAGTTCCTGTCCTTCCTCGGTGGTGAGGTTGAGGGTGACGGAGCGCTTGTTGCGGTTGACGCTGAGGAAGTAGGCGCTTTCCGCCGTGTCCTTGCCTTGCGCGTCGGTAAGGTAGGGCGGCCCCATGCCCCGCGAATCATCGCCGCGCCCGGGACGTTCGATCTTGATCACGTCGGCCCCCAGGTCGCCCAAAATCTGGGTGCAGGTGGGGCCGGCCAGAACCCGCGTCATGTCGAAAACGCGGAGTCCCGAAAGGGGGCCGGTTGTGTGATCGGGGGGCGAGCCGGTCATGGGTAGATCCTATTTACCGGGGAGACTAGGTTTTATAGGCGAGCCCGCGCGGCGCGGCAAGGAAAGGAGCCCGCCCGGAGCGGGGATTGCCCCATGCCTTTTACCATAAGCTATTGATTTTACTATATTTTAATTCCAATAGGTAGCAAAATGTTGACATTTGTTAATATCCGCCACGTAAGCAATTGTTTTCAGATGGTTTTTCACAATGTCAAAGAGCAGCCCCCAAAGAGAGGGTGGAGGATAATATTCCCATCACGGAGGGGGCGTGAGTCAAAAGGAAAGAGGTTCTGGAAATGACTAGCGGGAAACAAGGCGCGGGGAAGGGGGCGGCCGTCAGGTGAGCAGGATCAAACAGGCGGGCAGGGTGCAGGCGGCGGCCAGCGTCTCCACGGTGATGATACGCGCCATCAGGGCATGATCGCCGCCAAGCTGGCGCGACATCACATAGGCCGTGGCCGAGGTGGGCAGGGCGGCAAAGAGGATGGCCACTGCGGCGGTTATGCCCTGGACATCGAAGAGATGGAGGAAGGCGGCGGTGAGCGCGGGAAGAAGAACCAGCTTCGCAGCGCAGGAGGCAATGAGGGCCAAAAGGGGAGCGCCTTCGTCGCTGCGCGCGGCCATGGGATAGAGTCCCGCCCCTACCGAGAGCAGGCCCAGGGTCAGCGCCGCCCGCCCCAGGGTATCAAAGAGAGGCGCGGCCACTCCGGGCAGGCCGATACCGCCGAGGTTGAGGGTAATGCCGGCCAGCGAGGCGAGAATCAGGGGGTTGGTGACGATGAGAAGGAGCTGGGCTTTGGCTCCGGAATATTCATTGGAGGCATGGCGCGCCAGGGTCGAGGCCGAGAGCAGATTGACCAGGGGCGTCAAGACCACCACGGCCACGGCGGCCAGAGTCAGCCCGGCCTCGCCGTAAAGGGCGGCGGCGGCGGCCAGGCCGACAAAGGTATTGGGACGGATGGCACCCTGGAAGAGAGAGGTGTAGGGGGGACCGTCATAGCCCCGGGATTGGAAGTGGGGCCGTGCCAGGCTCAAGCTTATGGCCATCAGGAGCACCGGAAAGGCCAGCGCCAGCGCCATGCCGGAGATGGCGAGATTGGCGAAATCAGCATCCGCCAGGGTATGGATGATGAGGGCTGGAAACAGCACGAAATAGGTGAGACGGTCGGCGCCCTCCCAGAATCCTTCGGAAAGAAAGCGTTTTCGCCGCAGGGCGTAGCCGAGCACGATGAGCAGGAAGACCGGGGCCAGAGATTCGATGGCGGGCATCATGGGCGGGGCCTCACGGGGTTTCCTTCAGGCGGTCGAGCGCGCCTTGCAGGATGTAGGCGGCGGCCATCTTGTCCACCACTTCAGCCCGCCGCTTGCGCGACATATCGGCCTCGAGAAGGGTGCGGGTGACGGCGACGGTGGAGAGCCGTTCGTCCCAGAAGGCGATGGTGGTGTCTATTTTTTTGAGAAGATTATCGGCGAACTGGCGTGCCGACTGGCAGCGCGGCCCCTCGCTGCCGTCCATATTGAGGGGCAGGCCGATGACGACTGCGCCGATTGTGTGTTGGTCCATGAGTGCGCACAGGGTTTCCACGCCGGATGAAAAGCGGGTGCGGCGCAAGGTCTCCAGCGGCGAGGCGATAGTCCGCCCGGGATCGGAAAGGGCCAGCCCAATAGTCTTTTCGCCGAGATCTATACCCAGCAATCGCTGGCCTTTTTCAAGCATTTTCGGCAGTTCGGTAAGGTTGCAGATGGTCATGCCGGGTGTTAGATTCCGCCTCCGTTTTTCGGCCCTTACAGGGCAGTTTTTCCACGGTTTTCAAGCGTCTTTCCGAGTAACCGGGGGAAAGTCATGGGGAGCATACCTTTTTTCCACATAACTTAAAGGGTTCCGCAGATGCCGCTCGACAAAGCCACCGTGGCGCGAATCGCCACCCTTGCCCGCATCCGGGTTCCGGAGGAAGAGCTGGAAAGCCTGGCCGCGGAGATGGACAAGATCATCGGCTGGGTGGAACAGCTCGACGAGGTCACGACCGACGACGTTCCGCCCATGGCCAGTGTTGTCGACGTGGAGCTGCCCTGGCGCGACGATGAAGTGACCGACGGCGACTGCCGCGACAAGGTTCTCGCCAATGCCCCGGAAAAGGTGGAAGGATTTTTCGCCGTGTCAAAGGTGCTCGAGTAGGGGGTGGAGCTGTGAGCGAACTCAACTGTCTGACCATGGCCCAGGCCCGCGACGGGCTGGCAAAAGGGGACTTTACCTCTGTCGAGCTGACGCAGGCCCATATTGCCGCCCTTGAGGCGAGCCGCGAATTGAACGCCTTTGTTACCGAAACGCCGGAGCAGGCTCTGGAGGCGGCTAAGGCCTCCGACGCAAGGCGCGTTTCCAGCAATAGCGGTGGCGGCGAGGCGGGAAGCATGGAAGGCCTGCCCATCGCCATCAAGGACTTGTTTTGCACCGAGGGCGTGCTGACCACGGCTTCGTCCCATATCCTTGACGGTTTCACACCGCAATATGAATCAACGGTAACCGCCAACTTGTGGCGGGCCGGGGCGGTGATGCTGGGCAAGACCAATCTCGACGAATTCGCCATGGGTTCGGCCACCGTCACCAGCTATTACGGTCCCACGGTCAATCCCTGGCGGCGTTCCGGCGATGACAAGAAACTAGTTCCCGGCGGCTCGTCGGGAGGTTCGGCAGCGGTGGTGGCGGCGCGGGCGGCGCTGGGGGCTACCGGCACCGATACCGGCGGTTCCATCCGCCAGCCCGCGTCCTTTTGCGGCATCGTCGGTATCAAGCCCACCTATGGCCGCTGTTCACGCTGGGGCATCGTCGCCTTCGCCTCGTCCCTGGACCAGGCCGGACCCATGACCCGCACCGTTCGCGACGGGGCCATCATGCTGGGCGCTATGGCTGGTCACGATGCCAGGGATTCCACATCCGCCGACAGGGAAGTGCCCGATTTCGAGGCGGCGCTGGAGAAGGGCGTGAAGGGGCTCAAGGTGGGCATTCCCGAGGAATACCAGATGAAGGGCATGAGCCCTGAGCTGCTGGCCCTGTGGGATCAGGGCAAGGCATGGCTAACGGCTGCCGGGGCGGAGATGGTGCCGGTATCGCTGCCCCATACCAAATACGCCCTGCCCACCTATTACATCGTCGCCCCGGCCGAGGCCTCGTCCAACCTGGCACGTTATGACGGGGTGCGCTATGGCCTGCGGGAGGAAGGCGAGACATTGCAGGAGATGTACGAAAACACCCGGGGGGAAGGTTTCGGAGCCGAGGTGACGCGGCGTGTGCTGATCGGCACCTATGTGCTGTCAGCGGGCTATTACGACGCCTATTACCTCAAGGCGCAGAAATTGCGGACCCTGATTTCCCGCGACTTCCGCGAGGCCTTTGACAAGGTAGACGTGTTGCTGACCCCCACCGCGCCGAGCCCGGCCTTCGCCATCGGCGAGAAGATGGACGATCCCATTGCCATGTATTTAAACGACGTGTTCACGGTGCCCGCCAGCCTCGCCGGCTTGCCGGCGGCCTCGATCCCTGCCGGACTTTCCGGTGACGGCCTGCCGCTGGGGCTGCAATTGATCGCCCGCCCATTCGACGAGGAAACCATGTTCCGCGCAGCGCGTGCCGTGGAGGATGCCGCCGCCTTCGACGCCGAGCCGACCCTGATGGCGGGGGACGGATCATGACCATGTTGCAGGGAAATACAGGCGACTGGGAGATGGTGATCGGGCTCGAAGTGCACGCCCAGGTGATCAGCGAGGCCAAGCTGTTTTCGGGCGCGGCCACCGCCTTCGGGGCCGAGCCCAACACCCAGGTATCATTAGTGGACGCGGCTATGCCGGGCATGCTGCCGGTGATTAACCGGGTGGCGGTGGAGCAGGCGGTGCGAACGGGGCTGGGGCTCAAGGCCGAGATCAATCTGGTTTCCGTGTTCGACCGCAAGAACTATTTCTATCCCGACCTGCCCCAGGGCTATCAGATTTCCCAGTTTCCCAAGCCCATCGTCGGGCAGGGCACTCTCATTCTCGACCTTGCCGGCGGCGAGACCCGCGAGGTGGGCATCACCCGCATCCATCTTGAACAGGATGCAGGCAAGAGCCTGCACGACCAGCATCCTTCCAATACCTTTATCGACCTCAACCGTTCTGGGGTGACGCTGATGGAGATCGTCTCCGAGCCCGACATGCGCACACCGGAAGAGGCCGGGGCCTATCTGCACAAGCTGCGCTCGATCCTGCGTTATCTCGGCACCTGTGACGGCAACATGGAACAGGGCAGCCTGCGCTGTGACGCCAATGTGTCGGTGCGCCGCCCCGGCGATGAATTGGGCACGCGCTGCGAGATCAAAAATGTGAATTCCATCCGTTTTGTACAGCAGGCCATCGACTATGAGGCGCGGCGCCAGATCGAACTGATCGAGGAAGGCGGCACAGTGGACCAGGAAACCCGGCTGTTTGATTCTGGCAACGGCACCACGCGTTCCATGCGCAGCAAGGAAGAGGCCCACGATTACCGCTATTTCCCCGATCCCGACCTGTTGCCGCTGGAGATCAGCCAGGGCTTCGTGGAAGAAATCCGCGCCAGCCTGCCGGAACTGCCCGACGCCAAGAAGGAGCGGTTTGTCTCCGATTATGGGCTCGGCACGGAGGATGCGGGCCTGTTGACGGCGGAACGGGCGACGGCGGACTTTTACGAGAAGGTAGCCAAGGGCCGCGATCCCAAACTGGCCTGTAACTGGGTCACCGGCGAGCTGTTCGGGGTCTTGAACAAGAGCGGCCTCGGCATCGGCGATTCCCCGGTGAGCGCGGCGGCGCTGGGTGGGCTCATTGACCTCATCGCTGACGGCACTCTGTCGGGACGCCTCGCCAAGGACGTGTTCGAGGCCATGGCGGAAACCGGCAAGGAGGCGTCCGTGGTGGTGGAGGAGAAGGGGCTGAAACAGGTCTCCGACAGTGGTGCCATCGAGGCGGAGGTGGACAAGGTTTTGCAGGCCTATGCCGACAAGGTGGCCGAATACAAGGGGGGCAAGGACAAGCTGTTCGGCTTCTTCGTCGGCCAGGTGATGAAGGCCACCGGCGGCAAGGCCAATCCTGGCGTGGTCAACGAGGTGTTGAAGAAGAAGCTGGGCGGCTAGGGTATTGGCTACGGGACTCCTTTTCCAGAGGCCATCCATGCACTAACATTCAAACTGGACCACTCAGATGGGGCAGGTCAATGTGTTCTTGTTTTATTCTGCCCACTAACAAGCTCACCATCGGCCACTAGCAAGAACAATCCTCAAAATCCTTTGAGGGAGCTACAAAGATAAGCCGGGGTAAAAAAATAAGTCATGCGGCCCTATAACAAAAACGTTCTGTGGGTATGGCTGGCTGTGTCGGCTCTCGTCATTACCCCCGACCTGCACTATCACGTGGGTGATGGAAATTACCTTGGCAGGGAGGCGGTTGCCATTGCCGGGGAAGAGGCCGATCCCCATGAAATCGTCCGAAAAATTGGAGACGCTGCCCGCGGCCGGATCACCTCCCTGGACAAGGGCCGTTTCTATGATCTCCGGAACCGCCCCGTCCTGCGTCATCGCGCCCGCGAAACCTGGGAATACGCCGAAGGGTATTGCGGCGAGGGCGCGCGGGTCATGATCAACATGCTTGACGCCCTAGGTATCCGTGCTGCGCGTATTATTCTCTACATGACCACCGGCGGCCAGCATATTGCTATAGCCTATTTCCATAACGGGGAATGGTTTCTCGCCGACAGCATCAACAGCCCCGCTGGTTTCAACGCCTGGCTAGGAACCGAGCCGCGCCCCCTGGGAAATCTTGTCGGATTTGAGGACCGCAACGGCACGATGGTGCCGGTAGTGATGAATCCCGTTTTTGAGCGCTACAGTTTTTTCAACTGGTCCCGCGTCTTTGGCTCTTCATTGGAAGTCTATCAGACCAGGCCTTTCCCGCGGATCATGACCCTGATGATCGAGAATCCGCCGCTTGTCCGGATCGCGGTCAAGCTGGGTCTTCTCTCCCTTCTGGCCTTTGTTTTCCTCTTGTCAGGGAGACTGCTACAAAGACGCCATTAAGCTCATAAACCATGAGAGGGCTCTAAGGTGGTTTTAGGAAAAAAATTCCGTTTCGTAATAATCCCACTTGGGATCATCATCATTCTTGATTTTGCCGGTGCGCAAATCGCCAAAAGGACCTTCCCTTACTGGGCCTACGGGGAATCCTCCAATAAATATCGCGTCTCTTCCCCAGTCTATCACCATGACCTGGCGCCCAATAAGGACGTGGTGGCCAAATTCGGCCCGCGTCTTTATCGCATAAAGACAAATTCTCTGGGCTTCAAGGACCGGAAAAATCGCGAAATTCCTCTACAGGCCCCATTCCCTCGTATTCTGCTCATGGGAGATTCCTTCACCGAGGGAGCAGGTGTTGAATTTCAGTCAACTTTTGCTGGCCAGCTGGCGAAACGCTTTGCTGGATATGACATTGACCTTCTCAACGCCGGGGTCAGTGCCTACTCCCCCAGCATTTATTTCACGAAGATTCGGTATCTTTTGGAAAACATCGGTTTGAAAGTCGATGAGGTCATAGTTTTTATCGACATATCAGATATTTGGGAGGAAATTTACTATTACGGATTCGCAAGCGATGGAACCGTCGGAAGCCAGCATGCCGGAAAGCCCGGTATCTCAAAGCTGAAGGATTTACGGCATTTTCTCAGGGACAATTCCGTTCTCGTTAATCTGGGATACCGGGTTCGTGATCTCATCTGGTTCTTCTGGAACTGGGCACAAATGGAAATGCAGAAAGGGCCTTTTCAAATGAAATTCGGAGAGGAGTTTGATCCCGTAGAGGCGAAAATGGTCAATTCCGAACGTGGCCGATGGACTTTCAACGAAGAGGAATACGCCCGCTATGGAGAAAAGGGATTTGCTAAGGCTTCTCATATCATGGGGAACCTGAATGCACTGCTAGGAGAAAAAGGTATCGGCCTGACCATTGCTGTCTATCCTTGGCCAGCGCAAATCATGGCCAAAGACGTGGAATCGCGGCAGGTTTATTTCTGGCGGGACTGGTGTTTACGGGAAAAATGCCGGTTCGTTAACCTGTTCCCGGCTTTTATGGATGGTGAGAGACCGGCTGAAACCGTGTTGAAGGAAGATTTCATCCGGGGAGACATCCACTGGAACGAATCCGGCCATACCAGGACGGCCGAATCCTTCTGGGAATTAGCTGGAAAAGATCTTGTTAACGGACTGGTCGATTCTAGATAGGTACTGTTCCTTTCTCTTTTGGAAAACGGTGGACAACATGCTCAGAACTGCGATAGGAAAACGCAACGGGAACGTGGGTCACTTAAATGCTTAAATCCGTGACCTTTTTGGATTTTTTAAGAAACCACATTTTGAAAAACCCAATATGGAGAGGTGGCCGAGTGGCTGAAGGCGGCGGTTTGCTAAACCGTTATGCGGTTTAACACCGTATCGAGGGTTCGAATCCCTTCCTCTCCGCCAATTCCTTTATCTTATTACTCTTTCCCATTCATGGGATGGGTCCTTCTTAACAAATGCATTACGGGTCTTCTGACTCTGGTATTTCAGCCTGTGACATTTGCGGCAAGCAGCCGCAACAACCAGCCCCCCCGGTAAATCCAATCCACGTAGGCGACGTAACTTATCAGGAAAGCCAGCCCCACCAGGGAACGGATGTGCCCGAAGAACAGCAGGAAGGGGGTCACGGCCAGGGTGACCAACAGAAAGACATTCATGTTGTCGGAGAAGTTATCGGGCAGGGCAATGTCGGTTACCAGCAGCGTGGCGCCGAGAATGCCGAGGATGTTGAAAATGTTGCTTCCAATCACATTGCCGACGATGACGTCCGTTTGCTTCTGGTACGCTGCGCACAGGGCCGTTACCAGCTCCGGCAGTGAGGTTCCCAGAGCCACCAGGGTGAGGCCGATGGCGGCTTCGGAAACGCCGAAGGCGTGGGCAATTTTTACCGCGCTGTCCACGAAAATCTGGGCGCCGAAAACCACGCCCGCCATACCGCCCAGCGTCAGGGCTGTGTAAAAGAGCATGCCGTGCTTGGTGTCTTCTTCCTCCCTTCCGCCATCGGCCGGGAACAGTTTGGCCGGCGCCACTATCAACTTTTCGGCGGAGGCGGGTTGTTCCGCCGTGTAGGAGTAGATGATGAATCCCGCCAGCGCGGCAATGAACACGGCGCCGACCAAGCCCGGCAGCAGGCCCTGTTGGGCGAGGATAAAAAACACCAGGCTGACGGCAATCATGACCACGGTGTCACGGAAGATTATCCTTGGTATTTTGTTGTCTGGGGAGAGGAAGGAGATGGGGCGTATCAGCGCCGAAATACCGAGGATAAGAAGAATATTGGCGATATTGCTACCCACCACGTTGCCCAGCGCGAGATGTTCGTTTCCCTTGAAGGCGGCGTTGAGGGAGACGGAAAGCTCGGGCACCGATGTGCCGAAACCGATGATCACAAGGCTCACGAACAGTAGCGATATATTATAATGCCTGGCGATACCCACTGTGCCCCGGACCAGGGATCCGCCTCCGGCCAGAAGAAGGCCGATACCGACGAGAGTAAAAACATATGTCATGTCAAACAGCCCCGTGGCCTTTCAGGGAAGAGAGTTCAGAAAGAAAATGTTCCGCTCCAACATACGGTTCTAAATTGGCCTGACAAGTGGGTGGTGATTTTTCCCACCGCTAGGGCGCAAGAGAGAGTGTGACCTTTTCGACGAATGGGAACGCCTAGCCCTGGAATACGCCGAAGCCGTGACGCGCTCAGATGTGCAGGTGGATGACGGGCTCATGGCGCGCCTTAAGGAGCAGTTCGACGATGATGCCATCGTCGAGATCATCGGACTGATCGCTTCCCAGAATATGTCGAGTGAGTTCAACAGTGCATTGGCGGTGACGCCCCGGGGGTTCTGTCAAATGCCTGGAGGTGCTTCCGTCGGCGGCTTGGTGGGGATGGAATAGCGCCAGGCGATCAGGAATCCCCAGCCGATCCATATGATCTCCCGCAGCCGCCGCACCAGCGCTACCGCCAGGCCGAGGGAAGGCTGGCCAGTGATGGGGGTGATGATCAGCACCATGGCGCCTTCCTGGACGCCGATCCCGGCGGGGATGAAAAATGCCCCAGCGCGCGCCAGCTCCACCACCGCCTCGATGCACCAGGCCTCGGCCACGGAAACCGGATGGCCGAAAAACCATAAAATGAGATAGAGTTCCACCGCACCCAGGACCCAGTTGACGAAGGTTAGCGCCAGTGCCAGCAGGAACTTCCCGTGATCGCGGTCGTAGCTTTCCACCAGCCGGTCGTCCAGGTCCTGGATATGATGGAGAACACGGGCCAGACGCCGCCCGAAACGCCGCCGCGAGAGCCATTCCCAG
>Ga0207990_1001338_pt1 | contig 12745 bp, 18 predicted proteins | sample ETNtaG_8_FD_185780 | JGI IMG/M metagenome (GOLD analysis project Ga0207990, IMG submission 185780) | Marine microbial and viral communities from oxygen minimum zone, Eastern Pacific Ocean - ETNP201406SV75 (SPAdes) (version 2) | ecosystem: Environmental > Aquatic > Marine > Oceanic ...
TTGAGTTTATATTATTATAATAATAATACTATTGCGATAAATCCATCCTATTATTTAATTACTAATTGTAATATGTTGATATAATATGAACGCATTTAAAGATTTTCATAAAGTTGAAAATTTACATTTTGATATACTAAAGCTTAAACAAGGTTTAAACGAAGTTTTAGAAATTAAAAAATATGATAACGCAAACGGAATACCAAATTTTGCAGCTATATGTTTAAACCAAATTCCTGGAAATATTGATTCAACAAAAGGTAGCAATGCTAGAGGTGTTTTTTGGACAAAACCAGACTCATCTGGCAAGGAAGTTTCTAGGGATAAACATATTGATGAAAGTTTGTACACAGAATTTATAAAAGATTTTGCACATACTTATTTTAAAGAAGTTTATGAAAAATTATCTTCTATGTTTAAACTTGGTCGAGTAAGAATTTTGTTAAAAGAACCTAGGACCACTCTTAGCTGGCATAGAGACCCAGAGCCAAGATTGCACATACCAATTATTACCAATCAAGGCTGTTTGCAGGTTATTGAAAATGTTGCCAAACATCTTCCAGCGGATGGCTCGGTTTGGATCACCAATAATACAAAATATCATAATGCTTTTAATGGTGGAGAAGAAAATAGAGTCCATTTAGTGGCCTGTTTGACTGATTATAAGTTTCATTAGTCCTTAAAAATCTAAATCAAAATATTGTGGTATAAATTGTTATACTATATATATTTAGTTAAATTTTAACTTTATAAGTGGTAAGAGATAGAAAAAAAAAAATTAAAAGAGTTCTTCTAGCATCTGATCATGCTGGTTTTAAACTTAAGGATAAGATTAAGCGTTTTTTAATTAAAAAAGGTAATACAGTGCTAGACCTCGGAACAAAGAATACAAATTCTGTTGACTATCCAGATTACGCTCATCTTTTGTCCAAAAAAATGAAAAATAACAAAAGTCAATTTGGCATTTTGATATGTGGTTCGGGTATTGGAATGGATATGGCTGCTAATAAACATAAAAATATAAGAGCTGCATTATGTTATAATATAAAATCTACAAAATTAAGTAGACAACATAATAATGCAAATGTAATGGCTATAGGAGCAAGATTAATTAAAGGAAAGACAGCACTTATGTGTGTAAGCACATTTTTAAAAACTGAATTTGTTGGTGGTCGACATATCAAGAGAATTAAAAAAATATAAATTATTATGGCGAAACTAAATAAATATTTATCGGATAGTTATCAAAATTTTTTTGAAAATGATTTAGCAACTACAGATCCAGATATTTATAATTCAATAAAACTTGAGCTTGAAAGACAACAACAACATATTGAATTGATAGCTTCAGAAAATATTGTTTCAAAGGCTGTATTAGATGCACAGGGATCTATTATGACTAATAAATATGCTGAAGGCTACCCTTCAAAAAGATATTATGGAGGATGTGAATTCGTGGATAAAGCTGAGGACCTAGCGCTTGAAAGAGTAAAAAAATTATTTAATGCTAAATATGCAAATGTTCAACCACATTCAGGCGCACAGGCTAATGGAGCAGTATATCTAGCACTTTTAAATCCAGGCGACCCAATACTTGGTATGAGTTTAAATTCTGGAGGTCATTTAACACATGGAGCAAAAGTTGCACTTTCAGGAAAATGGTTAAACTCATTTCACTACGATGTTGATAAACAAACAGGACTTATTGATTATAATCAAATTGAGGTACTGGCAAAACAACACAAGCCGAAACTTATAATTGCTGGTGGTAGTGCTTATTCTAGAATTATTGATTTTAAAAAATTTAGAGAAATAGCAGATAAAATAAATGCATATCTTATGGTAGACATGGCTCATTTTTCTGGATTAGTAGCTGGGCAAGGACATCCTAATCCAATTGAATACGCCGATGTAGTAACATCAACTACACATAAAGTTTTAAGAGGTGGCAGAGGAGGAATTATCTTAACAAATAGGGAAGATATAATTAAAAAAATTAATTCAGCTGTTTTTCCAGGTTACCAAGGTGGCCCCTTAATGCACATTATTGCAGCAAAAGCTGTTACATTTCATGAAGCTTTACAGCCTAGCTTTAACAATTACATAAAATCTGTTCTAGCTAACGCTAAAATTTTATCTGAAACTTTAAAAAACAATGGTTTTAAAATATTTTCTGGAGGGACTGATACACATTTAATGTTGGTTGATTTAAGACCTTTTAATGTTACAGGAAAAGCTGCAGAGACAAGTTTAGGAAAAGCAAATATTACATGCAATAAAAATGGTATTCCCTTTGATACACAGAAACCAACTATTACTTCTGGTATAAGACTTGGTTCGCAAGCTGCAACAACTAGAGGCTTTGGATTAAATGAGTTTAAAAAAGTTGGAAGTTTGATAACTAAATTAATTGAAGGTTTGTCAGCAAATCCTGAAAATAATAGTAAAATTGAATTTGAAGTTAAAAAAGAAGTTATTGAACTTTGTTCTAAATTTCCGATATATAGCTATCTAAATAGAAATTAAATTATGATTTGTCCTTTTTGTAAAAAAGATGCTACATCAGTTGTGGACTCCAGACCAACTGAAGATGGTTCAACAATTAGAAGACGAAGATTATGTAATTGTGGTGAAAGATTCACTACATTCGAAAGAGTTCAATTCAGGGAATTAACTGTTATTAAAAAAAATGGCCGAAAATCAGTTTTTGATAGAGAAAAATTGTCTAAATCTATATACATAGCTCTTAAAAAAAGACCTATAGATACCGATACAGTTGAAAAATTTATTTCAAATATTTCAAGAAATTTAGAAGAATTAGGACAAAGTGAAATATCTTCTTCAATTATTGGAACAATGGTTATGCAAGGTTTGAAAGAATTAGATCCAGTTGCTTACATAAGATTTGCTTCAGTTTACAGAAATTTTAGAGAAGAAAAAGATTTTGTGCAGTTTGTGGACAAAATAGATGTCTTCAAAAAAAAATAATATAAATACAAAAAATAAATATTTTATGAATCTTGCTTTAAAGCAGGCCGTAAGATCTTTGGGTAATACTGGAACAAATCCACCGGTGGGTTCTGTTATTACTGACAAGAAAGGAAATTTAATTTCATTTGGTAGAACTGGATCAAAAGGTAAACCACATGCTGAATTTAATGCAATTAAAAATAGTCAAAAAAAATTAACTAATTGTAATATGTTTGTTACTCTTGAACCATGCACACATTATGCACAAACACCACCTTGCACAAATTTAATTATCAAAAATAAAATTAAAAAAGTATATTATTCTATTGATGATGTAGATATCAGAACTGCTAAAAAAGGTAAAAAAACCCTAGCTAATGCAAGAGTGATTGTAAATGCCGGAATAAATAAAAAAATTATTAGAAAATTTTATTATTTTTATTATAAAAACAAAATAAAAAAATTGCCATTCGTTACATGTAAATTGGCTATATCCAAAGATGGTTTTATTAAGAATATAAAAAATAAAAATATTTCAAATGAATCATCAAGAAAAGTATCTCATATTTTGAGATCGCAAAATAACGCTATCTTAATATCATCAAATACATTAATTGCTGATAATTCTTTATTAACTTGCAGAGTTAATGGTCTTAAAAAACATTCACCAACTAGAATAATATTAGATAAAAATTTAGATATTCCACTTAATTCAAAAATAGTTCAAACATCTAATGCATGTAAGACTTTAGTTTTTTATAATAAAAAAAAAACAAAAAAATTAAGAATTTTAAAAAATAAAGGGATAAAATTATATTTTACATACCTAGATAATAAAAATAATTTTGAATTAAATAAAATCTTTAAAAAAATATATCAGTTAAAATATCCCAGATTACTAGTTGAAGGTGGAAAAAAGCTTACTAATAGTATAATTAGTAAATCGTTGGCTGATGAATTTTATTTATTTAAATCAGACAATGAATTAAAAAATAATGGAAGAATTAATGTAAATAATATTTTAAAAAAAATTAATACTTTTTCAAAAAGTAAAAGATCAATTCTAGTTAATTTAGACAAAGAGAAATTATTTAATTACAATTTTTACTAATATGTTTAATGGAATAATAAATCACACTGGCAAGGTTGTAAAATTAATATCTAGAAATAAAGGTATTGATTTATATATAAATTCTAAATTAAAATTCAAAAAAAATGAAATAGGATCTTCTATTTCTTGTGATGGCGTTTGTTTAACCCTTGTATCTTATAAAAAATATATTTCCAGATTTTATGTATCTCAGGAAACAATAATGAGATCTAAATTTAAATCTGTAAAGATAATGGATATAGTTAATTTAGAAAAACCAATTAAATTTGGAAATTATATTTCTGGAAATTTTGTTCAAGGACATGTTGATACAACTGGTAAAGTTTTAAATATCAAAAAAATTGATAAATCTTGGATTGTAAAATTTTATATTAATAAAAAAATGATTAAAGAACTTGTTGAAAAAGCTTCTATTTCAATAAATGGTGTATCATTAACTGTATCAAGACTTGCTAATAATTTTTTTGAAATTTGTATAATTCCACACACTTTAAAATCAACTAATTTAATAAATTTATCAAAAGAAGATTTGGTAAATATTGAAATTGATATTTTATCAAAATATGTAAAAAGGTTTCTATATGAAAAAAAATAAATTTGCATCTATTCAAGAAATTATTAAGGAAGCGCAAAAGGGAAAAATGTTTATTTTGGTAGATGATGAAAATAGAGAAAACGAAGGGGATTTAGTTATTCCAGCTTTAAATATATCTCCTAAGTCAATTAATTTTATGGCAAAATATGGAAGAGGTCTTATATGTTTGGCTTTAGATTCAAGACAAGCAAAAAAATTAAATTTATCATTAATGTCTCCTGTTAATAAATCCAGAATGCAAACAGCATTTACTGTTTCAATTGAAGCTAAAAAAGGAGTCACAACTGGTATTTCAGCTATTGACAGATCTCATACTATTAAAACAGCTATTAGGAAAAATGTAAAAAAAAATGATATTGTTTCACCTGGTCACGTATTTCCAATAATTTCAAAAGATGGTGGCGTGTTAGTTAGAGCAGGCCACACTGAAGCATCGGTAGATATATCAAATTTATCACAAAAAGGAGTTACTGCTGTAATTTGTGAAATTATGAATGATAAAGGAACTATGGCAAAAGGTAATGAATTATTTAATTTTTCAAGAATCCACAAACTTAAAATAGGAAAAATAGATGATTTAATTGCTTATAGATTAAAACGAGAAAATTTAATTAGGATTAAAAAAACAGAGAATATAATTATTAAAGGGGAAAATTATTGCATAAAAATTTTTGAAAATTTATTAGATAATTCAGAAAATTTTGCTTTAATTAAAGGAAATCTAAAAAAAAATAATAATCCTAGAGTTAGAGTCATATCTTCAAATATTGTTCAAAATTACTTAATGGGACAAAAATTACCCAATTTATTTAATCAAACAATAAAATATTTTAAAAATTATAATGATTGTGTATTAATATTTATAAGAGACACTAATCTTAAATCTGTTTCACAAACTTTAAAAGATTACAGGAGCAATAAATTTTATAAAAAAGGTCAAGATAAATTAATTAAAAATTATGGTATAGGAGCACAAATTATTAAAGCATTAAATATTAAAAATATGATATTGGTTACTAGATCTAAAAAGAAAGTTATAGGTTTAGAAGGTTACGGTATAAAGATTACAAAACAGGAAATAATAAAATGAAACCCAATATATTAATTATTACAGCAAATTTTTATGAGGATATTTCTTCAGATTTAAGTGCCGGAGCCATTGTAGAAGTAAAAGCAAAAGCTAAATTTAAAAAAATTGTTGTCCCAGGAGTTTTTGAAATACCCGTTATTATTGCAAGAAATATTAAAAAATATGATGCGTTCATTGCACTTGGCTGTGTTATCAAGGGAAAAACACCTCATTTTAAAATTATTTCTAAAAGTGTAATAAATGCCATAATGAATTTGTCTATTTATTATAAAAAACCGATAGGAAATGGAATAATTACTTGTTTTAATAAAAAACAAGCTATTGAAAGATCAAGAAGTAAAAAAAACAAAGGTCGTGAAGCTGCAAAAGCAGTTTTGTCTGTATTAAAAAATTTATAAATGTCTTCAGAAGACTTAAAAGAAAAACCTAGAGTAATAATAACTCAAATATTATACGCTAAAAATTTCAATTCTGAGTTTGAAATTAAATTTCCAAAACATAGATTTAAAAAATTCATAAAAGATGTTGTTTTAGGTTCTCTAGAGAGAAAAGAATTGATAGAAGAAACTATTTCATTACATCTTAATAAAGATATAGATATCAAGAGAACTGAAAAACTGGTAATTATTTTACTGCATGCAGCCATATTTGAACTTTTATATAAACCGCAAACATCAGTTAATATTATTATAAATGAGTATTTAAATGCAGCAGAAGCTTTTGTTGATAATAAACAAAAAAAATTTTTAAATGCTTTGTTAGATAAAATTTCAAAAAAAATAAGAAATTCTAATGAATGAATTTGAAATAATTGACAAATATTTTTCTAAATTAACAAAAAATAACAGAGGCTCATTTAATCTAAAAGATGATATTTTTTATGATTATAATAAAAAAATAGCAATTTCTGTAGATACTTATGTTGATAAAATTCATTTCATGAGCTTTAAACACCCCAATTTAGTAATAAAAAAGTGTCTTAGATCATCTTTATCTGATTTAATTTGTAAGGGTGTTAACCCTAAATATTATTTCATTGCTTCTGCAGGTAATTCAAAACATTTTACTAAAATAAATCTTTCTAAAATCTCAAAAGCATTAAAATCTGAGCAAAAAAAATTTTCTATAAAATTATCCGGTGGTGACACAACATATTCTAATACATTATCCTTTACTTTTGTTGTGATCGGTTATTCAACTACTTTGCCTGTATTAAGGAATGGTGCAAAACTAAATGATGATATTTATATTACAAATACAGTGGGAGATGCTTTTTTGGGCCTATATATTATTAAAAAAAATAAAAAAATATTAAATCATAAATACTTTGTTAATTCTTTTTATTTGCCAAATATTCCTTATAAATTTGGTAAAAAAATGTGTTTGTTTGCCAATGCGGCTATAGATATATCAGATGGATTGTTTCAAGATATTAACCATTTAATGGAAAATTCTAAATTTGTTTATGATTTGGATTTAAATAAAATACCCATATCAGTTAACTTGGCCAAATTTCTGAAAAAAAATAATAAAAAGAAAAAATCATTTGTTTCAAATGGAGATGATTACCAAATATTATTTACTGCTAAGAAAAATAAAAGTAATCTAATCAAAAGAATCGCAAAAGAAACTAATACCTTGATTACTAAAATAGGTGTAATTAAAAAGCAAAACATTAAAAAAACTATCAAAAACCAAGGTTATCTTCATAAATTTAAATAACTTATATATTGCCTTTTTAAACTTTTCTTGTATTAATCCAGCTTTTTAAAACTAATTATTATCAAGAGAAAAAAATGAATTATTTAACAGCAGAAACTATTCTAGTTTATACAATATTGGCTGGTTTATTATCAATTATATATGCATATTTAATTAGTAAACAAATTTTAAGTGCGAATCCTGGAAATAAAAAAATGCAAGAGGTAGCTAACGCTATTCAGATCGGTGCAAAGGCATATTTAAATCGGCAATATAAAACCATAACAATTGTTGGTGTTGTAGTTTTAGTGATAATTAGTTTTTCATTCACTATTTTAGTTGGATTAGGATATTTAATTGGAGCAACTCTTTCAGGTTTAGCTGGATATGTAGGCATGCTGGTATCGGTACAAGCAAATGTAAGAACTGCCGAAGCTTCTCGCAAAGGATTAGCTAAAGGATTATCTATAGCATTTAAATCAGGTGCTGTAACAGGATTATTAGTTGCAGGTTTAGCTTTGTTATCTATAAGCGTTTATTATTATTTTTTAGTAAAATTTAATATTGAAGAAAGAGAACTTATTAATGCTTTAATTGCTTTAGGTTTTGGAGCTTCTTTAATTTCTATTTTTGCAAGATTGGGGGGAGGAATTTTTACAAAAGGTGCGGATGTGGGAGCTGATTTAGTTGGCAAAATTGAAGCTGGTATTCCCGAAGATGATCCTAGAAATCCTGCGGTAATTGCAGATAATGTTGGAGATAATGTTGGTGATTGTGCTGGAATGGCTGCTGATTTATTTGAAACATATGCAGTAACAATTGTTGCTACAATGGTACTTTCTTCAATTTTTTTTCAAGGAAATGCAAATATGATGGTTTATCCTTTGGCTATTGGTGGGGGATGTATCCTAACATCAATATTAGGAACATATTTTGTTAAGTTAGGCAAAAGTAAAAATATTATGAATGCTCTTTACAAAGGATTTCTTGTAACGGCCATATCTTCATTACTTATTCTTATACCTATTACCGATTATGTTATTGGGTTTAATTCAGAATTTAAAATCTCAGGAAAAAATTTTTCAGGATTAAATTTATATTATTGTGAAATAATTGGTTTAATTATTACTGGATTATTAATCTGGGTAACCGAATATTATACAGGTACAAATTACAGACCTGTTAAAAGTGTTGCCAGATCATCAACTACTGGACATGGTACAAATGTTATTCAAGGACTTGCTGTATCAATGGAAGCTACTGCTTTACCAGCTTTAATAATAATAACCGGTATAATTGCCACAAATTCACTTGCTGGACTTTATGGTATAGCCATTGCTGTAACTACAATGTTAGCTTTAGCAGGAATGGTTGTGGCTTTAGATGCATATGGTCCTGTTACTGATAATGCTGGTGGTATAGCTGAAATGTCAAATTTACCCAAAAATGTAAGAAAAACCACAGATGCATTAGATGCGGTAGGAAATACAACTAAAGCAGTTACTAAAGGTTATGCTATAGGTTCTGCTGGTTTAGGTGCTTTAGTTTTATTTGCTGCTTATACTGAAGATATTAAATTTTTTTCCAATGTTAAAGGTTCGGCTCTTGAAAATATTGTTGTAACTTTTGATCTTTCAAATCCTTTTGTTGTAGTAGGACTTTTATTTGGTGGTATGCTACCATATTTATTTGCTTCTATGGGTATGCAAGCTGTCGGTAGGGCAGGTGGTGCTGTTGTAATTGAAGTTAGAAGACAATTTAAAAAAATACCCGGTATTATGAAAAGAAAAGCTAAACCAGACTATGGAAAATTAGTAGATTTATTAACGAAAGCTGCAATTAAAGAGATGATAATTCCCTCTTTATTACCAGTTTTATCTCCAATAATTTTATATTTTGTAATATTACCCATTGGTGGTTTAAATGCAGCTCTTGCAGCAATTGGAGCTATGCTACTTGGTGTTATTATAACTGGATTGTTTATTGCTATTTCAATGACCGCAGGAGGTGGCGCATGGGATAATGCAAAGAAATTTATAGAGGATGGTAAATTCGGTGGAAAAGGTTCTGAAGCTCATAAAGCTGCCGTTACAGGTGATACAGTTGGAGATCCATACAAAGATACCGCAGGTCCAGCAATCAACCCAATGATTAAAATAACAAATATTGTTGCACTATTATTATTAGCAGTAATAGCTAATTAGAAGATCTTCTGTTTTTTCTAGTTTTAGGATTATTAACTTTTTGTCTAATACTAGATAAAAAACTATAAATAAAATCTTGTTCTTTATTTATTGAAGCGGTTTTATTTTTGACAAATTCTATTTTATTATTTTTTTTTAAATCGTATAAATTCTTACTCTCCAATATACCTTTTGAATTAAAGTTAAGCACGAGCGCATTATTAGTAGAGGTAATATTACGACCAAATCTGAACAAGCTGCCTTTTGATCTAATTCTTTCTATATAAATCCAAATAGTATTATCAAAAGTACCTTTTGTAGATGGTGGTCCTAAGATTAGCAATGTATCATTTTTATTTGTTTTATTAATGATCAAATTTTTTTCTTTTTTATCTAGAAAAAGAATTCCATGTGTTTTGCGAACTGGTTTGATATTACAATCAAATAATAATATAAATAGAATAATAATCAAAAATTTATGCATATATTAAATAAAAATATTTTTAAATATAATGATTTGTATAATAAAATTATTTCATTAACTAGAGAAAAATTTTTTTATACAGAAATTTCTTTAAAAGATGAATTAATAACTCGCATATATTTGGTACTTTTCCATTTAGGATTCATTTTAGAATTGCTAAAAAAAAATAACAAAAATAAAAAATTAGCACAAAATATATACGATTCGTTTTTTATAAATATAGATTTACATCTAAGAGAAATAGGACATGGCGATGTATCGGTTAATAAAAAAATGAAAGATTTAATTAAATTATTCTATGAAATATTGCTGTACTGTGAACAGTGGGATATAATGGGATCAAAAGATAAAATGAAATTTTTAAAGAATTTATTTGATAATAATAATGAAATGAATTTTGACAAACAAAAATTGCTAATTTATCTAGATAATTATAGGTATAATTTAAAAGATATATCTTTAAATTTTTTGATAAAAGGTATAATAACCAACAAAAATTATTAATTTATGGCTGTACCTAAACGAAAAACATCTAAATCTAGAAGGAATAAACGAAGATCTCATATTCATTTTGATTCAAAAAATGTAGTAGATGATAAAAAATCAGGAGAATATAGACTTTCACATCATGTAGACTTAAAGACTGGATATTATAAAGGTCGTCAAGTATTTGAACCCAAAGAATAAATTTAATTAATATGAATGAAAAAATAGTAATTGCAGTTGATGCAATGGGAGGTGAAAATTCACCAAATAAAATTATTGATGGAATAAAATTAGTTCTAAAAGATAATAGTAATTTATATTTTAATTTATTTGGTAAATCTGATCAAATTAATGATTTAATCAGCAGTAATGATTTATTAAACGAAAAATGCCAAATAATTAATTCTGAATTGGTAATCAATGACAACGAAAGTCCACTACAGGCAGCAAAAAAAAATGATAAATCAAGTATGTGGCAAGCAATTAATTCTGTTAAAAATAAAGAAAGCCAAATTGCACTTTCTGCTGGCAATACTGGTGCACTTCTAATTTTATCCAAAATGATTTTAGAAATGATTGAAGGAATTGACAAACCTGCTTTAGCTGGCTTATGGCCAAACAAAAAAGGAATGAATATAGTTTTAGACTTGGGAGCAAACATTGAATGTAGTGACAAAAATCTTATTGATTTCACATATATGGGATCTTCCTTATATAAATCATTATTCCCAGAGTTGATGCCAAAAATTGCTATTTTAAATGTTGGATCTGAAGAGATTAAAGGACATGATGAGATAAAAAAAGCCTATAAATTTTTAAAAGAAAATAAAATAAATGATTTTGAATTTATGGGCTATGTTGAAGGAAATCATATTACCGAAGGGGAGGTCAATGTAATTGTTACAGACGGCTTCACAGGTAATATTGCTCTAAAAACTGCTGAAGGCACTGCTAATTTTGTCACTAATATATTAAAAGAATCTTTAAATAGAACTTTTTATAGTAGAATTATAACGTTTTTTAACTATATAAACTTTAAAAAATTTAAGGATAAACTTGATCCTAGAAAATATAATGGAGCTATATTTCTTGGTTTAAATGGTCCTATTGTAAAGAGTCATGGAGCTACTGATAGTTTTGGCTTTGCTAATTCAATAAAAATGTGTAAAAAAATTGTTGAAGGTAATTTAATTGAAAAAATTAAACGAAATCTTAATTAATTTCTTTTAAAAAAATGTTAAGAAAAAATATTAAAAGAAAAGATCTTATAGACAATGTTTATTTTAATATTGGATTTTCTAAAACTATTTCTGAAAATATAGTTTATGATATCTTCAATTTATTCATAAATAATATTATATCAAATAATGTACTTAAAATTTCTAATTTTGGAAATTTTATTAAAAAAAATAAAAAGCAAAGAATTGGCAGAAACCCTAAAACCAAAGAAGTAAAAGTTATCTCTTCAAGAAATATAATTATTTTTAAAGCTGCTAATTTACTAAAAAAAAGAATTAATCAATATTAATGATGAATAAGAAAAAAATGGCATATAAAACTATAGGAGAAGTAGCTAAATATGTTGGGCTAATTAATAGAAAAACAGGAAATCTTTCAACTCATACTATTAGATTTTGGGAAAAGCAATTTAAGCAAATTAAACCAAAAATATTTGCTGGTAAAAGAAGATATTATGACACAAATACAGTTAAAATAATTAAAAAAATTAAATATTTATTAAAAGAAAAAGGGATGACTATTAAGGGTGTAAAAAACATTTTAAATAATCCAGTGCCATTAAACCTTGACGAAATATCTAAAAATAATATAAATACAAGCTCAATTAATAAAGCTAATTTAATTAATAAAATAAAAAAAATTACTTCGATAATTAATGATCTAAAAAAGATTTAATATGGCAAAAAAAACACACATTAAAATTAGATTGGTTCCTGAAGCAAAACCTAATAGTTCTTTTTTTTATTATGTCAAAAAACCTGCTGGTGGAGAAAAAGCTAAAATTAAACTAAAAGCAAAAAAGTATAATCCCGCTACAAGAAAACATGAGATATTTATAGAAAAAAAACTTCCACCTCATAGTAAATAATTATTTTTTCTTAAATTT
>Ga0207990_1001340_pt1 | contig 12721 bp, 12 predicted proteins | sample ETNtaG_8_FD_185780 | JGI IMG/M metagenome (GOLD analysis project Ga0207990, IMG submission 185780) | Marine microbial and viral communities from oxygen minimum zone, Eastern Pacific Ocean - ETNP201406SV75 (SPAdes) (version 2) | ecosystem: Environmental > Aquatic > Marine > Oceanic ...
GATGGGCCGGTTTCGCTTCACCGGGTGTAGCCGGTCTCCGGAACGGTCCATCAGGTCGTTGAAGAGATAGATGGCGCTGGAAAGCGAACAGAATGCCAGGGCGATCAAGACCAGTTTACCCAGCAGTTCGGGCACCTCACTCAAGTCATCGGTGCTCCAGGCGATGTCCACCGCAAAGACAAAGGGCAGAAACACCAGGCCGTTTTTGACCCATTGCAGCGGGCGCAGAGCCTTCAGCAGCGCCACGGGGCTCGCCGCGAAAACGCCAGGGTCTTCTTGGTTTTCTATGTTGTCTGTAACGCCCAAATTCGGTCAGGTTTCCTTATTTTCTAATACTGGAATCCCGCGCAGCGCCAGTAGGGCCACCAGCCCAACAGCCACCGCGAACCAGAGTGTGACCAATCTGACCAGCACCGTGCCGGCGGACGCCCCAACCTTGCTTACTCCACTCTGTTGCAAGAACGCCAGCATACTACCTTCGGTGCCAACCAGGCCTCCCGGCAGGGCCATGACCGCGCCCACTAGGGTTGCCGCTGCATAGATGGGCAATGCCCGCACCAAGTCGATGTCGGACCCGATGCCCTTCAAGATCACCCACAAGGCCAGTCCTTCCGCGAACCAGGCCACCGCGCCGATGACCACGCCCACCACGATCACCCTGGCCGCCGCCAGCTCCTTGAAACCTTCTTGGGAATCGCGGAGAAGTTCGCTCCAGCGGGACAAAATAGGCAGGGCGGTCAACCGTAAGGCCTGCCGCGAAACCGCGAACATGAGCCCGGCGACCGAGGCCGCCAATGCCACTGCCAGCACCACTATTATGGGCGTGGGCAGTAACGCGAACCCGGTGAACCCGAGTATGATCACAGAGATAACATCGGTCAGCCGCTCCATCACCACCACCGGCGCCGACCGGCTCACTGGCACTCCGGTCCGGCTGTTGAGCAAGTAACATTTTACCAATTCGCCCGCCTTGCCCGGCGTTATGGACATGGCGAGACCGGAGAGAAAAACCAGGGTGCTGATGCGAGCCGGAGCGTCGATCTTCAGCACCTTCAGGTAGAAGGCCCAGCGTAGGAATCGGAGCAGATAGTTGGCCGAGGCCAAACCCAGACCGGCGAAGAGATAGCCAACGGGCAGACTGCCGATCTCATCAACGGTGTCGCCAAAATCCCCGTATCCAACCAGCGCCACGAACACGCCCAAGGTAAGAACGGCTGGCAATAGCCATTTCTTGCTGAGACCCAGGCTCTGGGCGGGCGTGGAGGTACTCAGGACCGGTCAGCCTGTGGCCTTAAGCTCCGCGTACCAAGCTCCCAATCCGGCCATAGTTGCATAGTAGAAGGTGAAAACCCAGACCCCGCCCCAGATGAGCAAGGGCATAACGCCGCTGGCGACGGTAGCGATGATTGCCGCGATAACTAACACCACACCCATCAGGACTCCGGTCCAGACGCCGAAGACCAACGCCTTCCGTCCTGCCGACGCCGTGCTGTCTCTGGCGGCCGAGATTCCGTAGTAGCCGCCGATGAACGGACCAAAGGGAATCCCAGCTATGTGCACTATGGGAATCAATGCCAACATGATGATGATTCCGAAGCCGATCATTACGCCTTTAACCATCTCGGAGGATCCCAATTTTGCGCTGCGTGTTACCGACTTGCACCTGTATCGCTCCTAGTTTGCAGCCTTGGGAGTGGGCAAGCGCCCAACTCCCATCGATATCAGCAACCATTATAGACGTGCGTTACGGTCTACGCACCAAGAAGAGCCAAGGTATACTTGGGCGGCAGCAATGATGCACTCGAAAGGCCAGGCACGAAAGAAGGAGTTCAGTTGGCAACTGATCAACCTGTGAATCGCGACGGGTACGTGCACGAGTCTCCCTTTTCCGAACTGATGGACATGAGAGTGAGCGACCCTGATGACGGCTCCAGCATGGTCGTCATGCCCATCAATCCAAGCCACTTGCAGCAGGCTGGCAGGGTCCAAGGAGGGATCGTTGTAGCCCTGGCCGACTACGCCATGTTCCGCGCCATCAGACCTCTGTTGAAGGACGGCGAGAGCACCACAACCATCGAGCTCAAGGTCAATTTCCTGGCCGCGGCCGAGAAAGGGGAGTTGACGGGCACCGCCAAGATAATCAGCGCCGGACGCCAGTTGATGGTGGGCGAGATGGAGGTCAGAGACCAGGACGGCAAGTTGATCGCCCAGGGCCTTGGTACCTACATGGTGCTGCAGCCGCGAAATTAGACGCGCCGGGCTTTAATTCGTCTCTCAGGAGTAATTGTTGACCGATCGGGTAGACAATCTTGGATTTGGGGATGGGCTGGTGTATAATCCAGTCTGGCTTTCCAGCCTGGAGGTATGTCCTGATGAAGATCCCCATGAAGGTAGACTATGGGGTACGGGCGTTGGTGGAATTGGCCCTTCACTATGGTGACGCTCCTGTCCAGACGGCAGTTATCGCCCGGCAACAGGGTATCCCTGAAGCCTACTTAGACCAGTTGATGACCTCGCTGAACAAGTTTGGTTTTGTCCAAAGCCGCAGGGGGCCTCAGGGTGGGCATTCCCTGGCCATGGAACCCAAAGACATCAACCTCAACATGGTGATGGAACGACTGGACAGCAGCAACTCTCCCCTTGACTGCCTTATCAACCCCCACGACTGCGTCTTCTCTCACACCTGCGCCCAGCAAGAAGTGTGGAAGACCGTGGAAGCGTCGATCCGCGACGTACTGATGAATATCACCGTGGCCGAATTGGCCGAACGTCAGTCGAGCTTGGCCGGGCAGTCCGCCTTGCCACTATAGCGACTGTCGCCGCTTCTGGCCCAGGCTCAGTATTGCTTGACAACCACTTTTACCGGTTATAGACTCGAAATGTTGATGTTTGCATCTAAATTCCAATTGACTTGCGCTTGTATGTGTCCTCCCACATAGGGACGGGCAACAACTTCTACACATTCTGAAGCCTGCGCCCACCCACTTGAGGTAAGCGTGGGTTTTTTTATTGCAGACAGTCGGCTTCAGCATCCAACAAGACTCCAGCGCATCTAAATAGACGTCCCTGGAACAACGGGAAAAATTAGGAGGGTCCAACCCATGGCCGAACAGCCCATAGTGCTCACACCTGAGCAAGTAAAGAGATATAGCCGACACATCATCATGGGTGATGTGGGCAGCAAGGGCCAACGCGCCTTGATGGGCGCCAAAGCACTGATCATCGGCGCCGGCGGCCTGGGTTCCCCATCCGCCATCTACCTGTCATTGGCCGGGGTTGGCACAGTCGGCATCGTCGACTTCGACGTCGTCGAACTGTCCAACCTGCAGCGCCAGGTGTTGCACCATACCGCAGACGTGGGCCGGCCCAAGGTCCAGTCAGCCATCGACAACATCAAGGCTTACAACCCGGACGTGAACGTGGTCGTGCACGAAACCCGGTTGGAGTCCGATAACGCCATGGAGATCATCGGCCAATACGACCTGGTGATCAACGGCGCGGATAACTTCGCCACCCGATATCTGGTCAATGACGCCTGCTATCTGCTGAACAAGCCCCTGATCGACGGCAGCATCCTGATATTCGACGGACAGGCCACCGTTTTCCTGCCCGGAGAGGGCTGCTACCGCTGCCTGTTCCCGTCGCCGCCGCCTCCCGGCATGGTCCCCAACTGCGCCGAGGCCGGCGTATTGGGCGCCCTGACCGGCTTGGTCGGCAGCATCCAGGCCACGGAGGCCCTTAAGCACATCCTGGGCATCGGAGAGTCCCTAAGCTCCCGGTTGCTGCTCATCGACGCCCTCAGCATGACCTTCCGCGAAGTACGCTTGAAGAGAAACCCGGACTGCCCGCTGTGCGGGGACAGCCCGACAGTCACCGAGTTGATCGACTACGAGATCTTCTGCGGGGTAGCAGAGCCTCACGAGCCTGCGGTGGTAGGCTCGGACTAGCCAAAGCACTCGTTGACGAAACTGGGGCGTCTGACAAAACGGACGCTCCTTTCAACACCAGGCCCATCAGATTCTCGGCACATGAACGATAGATACAAGGTTTATGGCTACTAGGCTCACTTATAAAGGCATCATCGACACCATCGGCAACACTCCCCTCGTTGAACTGCAGCGCATGAGTCCCAAAGAGGGAGTGCGTATCTTCGCCAAGCTGGAAGCTCAGAACCCGACCGGCAGCGTAAAAGACCGCATCGCGCTCAAAATGATCGAGCAGGCAGAGCGGGACGGCGAGATATCCGCCAATCGCACCATCTTGGAGCCCACCAGCGGCAACACCGGCATCTCGCTGGCCATGGTCGGCCGCCTCAAGGGCTATAAAGTCGCCGTGGTCATGCCTGAAAACGTCAGCGTGGAGCGGGTGCAGTTGCTTGAGGCCTACGGGGCTGAGATCATCCCCTCCGACGGTTCCCGCGGAACCAACGGGTCCATCGAAGTTGCTCAAAACCTGGTCCAGAAAAAGGGCAGCGATTATTTCATGCTGTACCAATACGGCAACAGCGGAAACCCCAACGCCCACTATGAAACCACCGGTCCGGAGATCATCGAAGCGCTGCCAGACGTCAGTATGTTCGTCGCCGGCCTTGGCACCGGCGGCACCCTAATGGGTGTGGGCCGCCGCCTGAAAGAACACAATCCTGAGACCAAAATCGTGGCCGTGGCCCCCGAGCCTGAAGACTTCATCTCAGGCCTCCGCAGCCTGGAAGACGGGTTCATCCCGCCCATCCTAGACATTTCTCTGCTGGATACCAGGATGCTGGTTGGCAGCTTTGACGCCTTTTCCACAGCCAAGCGCCTCCTGACCGAGGAAGGCATCTTCGCCGGAGTCTCTTCAGGTTCGGTGGTCTACGGGGCTATACGACAGGCGGAGCGCATGGAAAAGGGCGATATCGTCTGCCTCTTGGCCGATGGAGGCTGGAAATACATGAGCACGGCCCTCTGGACCAAGGACTACGAACAACTGGCCAAAGAAACGGTTGGTAAGATTTGGTGGTAGGGAAGCTAGTCCTTCAAAAAGAAACGGCTGGCAAGGTCTTGTGGTAGGGGATTTAGACCGCCTGGAGGCGTAATTCGGGCATCACAGATGCGTTTGACAAAGGGGTAAAGCTCTCCACTTCAGGTTAATGGGCTTCTTGAAACCGTTCCGGGCCAACGATCTGGGCACGCCGGGCTATGTGGGGTGTGAGGCTAGAGAAGGGCGAAAAAACTTGAAACTTCAGCCGTGGCGATGCTATACTGGCTCTACATATAAGCCTTCCTTAGAGAGCGGGGTATAACCCGCTTTCTTGCTGATGGAGATAAACGTGTTCCGTCCGGGAATCGGGAGGGGTGCGAACCGATGAAAAGCGATTTTCTGATAGCATTGACCCAGTTGGCGGCAGAGCGGCATCTGCCCCGAGAGCAAGTTCTCGGCGCGATTGAAGTTGCCCTGGCGTCCGCATTTAAAAAAGACAACCCGGCATCCGGCCAAAACATATCCGTAACGCTCAACCCCAACACTGGGGAAGTGAGTGTTTTTGCCCTGAAAACCGTGGTGGAAACGGTCGAGGACAGCGACAAAGAGGTCACCGTAGCCGACGCCCAGTTCATCAAGAAGGGCTCCGAGTTGGGTGATGAAGTCGCGGCTGCCGAACCGCTACCCCATAACGCCAGCCGTATCGCGGCGCAGACCGCCAAACAGGTGGTGCTGCAACGCCTCCGTGAAGCAGAGCGGGACCTCCTATACCAGGAGTTCCAGCAGCATGAGGGGGACATAGTCTCAGGCGTGATTGAGCAGGCTGAACCCGGCCGAACCATCACCCTGGACTTGGGTCGCGCTCAAGCAGTGCTCCCCTACGAAGAACAGGCCCCCAACGAGCGCTACCGCAAGGGACAGCGCACCAAGGTCTACCTGATCAGCGTACGAAGCACGCCCAAGGGACCGGAGATCCTGGTCTCCCGAAGCCACAAGAACATGCTTAAACGCTTGTTCGAGATTGAGGTGCCCGAGGTCTACAACGGCGTGGTCGAGGTCAAAGCCATCGCCCGCGAGGCCGGGTTCCGCAGCAAGGTAGCCGTGAGCGCTACCCAGGCCGGCATCGACCCGGTTGGCTCCTGCATCGGCATCCGTGGCAACCGGATCCAAAGCATAGTGAACGAACTCCAGGGCGAGAAAATTGACATCGTGTCTTGGGACGAAGAACCCAAGACCTTTATCACCAACGCCCTTAGTCCCTCGGAACCGGTGCATGTGGAATTGTTGGAGGCGGATCAGACCGCCATCGTGGTCGTTCCGGACCGCCAACTCTCCCTGGCCATCGGAAAAGAGGGCCAGAATACCCGTTTGGCAGCCCGCCTGACCGGTTGGAGACTGGACATCAAGGGCATGACCGAGTGGGAAGAGATCAAAGAGACCACTCAGGCCAAAGTCGAAGCCACAGCAGAGGCTAAACCTGTGGTGGCGGACGAAGCCGCCGATGCAGTTGAAGAAGCGATCGCTATCGTTGAAGAGGCGGGCGCGATGGCGACCGAAGAGGCTTCGGAGCCGGTGGCTGCTGAAGCTGACGCAACTCCTGTGGCGGAAGCCGTGACTGAAGCTCCGGCTGAAGAGATTGACGAAGAAAGTATCCTTGAAGCCCTGATTCAGGAAGAAGAAGAACAAGCGTCGATAGAAGCTGTCACCGAGCCCGCAGCGGCTGAGGGGCTCAGTGTTGAAGACCTAGGCGCTTTCACCATCGATGATGTTGAATTGTCGGAGGACGACGAAGAAGACGAGGAAGAGGAAGAAGAAGGCGAATTGCCCGAATTGGATGATTTGCCGGTACTGATTCCCGACGCCGGAAAGATCCGGTTCGCCGAGGATATCGTCGAAGAGTTCCGAGGTGGCGGCCGCGGTGGCCGGCGCCGAAGGGGCGGCGGTGGCGCCAGAGGAGGCGCGCGTGGCGGTGGAGCCCGCGGTGGCGAAGCTGCTGCCGGCGGAGGCCGCTAGATCCTTCCCTGAATCGCCTTCCACCAAAGGATCCCGGTGGGCAGGTCTCTGGAGGGCCGGTCTTGCCAAAGAATCGTCACGTCCCAGAACGCAGTTGCGTTGCCTGTGGTGCTAAGACGCCAAAGGCCCAACTTATTCGGTTTGTTCGGACCAGCCAGGGTCCAATCATCGTTGACACCACCGGAAAAGAAGCCGGGAGAGGGGCCTACCTCTGCCGCATACCCGATTGCTGGGAAAAGGCCATCGGCAAAGGGGCTTTGGAGCGTAGCTTCAAGAAAGACCTCTCCGTCAAAGACCTGGAGCCAGTACGGACCTATTACGAGGCGAACATCGCCCCACAAACTGCGACGCAATAACCTTTAGATTCTTTATGGACGTGTAAATGACGACTGACGGACGACCCACCACAGTGGACGACGCAGACCGAACTCCAAAATCTGGCAAGACCACGGAGAGGCGGACCCAGACCCGTGCCCTGGTCCTGCCAGAGACGATGACCGTTCAGTATCTGGCCGAGGTCTTGAACCAGAATCCCATCGATGTGATCAAGCAATTGATGCGCAACGGGATCATGGCGTCTATGAACCAGGCGGTCGACTATCAGGTCGCTACACTTGTAACCACTGCTCTAGGAATCCGCACCAGCATGGCTGAGGCCCCCACCGCGGCCAAGGGTTCGTCAGGCGTCACAACCAAGGAAGACTACCCAGATATGGTGGTCCGCCCGCCGGTGGTCACCGTTCTTGGCCACGTGGACCATGGAAAGACGTCTCTACTCGACTCCATCAAGAGCTCCAAAGTGGCCGACCGGGAGGTCGGCGGCATCACACAGCATATCGGGGCCTACCAGGTTGAAAGCAACGGCAACCCCATAACTTTCTTGGACACGCCTGGCCACGCCGCGTTCACGGCCATCCGGGCGAGGGGAGCGCGGGTAACCGACATAGCTGTGTTGGTCGTAGCGGCAGACGACGGAATCATGCCCCAAACCCTAGAAGCCATTAACCACGCCAAGGCGGCCGAGGTCCCCATAGTGGTCGCCATCAACAAGATGGACCTTCCAGGCGCCGACCCAGAACGGGTGAAGCGCCAGCTTAGCGAACAGGAACTCCTGGTGGAAGACTGGGGCGGCGATATCATCTCTGTCGATGTCTCGGCAAAGACCGGCGACGGCATCGACAGCCTACTTGAAAACCTGCTGCTGGTGGCGGAGATCGGCGAACTTAAAGCTAATCCCAACAAGCCAGCCCAGGGCGTTGTCATTGAAGCTAAACTGGACCGCAAACGAGGACCCAGCACCACCATCTTGGTGCAGGAAGGCACCTTGAACATCGGCGATTTCATCGTCGCCGGCACCGCGTACGGCCGGGTCAAGGCAATGAACGACGATCAGGGAAAACCCGTGCAGTCTGTTATGCCCGGCTACCCTGCAGAGATCCTGGGATTTGGGTCCGTCCCTGAGGCCGGCGACAATTTGAGCGTCGCCACCAGCGAACGAGAGGGCCGCGTGACGGCCGAACAGGCCAGCAAGTCTCAAGGCCCCCAGTCAGGGCAGGGCCGTGCGCTCACCTTGGAAGAAGTAGTCAACCAGGTAGACGAAATAAAAGAGTTGAACCTGGTGGTCAAGGCCGATGTCCAGGGCAGCGTTGAAGCCGTCCGAGGGGCCCTGGAGCGCTTGGTGGACGAAGACGCCACAGTGCGGGTACTGCACGCCGGCAGCGGCGCGGTGACGGAGTCAGACATTCTATTGGCCAGCGCGTCTGAGGCCATCGTCATCAGCTTCTCCATCGGGGCCGAGCCCAGCGCGGAACGACTGGCCAACCGGATGGGCGTTGAGATTCGCCACTACAACATCATCTACCAATTGATTGATGATGTGACCCTAGCCCTCCACGGCATGTTGGACCCCGTCTACACTGAAGTGATTGTGGGCCGGGCCGAAGTGCGTGAAATATTTGAAGGCCGCCGCGGCACCCAGATCGCCGGCTGCCGCGTCACAGAGGGCAGAATGGTCAGGAACAGCGACGTGCGTGTGATGCGTAACGGCGCCTCCGTGGAAGACGGCACCGTAACCAGCCTACGCCACTTCCGCGAAGAGGTGAACGAGATGAACGCCGGCACCGAATGCGGAATCGTCATCCAAGGGTTCAACGATTACCAGGAAGGCGACGTGCTGGAAGTCCACCGTCAGGAGCGGGGCCGCCGCTAGGCCTTTCATCTCTCCCCGGTCCGGCAAAGCCTAGCCTCTCAAAGGTAAACCTGCCATGTCTCGACGCACCGACCGTATCAATGAACAGTTGCGCGAGGAGATCAGCTTGCTCCTCACCCGTTCGATAAAAGACCCTCGCCTGAACGCTGTGGTCAGCATTACCAGGGTGGTCTCCAGCAGCGACCTGCGCAGCGCCCGGGTTTACATCAGCGTCATGGGCAACCAGGAAACCAAGCAAGCGGCCCTGGCTGGCATCCAATCGGCCGCCTCGTACCTACGTCGCGAGCTTCGAGACCGCATCAACATGAAGCACACCCCGTTCTTGTCTTACGAGTTGGATACTTCTTTGGACGAGGCGGACCAGTTGCTCCGGTTAATGAACCGGGTGAAGCCTGATCAACCTGAAGCTGAGGTGATGAACCTGGTCAAGCCTGATGAGCCTGAACCTGAGACGCTTGGACCAGAAGCGTCCAACTACAAGATTCCGGGCGGCGCATAACATGGCGAATGCGCAACCCAAGCCAAAGCCGCCGGTGGCCAACGGCTTCATCAACTTATTCAAACCTCCCGGCATCACCTCCATGGACGCCCTGCGCCAGATCAAGCGCATCACCGGACAGCGTCAGAAGGTCGGGCACGGCGGAACCATGGACCCGCTGGCCAGGGGCGTTCTCCCGGTCTGCTTCGGACAGGCCACTCGGTTGATGGACCACATCGTCGGCGGGGTTAAGCGCTACCGCGTTGAGATCACCCTGGGCGTTGCGACATCCACCTATGACGCCGAAGGGGAGGTAACAAAGACCAACGATCCTCAAAGCGTCACTCGGGACATGGTCGAAGAGAGCCTGGGGCCCTGGATCGGCGTAGTGCAGCAAACTCCACCCATGTACAGCGCCATCAAGATAGACGGGAAAAGACTTTACAAGCTGGCCCGGGCCGGGATCGAGGTGGAGCGTGAGTCTCGCTCTGTGGAGATCCACGACATCCAGATCATTGAGTTCGCCACTCCCAAGCTGGTTTTGGAAGTGGAATGCGGCAAGGGGACCTATATCCGCTCCCTGGCCCATGACGTCGGCGAGGCCCTGGGCTGCGGAGGCCATGTGGCCGACTTGGAGCGTCTACTGTGCGGAGGATTTCCGGTGGAAGAGGCCGTTACGCTGGAACAGATTGAGGAAGCAGTCGACGGCCCGGACGGCTGGCAGCAATACCTTTTTCCAGTGGACCGGGTCTTGATGGGCCTGAAAAGTATCTCTCTTGGGCGTCAGGCTGAAGAACATCTGCGTCATGGCCAATCCGTGAGTCTGGACCGTCCTGAGCTTGAGACGGGATACCTGGAAGAATGCCGCGCCTACAATTCCGACGGCGTGTTCATGGCCCTGGTGCGCTTCGACCGGCCAACCAACAGCTGGCAGCCGGTCAAGGTCTTTCAGACGGACGCCCCTTCTCCTTATGCACCCGCCTCGGTCTAAACGTCCGCTCCAGGCATACTTTTCGGCGCCTCTAAGATAAGGAAATTGGTCGATATTAACGACGGCCGTTTATCAATTCGGTATGATTTAGGGCTCATTTCTTGACAAACGCCATTCAAATTGTATAGTTGTTGACGTTACGTAAACCCCGCAGCTGAATGGGATTCGTAACGACGCACTTTGACACTGCGACCGTATCGAACATTTGGGGGAGGACAATATGGAAGCCTATTGCTTCAAGTGCCGGAACAAGAGGGAGATATCCAGTCCTCGGCAGGTCACACTGAAGAACGGGCGCCCGGCCACCCAGGGTGTCTGCCCGGAGTGTGGGACAAAGGTGTTCCGTATCGGCAAGTCTTCTTAGAGCTTTCTTAGCGGTCAGGCTGCATGAGTGACCGGAAAACCCAGCTTGGCCAGAAGTTTCTGCGGGTTCGTCTCCAACAGCGCGTGAATCTCATCATCATTGAGACCCGCACCCTTGGCTACCTTCTGCCTGATGTTAGGCGTAAGCAGGTCGTCGGGTTCGTGGGCGTCTGAGTCCAACACCGTCGCCGCTCCGGCCTCCTTGGCGATCTTTGCCACGTGTCCGTTGGCCAGGCTGTGGCCTTTCCGGGCTGAAACTTCTAGATAGATGCCCTTTTCCGCGGCCATCCGGGCCTCCTCATAGGTGATGAGCCCCGGATGGGCCAGCACATCCACGAAGTCTGACCGTAGCGCGGCCTCGTTAGTGCCCGGTTCCACGGGTTCCACCGGGGTTTCCCCATGCACCGCAACCAGCTTGGCACCCATCTCCTTCGCAGTCCGTGCCACCAGGTCGATGTCGTCCTTCGGCACGTGGGTGATCTCCACACCGGGCAGCGCCAATATGTCCCAACGCTTGGTGGCCTGTTCGCAGTCGATCACCAGCGTCTTAACCACGTATTCCAAGTTCCCCAAACCCACATGGTCGGTCACGGCCATGGCCTTGTAGCCACGCACCAATGCCCGGCGTATCAACTCGATCGGCGACAATACGCCGTCGCTGAGAAAAGTGTGGGTGTGGAAATCGTACATCTGAGTGCTCCAAGCTGCTCTGGCCATCCAAGATTATGCCCGGTCCGTACATTTTACCGGGCCTGACTAAGTATAGAATCCGGCCGGGGGTTTTAACAACAATCGGCGGCCGGTATCGCCTTGCCGTCGGGCGCATATTCGTTGACACTAATTTTTCGTCCGCTACAATTGCTCAGGCACGCGGCTTCAAGCCCGGACACGCGAACCTGATCCCTGGAGATTCAAGTATGGCAGAATCCTTGGAGACCGGTTCCCAAGACGCTCGCGAACTCACCACCTGTGACCGGTGCGGACGCGAATCGGGAAAGGGTTGGTCTTTCGCTTTCAAGAAACCGCCCGTCGATGGAGTTGAAGACATCGGTATGGTCGTCAAATGCTCCCGATGTGCCATTCGGCATCGCCCGATGGTGCGCCGTTCTTTATCGGTCGCACTCGTTGTCGGGACGATGCTCACCTTGCTGAACCAAGGCGACATACTATTCGCAAGAGATTGGGTGACGGCCATGTATTGGAAGATTCCTCTCACCTACTGTGTGCCTTTCTGCGTCGCCAACTATGGGGCTCTGAGCAGCGGCCGTCGCTAAATCACAGAGGGTTCGGGCTTCGGGTAGAAACGAAGAAGGCCCCGTCTTTCGGCGGAAGGACGGGGCCTTTAGTTTTCACAGGTAGATCGTCGATCGACTAACCCAGGTTACGGATCACCGTAACCACTTTCCCCTGGACTTCCACATTGTCTGCCTGACTGTATATGGCGTCCATGGTGCTGTTGGCCGGCTGCAATCGGACCCGGCTGCCTTCCAGGTAGAACTTCTTCAGCGTTGTCTCTTCCTCTTCTTTGAGCCATGCAACAACCATGTCGCCATTGCTGGCCACACTGGAAGGCTTGATGATGACCACGTCGCCGTCGTCTATGAGGGCGTCGATCATCGATGTGCCGTTCACCTTCAGGGCGAACAGCTTTCCATGCTGGCGCTGGAGTTCGGGCGAGACCTCCACCGTGTCGAATTCCTGGCTGGAT
>Ga0207990_1001342_pt1 | contig 12708 bp, 10 predicted proteins | sample ETNtaG_8_FD_185780 | JGI IMG/M metagenome (GOLD analysis project Ga0207990, IMG submission 185780) | Marine microbial and viral communities from oxygen minimum zone, Eastern Pacific Ocean - ETNP201406SV75 (SPAdes) (version 2) | ecosystem: Environmental > Aquatic > Marine > Oceanic ...
ATTATTCCCTATTGTTGATGAAATATTGCAGCATTTTACACCAACCCGTATTCCTGATATTATTGATGGAATCGCCGATATTTGTGGTGGATTAACTGGTGCCTATTTAAGAAAATATATATAATGTTAACCTCTCTCTATATTAAAAATCTAGCAATAATCGATGAATTAACCATTTCCTTTAGTAGCGGGTTAAACATTATTACCGGTGAAACTGGTGCTGGAAAAACGTTAATTATAAAAGCAATCCAATTATTAATGGGAAGAAAATTCTCACCAGAAATATTGCGAACAGGCTGTGATACGTTAATTGTTGAGGGAAATTTTATTACTGGTACTAATAATACTATAATTCGACGAATATATAGAGATAAGAAGCAATCTAAATCTTTTATCAATGATGAGCCGGTTACTAAAAAAGAACTATTAAAGACTACACTTCTATTAGCAGATCTTCATGGGCAGCATGATCATCAGAATCTATTAGATTCTAATACTCATTTGAGCTATTTGGATTCATATGGAAATTATAATCTAGAATTAAATATGGTGAAGAAATTATATCAGGATTTAAATAAATGTGAAAATGAACTCCAAAAACTTTTGTTAAAGCGGAATGAATTAAAAGAAAAAAGTGAACTACATGAATTTCAATTAAAAGAACTTACTGAGTATCCACTCTCTACAGAATTTGAAATAAATCAAATAAAGGAATATAATCGACTCTCTAAGGCGTCTGACATACAATCATCTCTTTCTACTGTAAGCGCGTTATTGGAAGGGCGAGATTCTGCCGTAATTAATAGTTTAAACGCTATTACCCATGAACTTGAAAATGTATCAGATTTTGACGACTCTATTTTAGCTATTCAGCAAAGAATGGTTAGCAATAGAATTGATTTGGAGGATTTAATTTTAGATATTCAAAAAGCTAAAGACAGTATAATAATTAATCCAGATGAATTGGAAATAATAAACAATATTATTTCCCACATTGAAATGCTTAAAAGAAAATATGGGGGCAGTATAGATTCGGTTATAGAATATCGAGATTCTATTATTCAGACAGAAATTGAATCTGGAGGATGTAATGTTGAAATTGATTTATTAGTGAATGAAGTGCAACAATTAAAAACGGAGTTGCTAGAATGCTCTAAAGCAATTTCAAAATATCGTAAAAGCACTGGAATAAAATTAGAAAAAACGATAAAGGATAGTCTTAAGCATCTAAACATGTCTGACACAAACTTTAAAATACAGTTAAATTCTGATCCTGAAAATATTATAGAATCAGGAATGGATACATGTGAATTTTTTATTTCTACAAATATTGGCGAAGAATTACGTCCAGTAACAAAAATAGCTTCAGGTGGTGAAATATCACGAATTATGCTTGCCATAAAAATGGCTTTACAATCCAAAGATATTGTAGATACATTAATTTTTGATGAAATAGACTCTGGAATTTCTGGCGCTACAGCAGAACGAGTTGGTGAAACATTTGAAAAATTAGCGAAAAGTCATCAGATATTATGTATTACCCATTTGTCTCAAATTGCTGGCAAGGGAGAATCTCACTATAAAGTAAGTAAGAAAATAAAAGATGATCGAATAGTGGTTGATATTAATAAATTATCAAAAACCAATAGAATTGGAGAAATTGCCACCTTAATTAGTGGGAGAAAAGTAACCGAATCAAGCAGAAAGCAAGCAAAGGAATTATTATATACCGATGGATAAATTTATCATTGAAGGTGGAGCTCCATTAAAAGGAGAAGTTGAAATCAGTGGTGCAAAAAACGCTGTATTGCCTATTATGGCAGCTACTATAATAGTGCCAGGTAAATATCGATTGAAAAATGTACCTAGATTGAGAGATACACTCACCATGAAAAAGTTATTGGAGATGGTTGGAGCAAATGTTCTTTATGATAATAATATAATGGATATTGATACCTCGGGCTGTGATACTCCTATTGCCCCTTATGATTTGGTGAAAACCATGAGGGCATCCTTTTATGTATTAGGTCCATTTTTAAGTCGCTTTAATTATGCAGAAGTTTCTCTCCCAGGTGGCTGTGCTTGGGGTCCTCGCCCTGTGAATTATCATCTCCAGGCCATTGAAGCGCTAGGAGCAGAGGTTGATCTTTCTGATGGAATGATAATTGCAAAAGGTGAATTAAAGGGTGGTCTGATAAATTTCCAACAAAGCAGTGTTGGAGCAACAGGAAATGCTTTAATGGCGGCAGTAAATGCTAATGGTGCAACAACCATTAAAAATGCAGCTAAAGAACCTGAAATAGAAGCCTTATGTCATTTTCTTTTAAAAATGGGAGCAGATATTAAAGGTATTGGTACTGATGAAATCATCATTGTAGGACAGAAAACATTAAATGCAGATATTGAGTATTCTGTAATACCAGATCGCATTGAAGCAGGGACCTTTCTTATTGCAGGTGCATGTACCTACGGTGATATTTCGGTAACAAATGTCAATCCAAATCATTTAGATATTGTTTTAAATTATTTAGCAGAAGCTGGATTTAATTTAGATGTTCAAAATGATTCCATCCGAATTTATCCTTCACAGAATTATATAAACCCTGTTGATATGATCACTGGAATATACCCAGGATTTCCAACAGATTTACAAGCCCAGTGGATGGCGCTTATGACGCTTGCCAATGGAAACAGTAAGATAACTGAAGAAATATATACAGATCGTTTTACTCATATTGCAGAACTGACACGATTTGGCGCACAGGTTACATTGTTAGGGAATATAGCTAAGATTCTGGGAACTAATAAATTAACTGGGGCACCTGTAATGTCGACAGATATTCGTGCAAGTGCATCTCTTATAATAGCTGCTTTATCTGCTGAAGGAAAGAGCAGTATTTCGAGAATATACCATATAGACAGAGGATATGAAAATATTGAAGATAAATTTAATATTCTGGGCGCACAAATCGAAAGGATTAAGGAATAAGGTGATGATAATTTAGAGTTTTACATTAGATTATTACTTGAGGAATATTTCTTGATTCTGTTGTGAAAACTTTAGTAAGTTAATTATAATTAAAAAAAGGAGTAAAAAGATGAAAACAAATAAAAATATAATTGTAGCGCTTATTTTTGGTGCGTCTAGTATTTTTGCAAGTGAGGCAAAAATTGCAGCTAAAGTTGCAAACTTGATAGATCAAAGTGTTAAAAAATCAAGTCTCAATCTAACCGTAGAATCAAATAGTGATATTTATGGTGTGCAATTTGATATAAAATACAATGCACAAGAGTTGAACTTAACCGAGGGGGATATTAAATCTAAAGTGGTCGGCGTAAATATTTATAGCCGCGTTAAAGAAGACGGTATTGCTCGAGTATTAATGTTTGGAATGAATGGTGAAAAGATTCTAGATGTTAATGCAAATAATATTGCGGATATTTTAGATATTAATTTTCAGGCTGCTGATATGTTTAATGGCGTGAGCCAGGTTGAATTAATAGATGTCATTTTGGCTGGAAAGGGTGGAGAAGAAGTAAGTGTTTCAACTTCAACTTTCGAGGTTTCATTTAATACACCAATAAGAACATCCTTATCTAAAAATTATCCAAACCCATTCAATCCATCCACAACTATAAATTATGAATTATCAACTGCAGGATTGGTAACATTGGTGATTTATGATTTAAAAGGTTCAGAAGTAAAAACATTGGTTCAAGAGCATCAAGATGTCAATTATCATAATGTTGTATGGAATGGCTTAAATAATAGTGGTCAATCTGTTGCTAGTGGTCGATATTTATTGAAAATGTCCGCTCCTGGGTATACAGAGTCCATTACTATGACTCTGCTTAAATAATAATTAATAAGTAGGTTACTCCTTTTTTAAGCCCGGCTGATCAGCCGGGCTTTTTTTATTTAACTCAATATAATAAGAAATATTATTGTTTTATACCTGTTGGATTGAAGAAAAATAAACAAGTAATATTAATAGTATTATGGATATTAAAATTGTAATAATCGGTGTTGGGGAAGTTGGATTTAATCTCGTAAAAGCACTAAGCAAAGAAAAGTTTGATATTACTGTAATTGACATTAAAGAAGAAAAATGTCAAAGGATTACAAACACAATGGATGTTCGTGCGATAGTTGGTGATGGTGCTTCTCAGAGAATACTACAACAGTTAGATATGACTAATATTGATTATTTATTAGCACTTACAAGGATAGATGAGGTGAATCTGGTTGCTGCTAAATCTGCTTATGAAATGGGTGCTAAAAAAATTATTTGTCGATTACGTAATACCGAATATTCACACGAAAGTGCAATTATCACCCCTGAACAATTTGGAATTGATTATGTAGTTTATCCTGAGAAAGCTGCCCAAAGAGATATTGAAAATTTAATTCGGCAAACTTCAGCTGTCGATTTAGAAGAATTTAAAAATGGTCAAATTAATATGGTTGGCATTAAAATAGCCCATTCTTCACCACTTGTTGGAAGAAATATAAAAAATGTGGAATTGTCTAATCCCTATATTCCACATAAGCTTGCATTAGTAATTCGTGAAAATGAAAGTTTTATTCCACCAAAAGAAACTATTTATAAAAAAGATGACATTGGCTATTTTATAGGAAAGGCAAAAGATATCAATGAAATTCAGCGAATGGCTGGAAAGCCTGCATTTAAAGTGAAAAATATAATGATCTTAGGGGCTGGAAAAATTGGAAGATTGTTAGCAAAATCCCTGCAGTATGATTATAATGTGAGAATTGTTGAACAAAATTTCGAAAAAGCAAAAAAGTTCGGCAAAACATTAACAGACACTTTAATACTTCAGGCAAATGGACTTGATATAGACTTTCTCAATTCGGAAAATATTCAAGAGACTGATTGTTTTATTGCTGCCACAGAAAATGAGCAAACCAATATTTTAGCAAGTTTGTTAGTCAAGCATTACGGAGTAAAACAGGTTATTCTTCATATTACTACTACTAATTATTTTAAGGCGGTACGTAGAATCGGCGTTGATGCTGTAGTGAGTAAAAATATTTCTGCTGTTAATGAAGTATTGAAACTAATTAGAAGTGATCAGCAAGATTTGCCTGTTTCTAGTTTTGAAGATTTAAATGTTGATGCCATAGAACTTTCTGTTGTTCAGGAATGTAGATATATTAGGAAAAAATTAACCATAGATCAGATTCCTGAAGAATTATGCATTGGGGCAATTTGTAGAAATAATGAAATGATTATCCCCAATAATCATACAGAAATTTATGCAGAGGATGAATTATTGGTAATTACAAAAGAAGAAAATATCTCAAAAGTAGAAAAATTATTTCAATAATTAATTTCAAATGATTAGACGACAGTCTTTTTATATAGTCGGTGTACTTCTAATAATATTGGGTTTATCAATGCTTTGCAGCGTTGCTTGTAGTCTAATTTTTAATGATGGTGACCTGGTCCCGTTATTACAGTCGATCGCTGTAACCATTGTCTCAGGCTTGACTTTAATGTTGCTTTTTAAAAGTAAAGAAAAAAAAGAGTTATCCACTCATGATGGATTTGCAGTAGTTACAATGGGGTGGTTTGCAATGGCTATTTTTAGTGCCTTTCCTTTCTATTTTTCTGGTACATTAGATTACACAAACTCTTTTTTTGAAGCAATGAGTGGGCTTACTACTACAGGGGCATCAGTATTAGGTCATTCTAGCACATTGTTAATTGAAGAGGTTCCTCATGGAATCTTGTTTTGGCGTAGTTTTACCCACTTTATAGGTGGAATGGGAATTATTGTCTTTAGTATTGCTATACTACCAATGCTTGGAATGGGCGGTGTGCAATTATTTAGAGCTGAAGTTGCTGGACCTGTGGCAGATAAAATAACACCAAGGGTAAAACAAACTGCCAAATTATTGTGGGGTATTTATGTAGGCTTTGTTCTAATAGAAACTTTAGTATTAAGAATTGAAGGAATGCCGTGGTTTGATTCTTTTTGTCATTCATTTGGCACAATGGCTACTGGAGGATTTTCAACTAAGAATATTAGTATTGCCGCCTATGGCGGATTGATCCAATGGACTATAATATTTTTTATGTTCTGTGCTGCAACAAATTTTTCACTACATTATTATTTTATTGCAAAAGGAAAGAGAAAATATTTTAAAGATAGAGAATTTAGAGTGTACTTCAGTCTGGTGTTATTTTGTGCAATATTATTTTTTATTGATATTATTAATTCCTCCAATTATGAGATAAATATTGAAACCGTCAGACATGCTATTTTCACTTCAGTTTCATTAATTACCACAACTGGATTTGGAACTGAAGATTTTGAAACTTGGCCGTCAATGTCGAAAACATTAGTATTTTTTCTCCTCTTTGTTGGAGGATCTGCTGGATCAACAACTGGTGGAATGAAAATTATTCGCTCAATTTTGGTTTTTAGATATCTCATATATGAAGTTCGAAAATTACTTCATCCAAAAGGAGTTTTTAATTTTACCATTGGCGAAAATAGTATAGATGATAATGTAGTTAGAGCAACATTAGGATTTTATTTATTTTATTTATTCATATTTGTCTTTACAGCAATAGTATTATCAATGACAGGTTTAGATGTTACTACTGCATTGTCCGCATCCGCATCCGCAATTGGCAATATTGGTCCCGGACTTGGAGCAATTGGTCCATCAGATAATTGGGGGCATTTAACAGATTTAGCAAAATGGCTCACAAGTTTTTGTATGTTATTGGGTAGACTAGAAATATTTACAGTAGTAGTTTTATTTAGTAGGAGTTTTTGGAAATAATGGAAATGATTTTAGTTGAAATAGAAAACGATATTTGCACATTGACAATTAATCGCCCCGAGCAATATAATGCTTTAAATATAGATGTATTAAAAGAACTGGAATTAAAATTAAATTGGATTTTGGATGAGACTTCAGTTAGAGTGGTTATTATTACAGGAAAAGGTGAAAAAGCTTTTATAGCTGGAGCAGATATTCATGCAATGAACAAAATGGATGAAAAGGAGGCGGAATCATTTTCAAACTATGGTCAAAAGTTAACACTAAAAATTGAAGAATTTAAAATTCCTGTCATTGCAGCAATTAATGGTTTTGCGTTGGGTGGAGGATGTGAGTTTGCTATGGCATGCCATATACGTTATGCATCAGAAAATGCAGTATTTGGTCAGCCAGAGGTAGGGTTAGGATTAATTGCAGGATTTGGTGGAACGCAAAGGCTGCCACATCTTGTGGGGAAAGGAATGGCAATGGAGATCCTCCTTGGTGCTAGAAATATTACCGCTGATGAGGCTTGTAGAATTGGGTTGGTGAACAAAGTTGTTTCATTAAGCGAGCTAATTCCAACGGTAGAAAAATTAGCCATATCAATTATAAAAAATGCTCCCATTGCTATTGCCGCAACAATTAACTCAGTTAATAGTGGTTCCAAAACAAATTTGATACAAGGACTTGCTTGCGAACAGAAAGAATTTTCTAAACTTTTTACTTCCAAAGACACAAAAGAAGGATTATCAGCTTTCGTAGAGAAACGATCTCCAAATTTTACTGGGGAATAGAGTTGCACAATTTTCTATCATTTAATTTTAAATTATAATTATGTCGATAAAGGCTATTAGAAACTTTTGTATTATCGCCCATATAGACCATGGGAAATCCACTTTGGCAGACCGTTTGCTTGAGATAACACATACCCTGACAGCCAAACAAATGCAGTCGCAGGTGTTAGATGATATGGATTTAGAACGCGAAAGAGGGATAACTATTAAGTCACATCCCATCCAAATGGAATATATTCACACCGATAAGGTTCAATATAAATTGAATCTTATTGATACACCAGGGCATGTTGACTTTACCTATGAAGTTTCCAGAAGTTTGGCTGCTTGTGAAGGTGCACTTCTATTAATTGATGCCTCACAAGGGGTAGAAGCACAAACGGTCAGTAATGCTTATTTGGCTGCCGATGCTGATCTTATTGTCATTCCCATTATTAATAAAATAGATGCACCCAATGCTAATTTGGAAAGTGCAATTACTCAAACAATAGATTTGCTTGGTTGTAATGAAGATGAAATTCTCGCAATTAGCGCTAAGGATGGTACGGGAGTTAATAATGTACTTTCTGCTATCATAGACAAAATACCTCCACCAGAAATTCCTGGAGTGAAAGGAACACGTGCACTAATATTTGATTCTAAATATGATCAGTTTCGCGGGGTAGTGCCTTATGTGCGGATATTCGATGGTTTCCTTGAAAAGGGGATGACAACTCAATATTTCGCAAAGCCTGGTGGTCACGAAATTACAGAAGTTGGAATCTTAAAAATGAATAAAATTCCCGTTAAGAGATTGTCCGCAGGAGATGTAGGTTATATTGTCACAAATATTAAAAATGTATCAGAAGTAAGTGTGGGGGATACGCTCACGGTAAAAAGTGACCCTGCTGCTGAACCCCTACCAGGATACCAACCCGTCAAGCCTATGGTTTTTAGTGGAATGTATCCGATTGATTCGCAAGACTATGAAGATTTAAGAGTAAGTTTGGAAAAATTGCAATTAAATGATGCAGCATTATCCTTCGAGCCAAATACTTCTACCGCTCTTGGATTTGGATTTAGATGCGGCTTTTTAGGTCCATTACACATGGAGATTGTTCAAGAAAGGTTAGAGAGAGAATTTGATATGAACTTAATAACCACTTGTCCCAATGTAAATTATCAAGTTTATACAAAAAATGGAGAACTTCTTCAAGTTAATAACCCGTCAGATATGCCGGAACAGGGCGATATTGATACTATAAATGAGCCTTTTATAAAGGCTGAAATAATTTCACCTGCTGAGTTTATTGGTAGCATTATGAAGCTTTGTATGAGCAAAAGAGGTATATACAGATCAACAAATTATCTATCTACAAATAAGGTTCAATTAATATTTGATATGCCATTAGGAGAAATAATTTATGATTTTTTTGAAAAATTAAAATCTACAAGTAGAGGATATGCATCCTTGGATTATGAAATTACTGAAAATCAAAATGGAGAACTGGTTAAATTAGATGTACGTATTGCTGGAGAAATTGTAGATGCGTTAAGTATTATTGTTCATAAAGATAATGCTTACAGGCAAGGATCTTCATTATGTAAAAAACTTAAAGATGAAATCCACAGACAGCAGTTCGAAATACCAATTCAGGCAGCCATAGGAAGTAAAATTATTTCAAGAGAAACAGTTAGGGCATTCAGGAAAAATGTTACAGCAAAATGCTATGGAGGTGATATAACCAGAAAAAGGAAACTTTTAGAAAAACAGAAGTCAGGAAAAAAGAGGATGAAACAGGTTGGAATTGTTGAATTACCCCAAGAAGCCTTTTTAGCAGTATTAAAAATTGATAATGACTGATGAATATGTAACAATTTCTTATTGGAATGTCACAAAGAATATTTACTACTCTCTTCTTTTTATTTTTCCAATGTTATTTTTATATGAGTCAATGTGTTGGATTCAATATTTCGGCCAATCTGCAGAAATCAGGAATGGAGCAGATGTTTTAATTCGCCAAATCATTGTTGGTATGGGGAATGGTTCTGAAATAGTCTATGGGTTATTGTTGATGATTGTTTTTTTTGGAGTTATGTTTTTAAATCGAAGGGTAGTGAGAAATGGGAAACTTAAATTCACTTTTCTTTTATTGATGATTGTTGAGAGTTTAGTTTGGTGTATAGGTTTCGTAATGATAATGAGTGTCTCAGAACAATTGCTACTATCAATCATGGAACGAAATATTATTCCAGAACAATTTTATTTAGCAATAGGAGCTGGTATTTGGGAAGAATTGCTTTTCAGAGTAGGCGTAATTGGACTTGCATTAAGTTTTCTAACAAAGATAGTAGGTTATAGCGGAATATATTCTGTAATAATTGCAGTTATTTTTTCTGCAATTATTTTTTCACTTTTTCACTATTTAGGTCCATTTGGTGACAATTTTTCATATAAGAGTTTTTATTTAAGAACATTAGCTGGAATATTTTTAGGATCATTGTATATGTTTAGAGGATTTGGCATAACAGTATATACACATATATTTTATGACATGTTCATTATTAGCATGCCGGTTATTTTCATTGCAGCTTAAATTAATAAAATATAAATTGAAGAAAATAATATTTAATAAAGGAAACGGTTAGTGTACCCAATTTTATTTCAGTTCGGATCATTTACTATTTCATCTTTTGGCGTGATGATGGTCATTGCATTTTTGTTGGGGAATTATTTATTACGTATAGATGTGGTAGCTGAAGGGTATGATGCTATTATTGCTGATGATATTATCTTTCGAGCGGCGATTGGGGGCATTTTAGGTGCAAAATTTTATTATCTAATTGAAAATATTCCCACTGGTCAGGCGGCTGATAATATTAATGGTTTGATAAACATTATTGCTGGAATATTCACTTTAAACGGAGAAAGGATTGCATTTGGAATACAAAACTTTGGTGCTGGTCTAGTCTTTTTGGGTGGATTAGTGGGGGGTATGGCTGCTGTATCTTGGTACATATATCATAAAAATTTAAATTGGTTTAAAATTGCCGACTTAGCGGCCCCATTTTTAGTGTTAGGGCATGGTATAGGTCGTATTGGCTGTTTCTTGGTTGGAGACGATTATGGCATTCCTACAAATTTACCATGGGCTATTGCATTTCCTAACGGTTTACCTCCTACCAATATAGCAGTTCACCCGACACAACTATATGAGATGTCAGCATATTTTATTATTTTCTTTTACCTCAGGTATAGAAAACGAAATCAAACTTTTTCTGGCGAAATAATATTCGAATATCTATTTTTAGGTGGATTATCCCGTTTTATGGTTGAATTTATTAGGACGAATACAAAATATATTTTTGGTTTATCAGGAGCCCAGTATCTCTCTATTCTTATGATGGCGATTGGTGCTTACCAATTATGGAAAATGAGACGTTTAAATAATTCCACAGCAAAAACTATCAGTTAATATTTAAATTCATTAATGGAATCAATTGGCTGCATAGTTTGTGGAAATAGAAAAACTACCCCCTATATTGAGGTGCTGGATAGATTGTCTCAAAATTCTGAAACTTTTCAATTGGTTAAATGTGATTGTAATTTCGTCTTTTTAAATCCAAGGCCCACTGCAGGTGAAATATCAACTTATTATAATTCTACCGAGTACGATCCTCATAATGTAAAAAAAAATGATAAATGGGGTAAATTATACAAGTGTGTACAAAAGGCTGCTTTACGTTGGAAATTCAGTAAAATAGCATCATTTTACCCAAATGGTAAATTATTAGATATTGGAGGTGGAAATGGGGAGTTCACATCCTTTATGGCGTTAAAGGGTTGGGATGTTGTTTTGCAGGATAATATTTCAAATTTAAATGGCATAAATGAAACTAAAGGTGTTCGAAAAGTTGAAAATTTACAAATGATAAAATCTACAGAACATTTTAATGTAATTACGCTTTGGCATTCCCTTGAACATATTCATAATATTGAAGAATTGTTCTCTAATTTAAATAGAATGCTGACTATTAACGGAATTCTACTTATTGCAGTTCCCAATTTAAAAGCTCCAGAAAACACCTTTTATAGTACTAATTGGGCACCATTTGATGCACCTAGACATTTATATCATTTCCAATTAGAAACTCTGGATAACTTAATGAAAAAGTCTAATTTCAAAATAGTGAGAAAGTATTCTCTATTTCAAGATACTCCCTATAATATTCTACTTAGCATGGCAAAGTTTACTCCTTTTCAATTTATTAAAGGAATTTTCGTACTCTGTTATTCAATAATAGTGACATTGTTGAATGGGCCAGACCAATCATCATCTTTATTAGTTATTTGCAAAAAAGCATAATATCATTTATTTGTATTTTTGTTGCTGCATGCTCCTGCCTTTCTGAACCAGTTGGAAAAGAAAACGAAATAATAATAATTGTTTCTCCTGAAGATCAACCTCATGTTGAAAGAATATTAGGGAATTTATTTTCTAATACACTTTATACTCCTCAGCCAGAAAAAGAATTTTCTATCATATATAAAACCCCTTGGAAACTGGAAAATGTAAATAAATATGGAAATATAATAATTACATCTCTTGATTTCCCCAAAGATTCAACAGGTGATTATCTAATGGCGCGTATTACGAAAAATCATAAAAAAGATGCATCGCTGTTTATTTTAGAAAATATATATGCTAATAATCAAATTATATGCGGCATTCATTCCTTAGATGCTATCGCCATGGAAAAGGAGATTAATAATAACGGGGAATGGATATTAAATGAATTTAGAAATATGGTTGAGCTTAGAATGAAGAATAAAATATTTAAGCATGGTATAAATGACAGTCTTTCAAACGTTGTTTTAGATTATTTTGGCTATTCACTTGATTTGCAGCCAGATTACAAAATAATAAAAGCAGATTCAGTTAAACCATTTTTATGGATAGGGCGTGGCTATCCATATAGATGGATTACAGTTCATAAAAGTAAAAAAGAAAATTATTTGCAAAAAGATTTGGCATGGACATATTTAGCTGATGAATTTGCAGAATTAATGCCGAGCATTAAAATTAGTGAATTCTATAAAAATACTGCAAATTATCCAGGCGAAGGTATTAATCT
>Ga0207990_1001345_pt1 | contig 12691 bp, 10 predicted proteins | sample ETNtaG_8_FD_185780 | JGI IMG/M metagenome (GOLD analysis project Ga0207990, IMG submission 185780) | Marine microbial and viral communities from oxygen minimum zone, Eastern Pacific Ocean - ETNP201406SV75 (SPAdes) (version 2) | ecosystem: Environmental > Aquatic > Marine > Oceanic ...
AGGACTTTCGATTATTCATTTCGTCTCTATTTGCAGCAATAATTAAAGGCCATTCATTTTCTGATTTTTTTAAAATTACTATCGAACACATATTATTTTCGAAATTGTTTAATAGAGTAGTTAAACCTAAAATTTTTTTTTCTTTTTTCAAGGCTTTTTGAATAACATTTTCTACACGTTTAGAGATCTATTGTTTTTCTCTGCCTATTACAAAAGGTTCCTTTATAACAGTTGCCCCAGTCTCATCACCTCGAGCAAGAATAATGATTTTTGTTCCTATTTCAGTTCTTTCAATCGGCAACATTGCATATCCAATATTCTTTTTTAAACTTGGGGAGTAAGCTGCTGTTGTGACTTGCCCGATCTGTTTATCGTTTTCAATAACTGGCCAATAATCTTCATTCCACCCCTTCATTCGTTCAGTGCCAAATTCAATACCCACTAGTTTTTTCTTGAGACCTTCTTTCTTGATTTGAGTCAGAGATTCTTTTCCAACAAAATCTGCTTCCTGATTGAGATCTACGGCAAAACCTAGTCCTACTTCATAAGGATTGTTATCTAACCGAACATCCTGTCCATAATTTCTTATGCCGTGTTCTAACCTTCTAATCAGTGAAGGTCCCGCTGGTGAAATGTTATATGGCTTTCCAGCTTCCAGCATTGTATTCCAAAGTTTCAATCCATCTTTGGTTGCGTTTTTTAAGAAAATTTCATAACCAATTTCTCCTGTATAACCTGTTCTGGTTACAAGCATTTCCATACCGGATAATGTTCCATCCAAACAATGATAATAACGTAAACTTTCAAGTTCACTTCCAAAAAGTGAAATCATTAATGGCTTTGATTTAGGTCCTTGCACTTGCATAGGAGCCACATCCGGTTCACTTAGCTCAACATTCCACTTTGAATTATAAGCTAAACCTTTTGCCCATAATAAAACATCACTGTCGGAAAGTGATAACCAGAATATATCATTATCTAATCTTGAGAGAACAGGGTCATTAATGACGCCGCCTTTATCATCACATATAAGGGTATATTTGCATTGTTTGACCTTGCATTTATGTAAGTCCTTGGTGGTAATGAAATTGGTAAATTCAAAAGCATCGGGACCTTTTATTTGAACTTGCCGTTCAACAGCTACATCCCATATAACTACATCATTAGTAACAGCCCAATATTCCTCATCCGTATCCCGGTACCAGCTTGGTAAATACATGTGATTATAAACGCTATAAGCTTTTGCTCCAGAAGCTTGAGTCCCTTCAAAATATGGTGATAGACGCGTTCTGGGATAAAAAAAGGTAGTTGCGGGACGAAAATCTTTTGTCATAAATCGTTACCAGTTATATTAATAATGAAATTCAATACTAATATTTTATTTAAATCAATGTTTTTTAACATTCTTCATGGTTGACGAAAAGAAAATTATTGAAAATAATAATTAAGTGTTGCTTGTGAACTAACAAACTAGCAAATATTCCGAGTTATATCGGACACAATAACCCACCATAAGATATTGGTATCATAATTAAAATTCAATACTATAGAATAAATCTAATCTTGTTTGAAGAATAAGTGCTATTATAATCTTAAATTTATGAATAAAATAATAGGAAAAAAAGCAAAAAAAATAATCAATGCTGACGATCTCATATTTATAAAAGATTGTAATTAAAATTAAATTCTTTATATGAGCAGCTAATAAACTTTGATTTTGAGCTTAATTTCAAGGCTCACTATTGTGGTCATTAAACTAGCAAATTACTAGCAAATTTCCTGGATTTCCCATATATTTTTAGTAATTAGAAATGAAGAGGACACATAACTCGTTGTTTTTATAAGATTTTAGTAGAAACGAAAGTGGGATCGGTCGTCTTTAAATATATATTTAAAGGAGGTTGTATGAAATTTGGCTACTTTTGTAATACTACTAACTGGAATAGAAAACCATACGCAGAACTTCTGGATGAAGTAAGAGAAATATCTGTTTACTGTGATCAAAATAATTGGGGCTCCATTTGGTACACCGAGCATCATTTTAATCATGAAGGAATGGAATCTTGTAGCAATCCCTTAGTAATGGGCACGGATATTGCTGCTAGAACAAAAAATATAAGAATTGGGCAAGCCGCAAATATAATTACTTTTCATAATCCAGTAAGATTAGCTGAGGATATTGCTACACTTGATCAACTTTCAAAAGGAAGAGTTGAGGTAGGTGTTGGTAGGGGTATTTATGGTCGTGAAGCTATCCATATGAATGTGGAAGCTGATTTAAAAGATCAAGCAAAAAATTTTAGATTATTCGAAGAAACTTTAACAATATTAAAAAAAGCATGGACAGAAAAATTCTTCTCTCATAAAGGTGAATTTTATACTTATCCTTCTCCAAACTTTGTTTGGCAGCACGATATGAGTCCACCTAGCGAAGAATTTATGGATTTAAAAAATAATACATTGAAAAAAATAAGCATTGTTCCCCAACCTTATCAAAAACCTCACCCACCAATTCATCAAGTTGTTGATGGAATTAGATCAATAGAATGGGCGGCAAAACAAGGAATAAATATCATTATGTGGATACCTCCTGTTAAAGCCTTAAAAATAAAATTTGAAACATATAAAAAAGCAAGATCAGAAGCAGAAAAAAGAGATGTGCCTTTAGGAGATAATGTTTCTTTAGTAAGAGATATGTTTGTTGCAGATACAATGGGTGAAGCAAAAGAAAAGGCTGGCAAACACATAATTGACTATATGAAATGGGTTTGTCATTGGAGAGGCTTGGGAAATCACATGGAGCCTGGGGAAGAGTTGCAGATTACAAAAGGTAAATTAGATTTATTAAGTTATGATTTTCTACATAAAAGAAATTTACTTTTTGGAACACCTGAATATGTAACTGATAAAATCAAAGAATTAAAATCAGAATTAAATCTTCAAAATTTAATGGTCTGGTCTAATTTTCCTGGTATTAAACATGAGGACTGTATGAAGAGTATTAAACTGTTTACAGAAAAAGTTATGCCAAATTTTCAAGACGACATTGATTTAAAAAAAGTTTCGTGAATAAATCTAAAAAGAACAGGTCTTTTCAAAAATTAACAGGAGGACAGGCAGTAATTAAATCTTTAAAAAAAGAAAAAGTTGAACATGTATTTGGCTTAATTGGTTCTGCTACTATGGAAATGTTTGATGCTCTTTATTATGAAAAAAAAATAAAATTTATTGGTGTAAGAGATGAGAGAACCGGCACACACATGGCTGATGGCTATGCTAGAGTATCAAATAAACCAGGAGTTATTCTTGCAGGACAAAATGGCCCTGGAGCAACAAACCTTGTAACTGGAATTGCACAAGCTGCAGCTGCTTTTTCACCAGTTATATCAATTGCTGGATCTTACTCTACAAAAGATAAGCTTCAGGATGCTTTTCAAGGCATAGATCAACAAACTTTATTTAAACCGATTACTAAAAAAACTTGGACTATTAAAAATGCAAAAAAAATTCCTAAGGTTTTTAGCAAAGCTTTCAATTTAGCAATGTCTCCAAGAAGAGGCCCTGTGCAAATAAATTTACCAAGAAATATTTTATCAGCAAAAGCTAAATTTAATATTAATCAAAGTAAAAAATCTTATAAAACTGAAAGTTCTTTAAAAGCAAAAAATAATGATATTAAAAAATCTGCAAAAATAATTTTAAAATCAAATAAACCTGTAATTATTGCTGGTGGAGGAATAAAATATACAAGAAAATACAAAGAGGTAATTAAGCTAGCTGAATTATTAAGTATTCCTATAGTAACTTCAGCAGGACATGGAGATGCTATACCATTTAATTATAAATTAAATGCTGGACAGATGGGTCCTAGAGGAAATCCAGTTGCTTCAAAATTGGTTAAAGAAGCTGATGTGATTATTGCACTTGGTACAAGACTTGGATTCAATTCAACCTTTTATTCTTATGAAAACATAAATAAAAATGCCAAAATTATTCAAGTAGAATTGGAAAAGAAAATGTTAGGTAGATACTTTCCAATTTCTGTTGGTATTCACGCTGATGCTACAACAGCAACCAATCAAATATATAAAGAAATAAAAAAACAAAAAACTATATTGAATGTAAAAAATTGGACTAATAATTATTTAACAGAAAGAAATAATTTTTTAAATAATAGAGATAGAGACAAATCCTTAAATAAATTTCCTATACAGCCTGCTGGTTTATTTAAACAACTAAGAAAAGTTATCCCAAAAAATTCTGCAATTACTTTAGATGCTGGAACGCTTTGTCTTCAAGCGACTGATGCACTTGAATACTATAACCCACCTTCTCTGTTTACTCCTTTAGATTTTGGACTAGTTGGTTTTTCCTTTGCCTGTGGGTTAGGAGTCAAAGTTGCTCGTCCAGATAAAACTGTAATTAGTTTAATGGGCGATGGAGGTTTTGGAATGACAATTTCTGAATTAAGTACAGCTGTACAATATGAAATTAATACTATTACTATTGTAATGAACAATAATAGTTGGGGAGCAGAAAAATCTTATCAAAAAGATTTTTTTGGAAAAAGATATATTGGTGCTGACATAAGTAGCCCGCCGTTTAATAAAGTCGCACAACTTTATGGTGCAAAAGGTTTCGAGGTAAACAAAATTTCTGAAGTTAATGAAGCGTTGAAAGCTGCTTTAAAATGTAATAAGCCTGCTGTGATTAATGTCAATGTAGATCCTAAAGCTTTATACAGTTTTAGAAGAGATAGTTTTAAGTATAAGGAAAAATAAATGGATTTAAGTCTTAGAAAATTTGCAAAATTTGTAGATAAAACTTTTATTGAAGGCGGTAAAAAAGCTAAAGAACCTGTGTTAATGGTTTCTGTTGCTACTGTTTTTAAAAATCCTTGGCACGGACAAGGATTTGTTGAAGATTTAAAACCAATTATTTTAGATTTAGCACCAAAACTGGGTGACATTTTAGTTCCAGAACTTATTAAAGAAATAGGATCTCCTGAAAAAATTTTAGCATATGGTAAGGCAGGAGTAGTTGGTCTTTCAGGTGAAATTGAACATGCTTCTGCTTTCATTCACACTTTAAGATTTGGAAATAAATTTAGAGATGCAGTTGGAGGAACTACTTATTTAAGTTTTACGAATACTAGAGGTCCTGCTGGATGTAAAATATCAATTCCAATGATGCATAAAACTGACGCTGGCTTAAGACCTTATTATTTAACACACGAATTTACTATTCATGATGCTCCGTGCGATAATGAAATTGTAATTGCAATCGGTGGAGCTTCGTGTGGAAGAGCTCATGCAAGAACAGGTGACAGATATCAAGATATGAAAGAAATGGGTTTAAAAGAACTAAAATAATATCTATGCCTACCACTTCTGAAAAATTTAAAACAGATTATTATTTTAAAACAAAAGACAATAAAAATCCTATTATGTTCATTCATGGAGTTGGTCTATCAAAAGAAATGTGGGCACCGCAAATAGAATTTTTTAAAGACCACAATGTGCTCACTTACAATTTAATCGGGCATGGAAAAACACCTTTAAAAAAAAAACAATTAAATTTTGAAGATTTTACTAATCAATTGCTTAATTTAATTGATGAGTTAGAACTCAAAAAAATTCATTTAGTTGGATTTTCTTTAGGATCACTAATTGCAAGACACTTTGCAGCTAAACATGGTGACAGATTAAGTTCTTTGGTTCTTTATGGTTCAATTTATAAAAGATCTCGTGAACAAAAAAGAGTTGTTAAAAATAGATATGAGTTAATAAAAGCAGATAGACCCGCTTCAAAATATACAGCTTTAAGAAGATGGTTCTCTGAAGAATTTATCAGAAATAATAAAGAGATATATGACAAAATATATTCTATGCTTGAAGAAAATAATCATAATAGTTTACTAAAAGCATATAAACTATTTGTTTATTATGATGATGATGATGAAATTTTTAGTAAAATCAATGTTAATACACTTGTAACCACTGGACAAAATGATTTAGGATCAACTATAGAAATGGCAAAAAATTTAACTGAAAAAATTAAAGGTGCTAAATATATAGAAATAAAAAAAGGCAAACATCTTTGTAATATAGAATGCGCTGAAGATTTTAATAAAACTATAGAATTGTTTGTTGATCAAAACTATGACGAAGCTTAAAGAATATAAAATGTTTATTGATGGAGAGTGGTTAGACTCGGAAAGCAAAAAAAAATTCGAAACATTAAATCCAGAAAATAATGAACCTTGGGCAGTTGTTCCAGAAGCATCAGCTAAAGATGTTGATAAAGCTGTAAAGTCAGCTCAAAAAGCTTTTGAAGGAAAATGGCCAAACTTATTTCCAAGAGAAAGAGCAAAATATTTACAAGCAATAGCTAATCAACTAAGAGAAAATGCGGAATTTCTTGGCAAAATTGAAACAATTGACACAGGAAAACTATTTAAAGAAACAAAAACTCAGGCAAATTATATAGCAGAGTATTATGATTATTATGCTGGTCTTGCAGATAAGGTTGAAGGAACAGTTTTGCCAATCGATAAAGCCAATATGCAAGTTATAACTACTAGAGTTCCTATTGGAGTCGTAGCTGCAATTGTTCCTTGGAATTCTCAAATGCTATTAACTGCAGTAAAATTAGCTCCAGCACTTGCTATGGGAAATACAATTGTAATTAAATCTTCTGAATTAGCACCTGCAACATTATTTGAATTTGCAAAATTAATAGAGAAAACTGGAATTCCTAAAGGAGTAGTAAATATTGTTTCTGGTTTTGGTGATCCGTGCGGAAAAGCTTTAACATCCCATCGTCTAGTTGAAAGAGTTGCTTTTACGGGTGGTCCAGAAACTGCTAGACATATCATAAGAAATTCTGCTGATAATTTATCCCAAGTAAGTCTAGAACTAGGAGGAAAAAGTCCGGTTGCTGTTTTTGAAGATGCTGATCAAGAAAACGCGTTAAATGGCATTACAGCTGGAATCTTTGGAGCTAGTGGACAGAGTTGCATAGCTGGTTCAAGATTATATATTCAAAATAGTATTTATAAGGATTTTTTAGAAAAAATTGTAACGCGTGCTAATAAAATCAAATTAGGCCCTCCAATGGAACCTGATACTCAAATGGGACCTTTAAGTAGTTTAAAGCAATTAAAAATAATTGAAAAAAATATTAAACTTACTTTAGATCAAGGAGGAAAATTAAAATGTGGAGGTAAAAGACATAATTTATCAAATAAAGGATATTATTTTCCTCCTACAGTAATTGAATGTGAAAATCACAATCTGCCTACGGCTGAAAATGAATTATTCGGGCCTGTTTTATCAGTAATGAAGTTCAATAATGAAAATGAAGTAATAGATAAAATGAATGACAATCAGTATGGATTATCTTCTGGAATTTATACAAAAGAGATAAACAGAGGATTAAGAGTCTCAAAAGCTATCCGTGCTGGAATTACATTTGTAAATACTTATCGATTAATTTCACCTTCAGCCCCATTTGGAGGAATGAAAGATAGTGGCTATGGAAAAGAAGCTGGAATTGAATCTATTAAAGATTATACAAGAATTAAAACTACATGGTTTAACACATCTGATAAGCCTATGGATGACCCTTTCACAATGGGTTAAATAATTGAGTAAAAAACATATATTATTAATTTTATTCGTAATGTTTTTGCTTGGCAGCGCTTACCCTGCAGCAAAACTTGGTATTAATGCATCTATACCTCCGATTTTGTTTGGTGCCATAAGAATGGCCATTGTGTTTATTTGCTTAGTACCTTTTTTAAAATTTAAACTACCTAATAAAAAATATTTACTACCATTATTTAGCTTTTCATTTTCAATGGGAGTAGGCGTAAATTTATTTTTATATTTATCTGTAAATGTATCAAATATTTTGTCTCCTCTTGTTATAGGCGCTCAATTATCAGTCCCTCTTGGAATTATTTTTAGCTCTATATTCCTTAGGGAGTCTATAAGTTACAAAAAATGGATTTTAATTGTCACATCTTTTTTGGGAATAATATTAATTGGCTTTGATCCAAAAATTGCAGATGAAATTTTAGGATTTTTGCTAATCTGTGGTATGGCTTTTTTTTATGCTTCAGCTCAAATATTTTCAAGATATCTTAAAGAATTAGATGTAAAATTTACTAACGCTTTTATGGGAGTAGTGGCTTCTATAACTTTATTAATTCTATCTATTTTTTTTGAAGGTAATACAATTTCTCACTTAATAAATTTAAATCTCGAAGCGTGGTTGATGGTATTGCATGCTGGAGTTCTTTGTTCTCTAATAGGGCACATGTCAATGTTTTACTTATATAAATTTTATCCAGTAGGGCAAGTGCTTCCTTTTTATGCATTGTTTCCAGTTTTTGGAATGATACTAAGTTTCTTTATATTTGGTGAAATCCCAACTCTTATAATGATAATTGGTGGAATTATCGTTATAATTTCAGTCTTTTTACTCCAAAAAACTAGATAATTTATTTATTGAAAATTTATACCAATAAGCTTTAATTTATTTTTATATAAATTGTTAACAAATTAGAGGGGAAATATGAAAAAATTGGTCTTAGCTGCTTTTTTATTTGTTTCGACGATCACAACAAATACACTAGCAGATATTAAAATGGGAATCATTTTAGGATTTACTGGTCCTATTGAATCTCTAACTCCAGCAATGGCAGCTTCTGCAGAACTTGCTTTTAAAGAAGCTTCTGATTCAGGTTCACTATTAGGTGGAGAAACAATCACTCCGGTAAGAGGAGACTCAACTTGTGTTGACTCAGCTGCAGCTCAATCAGCAGCAGAAGGTCTTATTTCACAAGGTATAGCTGCAATTATGGGTGCTGACTGTTCAGGTGTAACTGGTGCTATCGCAACAAACGTTGCAGTACCTAATGGAGTTGTAATGATTTCACCATCAGCAACATCTCCTGGTTTAACTGATTTAGCTGATAATGGATTCTTTTTTAGAACTGCACCATCAGATGCAAGAGGTGGTCAAATTCTAGCTGATATCACTAAAGACAGAGGAGTTAAAAGCGTTGCCGTTACTTATACAAATAACGACTATGGAAAAGGTTTAGCGGACGTTTACGCAGCTTCAGCTAAAGCACATGGTATTACTGTAACAACCGTTGCAGCTCACGAAGATGGAAAAGCTGACTATTCAGCAGAAGTAGCAACACTTGCTGCTGCAGGAGGAGATGCAGTTGCTGTAATTGGTTATCTTGACCAAGGTGGTAAAGGAATTATCCAAGCTTCATTGGATTCTGGAGCATTCGATACTTTCGTTCTATCTGATGGAATGATCGGTGACTCTTTAACTGATGCATTTGGAGATAGTTTAAATAAATCTTTTGGCTCTTTGCCAGGATCAACAGGAAAAGGTGCTACTGTATTCGCTGATATAGCGAAAGCCGGTGGTATTGACTCTTCTGGTCCTTACACAGGTGAATCTTATGATGCTGCCGCTTTAATTCTTCTTTCTATGCAAGCAGGTGGAAATGCTGACAGAGCTACTATTCAAAAAAATGTAATGGCAGTTGCAAATGGCCCTGGTACGAAAATTTACCCAGGAGAGCTTAAAAAAGCTTTAGATTTACTAGCGAATGGTAAGGCAGTTGACTATGAAGGTGCAACTGGAGTTAACTTTACAGATGTTGGAGAAGCTTCTGGTTCTTTCTTAGAGAAAGAAATCAAAGGTGGAAAATTTAAAACTAAAAAACAAAGATAATATCTAAATTTATAAACCTCAGCGGTAAAAACTGCTGGGGTTTATTTATTTTCTGCTTAAAAATTCTGCTCTAAAAGTAGAAATAACAATCAAAAATAAAAACGGGATACAAAATAAATTCATAAACTTCCAACTGGTTAAACTGAATAATACTCCAGCGGATAAGCTTCCTAATGCCATTGTAGAAAATACAAGCAAATCATTAATTCCCTGAGCTCTAAATTTCTCTTCTTCTTTATAAGAGATAACTAATAAACTGGTACCTGAAATAAATAAAAAATTCCAGCCTAGACCCAAAAAAATTAAAGCAAACAAATAATTGTTAAATGTTTGCTCAAATAAACTCATAATTATAGTTATGCTGAAAAATAAAACTCCAACATACATAATGTTACTGTGGCCATACTTTTTGATTAAATGTCCCGTAATTAAAGAAGGAAGAAACATGCTAACAACATGAAATTGAAGAACCAAGCCAGTTTTGTGCAAACTAATTTTTTCCATTATATGCATGCTCATAGGTGTTGCGGTCATTAAGAACGACATGATAGCATAAGCAAATGCAGCAGCAATTACTGCTTGAAAAAATCTCGGCTGCGAAATTAGTTCAAAATAACTTCTACCAGTATGATTATTACCAACTTCTAATTTGCTTATATTTTTATTTTCATAAAAAGATAAAAAAATCGTTGGTATAAAAGTAAAAATTGCAAGCATGAGATAAGATCCAACATATTGAAAATTACTAAAAAGATCCTTTGTATAATTTGCTGAACTTATGCCTAAAAAAGCAGAAACAATACCAGCCAACATAATTATAGAGATGGCTTTAGGAGCTTTATCTTTTTCAACACTTTCAGCAGCTGCAAAACGATATTGGTGTGTAAAAGCCATACCTGTTCCAAGAATAAAATTTGCAATACAAAATAAAATAAAATTCTGATCATTAATGGCATAAGCAGCTAATAAACATGTTATTGAACTTGCTAAAGATCCTAAAATAAAACCTAACTTACGACCTATTTTGTTCATAATTTTTGCTGCAAAAGTAGCAAAAACTGCAGTACCAACAACTGTTAATGCTGTAGGTAATGTTGCTAGTGACTTTATAGAAGCAATTTGTGATCCAATAATTCCACTCAAAAATATCGTGATAGTAGCAGCTGTAAAACCAAAAATTTGACTAATAGTTAATAAAGAAAGATTTTTATTCATTAATAAACTTAATTAAACTTTCTGCTACTTCATTCGGTGCCTCAATTAAAAAAGAATGTTTGTACTTCGGTAAAATTACTAATTTAGAATCTTTTATTTCATTAGCCATAATTTTATTATGCTTTGGACTGCAACCTCCATCATGTTCTCCTGTTAAAAGCAAACATGGTTTAGAAATATTTTTTAACCAAGGAAACATTTCTGTTTTTGCATATATCTTAAAAACATTTAGAAATACTTCTGGATCGGTATCCACTACTTGTTTTAATCTTCTTTCAACTAGATCAAGATTATTATTAATAAATTCTTCTGTAAACCATCTATTTGTTAAAGTGTATAAAGTTTTCTCAATTCCATTTTTTTCCATTTCACTGATAACATTCCATACTTTTTTACTATCCTCTTCAGATCTACCTGCTACGGTAGATAATAAACCTACCGAAATAACATGTTCAGGAAATTTTAAAGCATAAGATGGTGCAATCATTCCTCCTAAAGAATGTCCCGCAAAATGTGCTTTTTCAAATTTAGTTTTTTCTCTAATTCTTTCAAGATCAAGAACTAATTCATCCAAAATAAAATTTTTATGAGTTACTGGAGATTTTCCATGGCCTCGAAGATCGTAAGTTACTACAGTAAAATGTTTTGATAATTTAGGTACTATAAATCTCCAAGCGTCTTCGGAAGCACCTATTCCATGTGTTAAAAATAAAGCTGGTCCTGTTCCTGTAATCGAAAAATGACAATCAACAGCCGAGATTGTCATTACTTATGCGACCTGGATATTTAATTTTTTAAAATAGGGTATTACTTCTTCGCTTATACGATGCATTGACTCGATCATTTCATTCTGACTCTGTCCAAACCCAGCACTTATTATAATTTCATCAACGCCTGTTTCTGCATATACGCTCAGTTTATCTATCATTTCATCTGTTGGGCAGATTAATAAATTTTCAGTCAATTCTTGTAAACTTTGTTTTCTTGGTAATGGTTCTATTTTGCCACCTTTAACTTTTCCTGGGCCAGTAAACACGTTATCAAAACGTTTGTAATATTCGTATGCTAATTTATTTTTTTCTTTAGCATCATTTTCATTTTTTGCGGCAAATGCCATTCTTTGCATAGAAATTTTTAATAATTTTCCTTCTTCACCCCGTTCTGCACACCCCTCTTTAAAAGCATTTACTCTTTGCTTTAATAATTCTTTTGTTCCAGACAAAACAGTTGATTGTACATGAAAGCCTCTCGAAGCTGCATCTTTAATACTATTAAGATCCATTGCGGCAATCATAATTTGAACTGGATTGCTTATAGGTCTAGGCATTATGGTTATAGGATCAAAATTATAATACTTTCCTTTATATGAAACTTCTTCATCTTGTAATAGTTTCTGAAGAACATCTAGGGACTCAATAAACTTTTCTCTAGACTCTTCGATTGGTGTTCCTAATCTTTTCATTTCCCATGCAAAAGCTCCACGGCCTACTCCAAGAACTAATCTGCCTTCTGTTAAAATATCTGCTGTAGCAACTTCACCTGTGAAAATTCTCATATCATGCAAAGGAAGAACAGCAACACTTGTTGAAATATTAATTTTTTTTGTCAAAGTTGAAATTTTAACTGCCATCTGCAATGGAGAAGGCATCATTAAAACATTTACTAAATGATGTTCTGGAATTGAAACAGTCTTATAACCAAGTTTTTCTGCTAA
>Ga0207990_1001347_pt1 | contig 12687 bp, 13 predicted proteins | sample ETNtaG_8_FD_185780 | JGI IMG/M metagenome (GOLD analysis project Ga0207990, IMG submission 185780) | Marine microbial and viral communities from oxygen minimum zone, Eastern Pacific Ocean - ETNP201406SV75 (SPAdes) (version 2) | ecosystem: Environmental > Aquatic > Marine > Oceanic ...
CCTGTAAGTGGAAATATAACACACAATATAAATACAGGATTGGATGGTATCCCCTCAAGTGATATGAAAAGTATGGCAGCTGCAACAAGTTTTTATTGTGCATTTAAAACTAGTAAAAAAGATCCTTATACAACATTACGAACAAAAACAGGATCATTTATTTCTAATGAATATATTCCAACTTTAAATGGACTAATTATTGAAACATTAATGAAAGACTTAAAAGTAAATACTCGAACATTATTAAATGAAGGTTATGCTCTTCTAACTGAAGCAGATATAATTGAAGGTTTAATAAGTAGGGGTATTGCTGCACTTAAAAAAATAGGTAGATCCGTGAAGAATTGGTTTTCAAATATTCTCTCCAAGATTGTTGCAGGTGCTAAAAAGGTGTTCCGAACAATTGTAAGTCTAGGTAAAAGAGCATTTGTAGCACTATTTAATTTTTTAGGTGTTATATTAATTAGTGGAAGTGTTAGAATTTCAGGCCTGGCAGGGGGTTTCGCAGCAAAATAACATTATAATATAAATATAAGAAACAATATAAATGGAAAGTGTGTAAATGCAAAGTTTTCAAGGGTTTTTAACAGAAGATAGAAATACACACCTTGAACATCTGGAAGACGAAATTATAAACAATGGTACGAGTGGCGCAAAGACAGCAATAAATTTCTTAAAGTCTGTTCAAAAGATGTTAAAAGGTGGTTCAGGTGGGTCAAATGTAACCGTCAAATGGGATGGCGCACCCGCTATATTCTGTGGTATCAATCCAGAGAACGGCAAGTTCTTTGTCGCAACTAAATCTCTATTCAATGTAACTTCCAAAATCAACTATACTAATAAAGACATCAGCAGAAATCATGGTGGTGCATTAGCAGACAAGTTGAAAGTTGCATTAAAATATTTTCCATCATTAGGTATCAAGGGCATACTACAAGGTGATTTGTTATTCACCAGTAGTGATAAGAAACGAGCAAAAGTTGGAGGAGAAGATTCAATTATATTTACTCCCAACACAATAACATATGCTGTACCAGTTGTTAGTAGTGGGTTTTTTGGGTTCGGCAGTTCATTATATAAGAGTATCAATAAAGCAAAGATTGGTATTATATTTCACACAACATATACAGGTTCAACAATCAAGTCCTTACGAGCAAGTTTTGGTGCGAATGTAAGTGGGTTGAGAAAATCTAGTAGTGTATTTTTTGATGATGCTAGTTATAAGCAAGTTGGGGGTGCAGGATTTACAAGTGCAGAAGAATCAAAGTTTAATAGTATTTTGAATATGGCAGAAGGATCTGCTTATAAAGCAGGAAAGTTTATTGATAAGTTGAAAAAGGATCAAGGACCATTATCATTAGGGGTTCAGTTAAAAACATTTTTCAATACTTATATAAGACAAGGTACACCAATTGCAAACACATCAAAGTTAGCAAATAATTTTGAAGTATATTTTATTGATAAATTAAAGAAAGAAATAAACAGTAAAAAGACACAGGCGACACAACAAAAGTATAAAGAGATATTGGAAGTAGGTATGAAAATATTACGACCAAATAGGGACGGTTTGTATTTTGCGATTGCCACATACATTACTTTACAAACAGCAAAGAGTTTTCTGTTGAATAAGTTAAACAGTATTCAGCAGATTGGTTCATTTTTGAGAACTAAAGATGGATATAAAGTTACAAATCCAGAAGGATATGTAGCAATAAAAAAGGGCGGTGCGGTGAAACTAGTTGATAGATTAACTTTCAGCCGTGCGAATTTTAATATGGCAAAAGACTGGATCCGAGGATAATGAATAAAGTATATTGCATAACAAATAAAATTAATAAAAGGATTAAGAAGGATAACAAATGAAAATTAGTGATAGTACATCCGTTGCAATGCCAATGAGGAATTTAATTACCATCATTGGTGCAGTTGGTGTTGGTGTTTGGGCATATTTTGGAGTGATTGAGCGATTGAACCAATTAGAAACTTCAAAAGAAATTATGTTAAAGGATATTGAAGGACAAGTTGAACGAATTGATAATGAAATTGATGCTTTGGTAGATGGTGATATTGCTCAAAACAATGAATTTAGGATTAAATGGCCGAGAGGAGATTTAGGTTCTCCGCCGGCGGATTCAGAGCAATACATGCTTATAGAATTTCTTTCAGGACAAGTGGAAGCAATACAAGAACAATTGGAATCTATGATGAATAATAAAGTGAACATTACTAGGTTGCAAACGGATATGGAAAAAGCATTAGCAGATATTGAAAAAATAAAGGATAAAATTAGAGAAGGTAATGGAGTTAAGAACTCTGGAGAATAGCATATGAAAGAATTAATATTAATTGTTATGATGTTTGTCTTTGGCGATATGCAAGAAGAAGCAAACAATATGACACAATATATCCCATATGATAAGATGAGCCATTGTTTAAAGGATGCAAGAGCAATCAAGAATGGACGACCTACATCTAACACAGCAATTTCCGAAGAGAGTAAAGGAAAAAGAGCAAGTTGTGGGTTAAAAATTGTTGAATTGATTGATGGTCAAATGGTAACAATGTATGGTACACCTGATGATGTACCTGCAGGTACTCAAATTATAAAGGGAGATACAACTAAAGTTCCTTATTCAATAGTACAAGCTTGGACTACTGAAAAGAAAGGTAAATGGGAATCAAGCAAGAAGAAGAAAATTAAATTAGGAGATTAATATGAATATAAAATATTTAATGACATCTACTATTATAGCATTTTTTATTATTTGTGGGTTATCTATTTTTAGTGTTGCTCAAGCAAATTGTAATGGCTGTGGAGAAGATGACCATACAAACACCTGTAATCTTACAGAGGAAGAACTACTATTAGAAGTACCAATTGAACCTGTGTTTGCTGTTTGTGTTTTTTCTGATGGTACTTTAATCGACCATAAGGGTGCAGATAGTATGAGCGATTGTTTAAAGACTAAACGATTAGTTGAAAAGAAATGGAAAAACAAAGCAGCAGATGTTGATACTATAGAAATTAATGGTATTGAATATCAGATTGATGGAGAAGCTTTACAATTTATGTGTGATTTAGTGGACGCTCATGTCCATCGTTATGCAGATGGCACTTGGGAAATTATTAGTATATTAGGTAAACACAAAAAAGATGAATAGTTTTATTGATGGAGAAGCATTAAAACTAACAGAATTGTTAGTGCCATGGATTGCAATATTGTTTTCCATAATGATAGCGTTTTGGCTGAAAGATTTTGCTCAAAACTTTTTAGTGGGATTAAAATTTCGTATGAATCGTGCTTTTACTGAAGGTGATAAAGTATTATTGGATGGAAAAGATGCTATTATAGTAAAGATAGGTATAAGAGATACAGTATTTGGTGTGTATTCTGATAAGGGATATACTTGGCGATATGTTCCGAACATAAAGATACCTAATCTAAAGTTGGAAAAGATTATTAATCCTGAATTGCATTTGGATACTGAAAATGAAAAAGCTGAAAAGTTACAAAAGATGATAGACAAGTATCAAGATGACAGAATAGCAGAAAATCAAAAAGCAGTTGAAGCAAATCAACAAGCAATTAAAAATTTAAAGGGTAAAAAATAATGGCTAAAAAGAAAAAGAAAACAAGTAAGAAAAAAGTAAGTAATCTTTTTGAAGGTGAAGTTATTAAGACAGCCGATTATAATAAAGCACACGGACTTGTAGAAGAACCTGCATTACGAAGTGCTGCTGCTGAAATACTTGCACCTATTAAAGAACATAGACTTAATGAACCTGATATGACCATATGTAGTAAGTGTGGACATAAGTGCCATTGTGATAGTAAAAAACCATTTGTTTATAGAAGATGGACTGGTGAAGTAGGTACAAATCCACCAGAAACTAAAGAACATAAATGTAATAAATGCCACCATGCAGAAGTTGTTAAAGACTTTCCTAAAAAGAAAAAGAAACGAATAGCGAAAGCAAGTCTTATAGATTTATTAGACAGAAAACGATTTGGAAAAGGTGCAGTTAAAAATGAAACAGTTTAAGAAGTTTTTAACTGAAAATACCAGAGAAAAATATTATGAAGAGCAACATATAGTGTGGATGGATACTCCATATCAAAAGTCACCTGTTGCAGTTGGATGGTTAGATGGCAAACAAAATCAAGCAAAAAGATTTCAAACTCTTTTAGATATTGGTGTTCAAGAAGGTGATAGTATTCTTGATTTGGGATGTGGTCTTGGACATATGGTTGAACATCTTGAAAAGGTTGGTTTAAATGTTCGTTATACAGGAATAGATACAAATAAATGGTCAATTCAACAAGCATATCAATTTAGAGAAGCAACATATATTCATGGATCAATATTTGATATACAGGATAAATACGATTGGGGTTTAGCGTCAGGAGTTTTTAATATAGAATTTCCTAAACTAGAAATGTTAGAAACTATAAATGAATTATTATCAAAAGCAAACAAGGGTGTTGCATTTAATTTATTAAGTAGTTCTGCTAATAATAGTTTAAAGTATGAGAATTATACTCCAGAAGAAATCGTATCACATTTAAAGGGTGATGTTTCCGTTGTAGAAAATTATGGTGTTGAAAATGACTTTACAATTTATATAAAGAAGGATTAAAGATGGAAAGTTTTAAAACATTTACGGAATCAATAATTGACGCACCGAGAAGGACATATGCTCCTGGTGTTTTTGATGATGCTGATACTTCTGATCCAAAAATCAAAGCAAGTGTTAAGAAAATAGTTGACGCTCAAATAAAAGAATTTGCAAAGGAATATCCAGTCATTAAGATTGGATTGGTAGGTTCCATACTCACAAAGAGATATAGAAATGATGCTGACTTGGATTTTAATGTATTGTTTGATGTGCCAAAAGAAAAACAAGAAGATGAAAGAATAAATTTATCAAAGAAATATTTGTCGGCTTCAAATCCAGATAATATTCAAGGCAAATTAATTCCAGGCACGGAGCATCCTATTAACTATTATCTTATTACTGACAGCAAAACTTATCAAGACCAAGAAGATAAGGCGGATGCAGTATTTGATTATAGAAATAATAAGTTTAGTAAAAGACCAGAAGATTATACCTTTGATATGAATTTATATCTTAAAGACTTTCAAAAGAAGGTTGATGAAATAGATGTAGTGAAAGGTGAATTGAAAAGAGATATAATTGATTATGATGAATTATCAGAATTAACTCCAAAAGATATTGTAAATTTACAAGATAAGATTGATGGAAAATTAAAAGAAATTGAAAAAGATATACAGGACATAATCAACATTGGTGATACAGTTGATGTTGAACGAAGAACAGCATTTGATACAGATATGTCACCAGATGAAATTAAAAAATATAGTATTAAAAATAGATTACCTAAAAATGTAGTCTATAAGATGTTAGAAAAATATCACTACTTAAAATTCTGGAAGAAATGTAAAAAGATTTTAGATGATGGTAAAGTTACAGACGCTGAAATAGATTCGTTAAGAAAAGAACACGCCCAAAGTGAAACTAGGGCGGTCGCTGAGGCATTAGATAAAGGCAACACATTGGTATTCGCTTTCGGTAGGTTCAACCCTCCTACTGTAGGGCATGGTAAACTTATGAGTAAGGTGATAACTGAAGCTAGAAAGAACAATGCTAATAACATTGTTTATGCTAGTGCCTCAACCGACAAAAGAAGTAACCCATTAGATGTTAAAACTAAAGTAAAGTTTATGAAGAAAATGTTCCCTGCAAATAAAATTCAGGCAGCAGGTGGTAATCAACGAACATTTATAGAAGTTTTAAAGTTTTATAATAAGATGTATGGTAATATTATTATGATTGCAGGTAGTGATAGAGTAAGTGAATTTCAAAAACTTACAGACAAATATAATGGAAAAGAGTATAACTTTAAATCTATTAAAGTTGTTTCATCTGGTGAAAGAGATCCAGATGCTGAAGGTATTACTGGAATGTCAGCATCCAAGATGAGAGAAATGGCAAAGAATGGTGACGCTAAGAATTTTAAAAAAGGAGTTCCTAATCTTTCTGATTCGGATGCAAGTGAATTATTTAATGCGGTTAGAAAAGGTATGGGTATTTCTGGTAGAAATTATCCATTAATTGTTAATTCATTTACTGATTTTGTGAACAATGATTTAAGAGAAGAATATCATCAAGAGAAAATATTTAATGTAGGAGATATGGTAGAGCATATGGATGGTACAAGTGGTATGGTTGTCAGACGAGGCTCTAATTATGTTTCATATGAAACAGATGATAACTTAATTAAGAAAGCATGGTTATATGACATACAACCGAGTGAAAAACAACCTGAAAAGAAAACAAATGTATTAGAAACTGTAGAAAAAGAACTAGATGAAGCAGGAATTGATACTGTTATCAGACATTTGAAAAGACTTACAGTAGATAGGGGCAAAATCAAAGCAGGGATTAGTGCTTTTAAAGATTTAATATCTAGGGGTGTCGAAGCGAGTCAAGCAGCGTGGGATGCTTCAAGAATAGCTAATGTTGCACCAAGAGAATTTATTGATGGCTTAAAATCTGCAGGACTCTTTAAAGAAAGTTTTGGGTTCGGTACAGATGAGTATGCCCAACACACAATGAGTATGACACCTGGACAACCCATACAGAATTTCAGAAAGTCAAGTGACCCAATTAAATATAAAGATATTGAAGAATTTGCAACTCAAAGTGATACAATAGATAAATATAAGGAAAGATTTAAAGAACGCTGGCGAGAAGAATTAGATAAGGCAGTCCAACGAATGAGGGAAGAACTATAATGGCACAAGTATACAGGAAATCAATGCGAGAAGCATTAGAAGAGGCAAGACAGTATAAAGATCCTAAAACTGAATACATGGTTTCCAAAGATGGAAAGACCATAGTTATTGACAAGAAGGACTGGCCTACTTATCAAGCAAAAGGTTGGCAACTTGCAGAAGAAGTAAGTCCAGAAGTTTCTAATAAGATTATTGATTTACTTGAAGATTATGTTGAGTTAAAAGAATTTACATCTTCTCAAATGGCAGTATTGAAAAAAGAATATGGTCCTTTAAAGGGCAAACTTATGTCAGGTGAACAAATAAAAAAGATGAGTCAAATGCTAGCTAGATTTGATAATGCACGATTAAAACAATTAGCAGATTCAGATATTCCAATGTTATCAAATTCTGCTAAAACGGAATTAGTTCTTAAACGAGGATTTAAATGGTCTGATTGGAGACGGCCATTAGATATGAGTTATGAACCAGGACAAATAGATGAAGGTTTGCGATTAGATACTATTAGACAATTGACTCAACGCAACGACCATTTTGGTGCAAGAATTTATATTGCACAGCAAATGAGAGATAGAGAAATGGAAAACATTTATCAAGTGCTAGAATTATTGCATAGAAAATATGGTGGTTATGTAACCAACTATCCACAGATAACAAGAGATAAATTAGAAAAGGTTTTGTATAGTAAGATTAATGGCAAGTGGGGAACTAAACTTGGTAAAGATATCATAGGGAATCTATAATGACAAAAACATTTAAAAAGTTATTAAAGGAGATTAATTTAAATACAGCCTTGCTTAAACCACGAGCTGACCAGATTCGTAAGCAAGCAACAGCAGGTAAATGGGATGCTCAAGATAAGAAAGATTTTGAAACTGCTGCAAAGTTTTTAGACAAGGGAGATTTAAGAGGTTTCAATAAGTTCATTCATACTTTGGATTCATTTCCAAGGGATGAGATACTCCATTCTGCAGGTCTTTGGAATACAAAACTGCCAGAGAGTATGAGTTATGTTGGACAAAATGTGAGTCAAAAATTAAGTTATGACAATTGGCTGAAAAAAATAAAAGGCATTGAAAAAGGTGCTCATGGAATTAAAGGTGATGAACACACAAAACTTTCAAAACAATGGAAAAATTATAGAGGTCAAGACAAACTTGCTGCTTCTTATGAACAAGTAGAATTAACTGAAACATCTTGGAAAATAATTTATAAAACCTATCCATTACATCATCACGGTGAAAAAAGCAGGGTAGTTAAAGCTAAAGATAAAGATGATGCTAAAAGTCAATTTAGAAGAACATCTCCAGATACAAAAATTATTAACATTGTAAAAGAAGAAGTAGATTTAGTTAAGGAAGAAGCACCACCTTGGGAATATGTAATGGGCAACCTTACAAAAGATGATAAGGATACCCTCCAAGATTTTAGTGATAATTTTGGACCTAGGGTTGGTGGTAACATAAAATATGCAACAAAGTATGCTGTAGATAAGATTTTAGCAAATACAGAAAAGAACTTGCAGAAGTTATCTCCTGCAGGTAAAAAAGCATATAAAGATTTAAAGAAAAAAATAAAAACAGGTCCTGTTTTTAAAAAAGTTAAAGAAGAAGTAGAATTAGAAGAAGGCTATGAAGGTCATATTATTGCTCATTTAGGAGAACTTGGTATAGATACTAGGTTTTCTTATAGTAAGTTAGTTGTTAAGAAAGCAGATTTAGCAAGAGTAAAAGACGCTTTGAAAGATGGTGTTTCAGATAGAGGTAGTATAATTTATGGTCGTAAAATACCAGAAATAGTTACTGAAGGAATAAAAAGTCAAAGTCATTATGATAAAGAACAAGAAAAGATTGCAAGAGATACAGTTAAAAATCCTAGTAAAGATTTGTTAAGTGGACCTACTTCAGCAGAAGCAGAAAAAGTTTTAAGAGATAAGTTTGGTTATACGGATGCAGAAATTAAGAAATTAAAAGAAGAAGTAGAATTAGAAGAAGGCAGAATGAAAGAGTTGCATACATTAATTCAACAAGGAAAATCTGCTGAAGAAATTGCAAAGATTATGAAACTGGATGTGAAAACAGTTCAAGCATTAATGCCTAAAGAAGAATCAAAGATGAATCCTTCACCTACAAAACATATGGGCGGCGGTCAATATAAAGTTGATCCTAAATTAGCTGCTATAAGGGATAAGAAAAACAAAGCGAGAGATAAATTAATCAAGCAAGGTAAGTATAAAGCTGAAGAAGTAAATGAAGTTTCTCCTCCAGGTTGGGGCGGTTCAGTTAAGGCGATGAAGAAACACGCAGGCATTGATAATCCCTATGCATTAGCATGGCATATGAAAAACAAAGGTGACAAACCTCATTATAAAGATAAGGATGGAACGCCTGTAAAAAAAGACAAATATAAGGATGAAGAAATGGCACAAGTAGAAGAACAATCTTATAAGGATAAATTTAATGCTGCTCTGAAACATTTTAGTATCAATTCTCTTGATGACCTGAAATCAGATGAAGAAAAAAAGAAATTCTTTAGTTATGTTGATAGCAAACATAAAGCAGATAATGAAGAAGTAGAAGTAACAGAAGATAAAGGTTATACTGACCAACAAATTAAACAAGCATATGGTATATTAAATGATCCTAAATACAAAGGTGGTAATTATTCAGGTGCTGTTAAGGCAATTGAAAAACTTGCAAAGGGTTTATCAGACCATCCAGATGTTGCTAATGCTTTAAAAAGAGCAAATGAAAGTAAAGATTTAGAAGAAAAAGCAGAAGTCAAATGGGACAAAGCTAAAGCAGGTTGGTATGATAAACAAGGTAGAAGAAGATATCTTGGCAAAGGTGCAACAATGGACCTAATGAAAAAAGCTATTGATAAAGCAAAAGCAAGTGGCGATTGGACATCATTTGTTAATGTGGATAAACATCGCTATATAGCGGGCTCAAAGGAGGAAACAAATATGAAAAAGGAAGACCATGATTGTGCTAAAACTCATCCTGATAAATCTCATCAAGATTGGGCAAAGGATAACTTGAAAAAAGCACAGTACGAAAACATAGAATTAGGTGAAGGTTCATTAACTTCCACACAAATTCAAAATATTAAAAAGTTATGGAACGATCCAGAGAAGAAAACTGCAAAGGATGTAACACAAGCAGTTAAAGATATTGTTAATAAGTGGGATGCTGATACAAGACACGCTGTATCTCAAGCAGGTATTAAACACCTGTCTAAATTAGCGGCAGCAACTGAAAGTACAAATAGATACTTTGATGTTAAACCAGGAAGTATTGAAGATGCTATCAACAAAATGAATAAGTTGGAAGAAATGTCTGTTACTATTAACAAAAAACAAGTTGATGATTTGGTAAAGCAATACATATCAAAGGGTGGAGTAGTTACAAAACTTCCTCCTGTATTAGCACCTGTAGCACCTGGTGAAAAACCTCCTAAAGAATGGGATTTGGTAAAGGGAAAATCTGTGCCAGGATCAAATCAAGGTCAAATAGCATACAAAGTTAAAAAAGTTGGTAGTGGATATAAAATATTGAAAGCACAATTAAGAGAGTTCATTAGAATTTACAATGAGCATTTCTTAACTAACTATGCTGCTGAAGAATTTATTATAGAAGATAGATTAGATGAAGTAGAATTAGAAGAAATGGCGCAGGGATCTGTTATTTTACAGAAGATGAAAGATTGGATGAAGAAAAATCCACATAAAGATTTAATAAATTGGATAAATACAGGTCCATCAAGTGGAGCATTTAGCCATTACAATAAATCCCTAATTTATAAATTATGGGATGGTGGTGTTAATGTGAAAAGATATGATAGAACAAAGTTTTATGTTGCTAAAAAGGATGAGAAAAAAGCAAATAAAATCTTCAATAATCCAAATCTTGATATTCGTCCAGGACCAACTGTCATAGGTGTATAAAATGAGATACAGAAAAACATTTAGAGAAGCTTGGGCTGATGTAAACCGAAATAGAGGTAGTAAGCATGTAGGTGCTGATAAAGAAGAACCATCTAAAGAAAAATCTTCTGGTGATGAAATTCAAAATCTTAAAAATCAAATTCAAATGTTAAAAGTTGCATTAGAAAATGAAAAAAATAAAGCAGTAAAGCCCGAACCAAATAAGGATACTGGTGAAGTTCCTTTACGAACTGGTATTGCACAAGCAATACTTGATAAAAATACACCACAACCAAAATTGAAGAAAGGTAAGAAAGAAAAAGTAAGTATTGGTAAAGGACAAACAAAAATTGAAGTTGATCCTGAAGTTGAAATGGGGATACACTCTGGTGGAGCTACTGTAGATACAGGAAATCTACATTAAGGAGTTTCCACAATGACACAGCCACCTAATGGTGATGTTGAATTGAACGAAGATTCAGCCAAGTTTATTGAGGTAGAATGGCAAAAGTTTTTATCTCACATTAAGGATTTAGGGTTCAAGTTCCATCTTGATTCTTTTGATGCCCAACACAAGTCCGAACCTCCTCATTCCGTATCTAATAAAATCATTTTCCATGTAGATGGAACAATAGATTGTAATATAAAGAAAACAGATGAGAAATTATAAAGAACTGTATAGAGAAGCAAAGGGACAATTACCACACATATATATTGATATGGATGGAGTGATGGTTGATTTTGTCAAGGGCGCTAATAAAGTAACTGGTAAAGATTGGTCGATTAAAAGACCAGACCAAGATTGGAGTCCCATAAAATCAGCACGAAATTTCTGGTCAACATTACCTTGGACATCTGATGGCAGAAGATTATGGAATTATGTTAGTAAATATAAACCTAGTATATTAACTGCAACAGTTACAAGGGATACCGATCCCAATGCAACGCCAGGCAAGTTAAAATGGATAAGAAACAACTTGGGTCTAACAGATTCAAGTAGAATAAACATAGTATTACGGTCTCAAAAGAGAGGTTTTGCTATGAAAGGATGGCTGTGGGCAAGAGAACCTGCAGTTTTAATTGATGATTACCCTAAAAATATTAGGGAATGGTCAGGCAAAGGGGGTATAGGTATATTACATACTAGTACTTCATCTACTATTTCCTCGCTTAAGAGATTAGGTTTTTGATAAATAGTAGTATGTTATATAACAAACAACATAAACTTATTAATAAGGAGAGATAAAATGGCTTTATGGGGAAAATCAACTTCCGCTGAAAGTAGACCTAAATGGCTAGGTGGAGACGGTGCTCAGGGTGCTAGTGGAGCAAAAGAAGATGCTCATGCTACAGCTGCTGGCTGGGCTCTACGAGCTGGGACTATTGCAAGTGGAAACGATAATACAAGTGCTCAAGTCGAAGTGATAGCTTGTGTCGGTGGACTATCTGCTACTTTAGCAGCTGCAAATCTATTATCAATAGATTATACTGCTGGTGAATATGCTCGTGGTGAAACATTTGATATAGTATTAACATATGATGAAGCAATCACAGTAACATCTGCTGCTTGGTCAGCTAACAATACTTATTCTAACAAGGTATATTTCAATATATCGAATTATGGACCAACGGATATGGTCGATGATGGTGATATGGCTATGCAATATTTTAGTGGTTCAGGAACTAACAAACTGACACTCAGAGGAACTATCCCAGCAACTGCTGTTGCAAGTGGTAGATTGGGACATGGTACATATACTTTAGCAACTAATGGTTCTTCAGCGTTGGTTGACGGTAATGGTACAGCTGTACCAGAAGGAGATTTGGCAGGCGGTTCAGCAATAGGCGGACCAGCTGCAGATGCTGAAGTTTTCAGTAATACTGCACTTAAAACTGGCGGAACTGTTTACACAGAAGAAACTGTGTGCGGTTCAAGTTCAGGC
>Ga0207990_1001349_pt1 | contig 12680 bp, 13 predicted proteins | sample ETNtaG_8_FD_185780 | JGI IMG/M metagenome (GOLD analysis project Ga0207990, IMG submission 185780) | Marine microbial and viral communities from oxygen minimum zone, Eastern Pacific Ocean - ETNP201406SV75 (SPAdes) (version 2) | ecosystem: Environmental > Aquatic > Marine > Oceanic ...
CCGTGGTAAATCTTGCCGCCCAGGCCGGCGTACGTTACTCGATCGAGAACCCTGCGGCCTATATCGACGCGAATCTTGTGGGGTTTGGCAATATCCTGGAGGGTTGCCGGCACAGCGGTGTTGGTCACCTGGTGTATGCCTCATCCAGTTCAGTGTATGGCGCCAATACCAAACTGCCGTTTTCAGAAAAAGATAATGTTGATCATCCGATCTCACTGTATGGTGCCAGCAAAAAGGCCAACGAACTGATGGCGCATGCCTATGCGCATCTTTACAGTTTGCCGACAACGGGCTTGCGGTTTTTTACTGTATATGGCCCCTGGGGCCGCCCGGATATGGCGCTTTTCAAGTTTACTCGGGGCATACTCGAAGGCCGGCCGATTCCGGTCTACAACCGTGGACAGATGGTGCGGGATTTCACCTACGTTGACGATATCGTCAATGGGGTGGTCCGCGTGATCGACCAGCCGCCAAAGTTCGCTCGGCCATCAGGCGAGCAACAAGAGGCCCACAGTCGTGTGCCCTGGCGAATCTACAACATCGGCAACAGCCGGCGGGTTCAGTTGATGGACTACATCAGCCAACTGGAAAAGGCCCTAGGCAAAAAAGCACAATTGGATCTTCTACCTATGCAGGAGGGCGACGTGCCAGTTACCGAGGCAGATGTGACGGCGCTGGAGGCAGATTTCGGATACCGGCCACAGGTACAAGTGGCAGAGGGTATTGCCCAGTTCGTCGATTGGTACCGGGCGTATTACGGCGTTCAAAGTTGAGCGCAGCCGTGCCTGACACCGTGCTGCCAGACAATGGCCGGCGACGATTGGTGGGTGATCGGAAAAAGAGAGTTTTGGGCCTTAACTCAAGGAGAGGTGCTGCCCCATAGAATCCCGCACGATGTTCATACGGGCCAGCGCCTCCTCGGCCCCACTCGTATCCAGCCCCTGCTGCTTGCGTTGCAGGATCAGATACTGCAGACCCTGCCGATCGTAGAGTGATGTGCCCGAACTGCCGCGCAACTGGGCAACGAAACCTTCCCCAGGCAGATTGAAAAGTCCGGCAAATTTTTCCATGGAGTGTTAGTTAGTTGTTAACGCTGGTTATCCTGGGCCCGCTCTCTGTTTCCTCGCAATTGCTAATGGGCCGTCGTCTCGAGCAAAAGCATTACAGGGAAAAGTTAGAATAGGATGAAAGGTCTTCGAGGATTGTACCCATGAGGCAGGATCAGCAAAAGCAGGTCGCCGCCGAGGCAGCGTTGGATTTTATCGAAACAGGCGAAATTATTGGCGTGGGTACCGGCTCGACCACCAATTTCTTCATCGATGCGTTGGTCAAGGTCAAAAGTAAGGTCGATGGCGTGGTCGCAAGCTCCGAGGCCTCTAGTGAGCGCCTGCGGGCTATCGGCTTGCCAGTGCTGGACCTCAACCGTACGGGGGATCTCTCGCTGTATGTGGATGGCGCTGACGAGGCCACCCGTCACCTGCAGTTGATTAAGGGTGGTGGTGGGGCGCTCACCCGCGAGAAAATCGTGGCAAGTGCGAGCCGCCGGTTCGTCTGTATCATCGACCAGTCCAAGCTGTCCGATCACCTGGGCTCGTTCCCTCTGCCGGTGGAAGTAATCCCCATGGCGCAGAGCCTGGTAGCGAGAAAACTCATCAGTATGGGCGGCCAACCCGAGTTACGTACCAGTTTCACGAGCGACAACGGCAACGTCATCCTCGACGTGCGCGGCCTGGACTTGACCGATCCCTTGCGCATGGAGGCCGAGATCAACCTGCTGGCCGGCGTGGTCGATAATGGTCTTTTCGCGGTGCGGCGGGCAGACGTACTGTTGGTCGGGACTGATGATGGCGTCGATCAGCTGCAGGTATAACAGCCGGAGTACTTAAGTGCCCAGCTTGCCGTTGGACAGCAGCCGGCCAAAGGCCGTAAACGAGGGCATCTTGCGCAGTTGCCCACCACGATGATCGACTAGGCCGTAGCCAGGGTTGACCAATTGCCACCAGTAGACTCGCTCCACTAGTCCCGTGGCATAAGCAAGTTGATAGTAATCAGTGAGGTATTGTGCCTGGGTCGCCTCATCTACCGTCGAGCGTGGGTGGCCCGAGTTGGGCGTATATGGTCTGGTGTCAAGCAGGGGCCAGTTAGCCTCGGTAATCCACAGGCGATTGGCACTGCGGTTCGACAACGCCGTCATCGCACCAATCAGCCGAATCTTTCGGGCGAGGTCGAACACTCCGTATTGAGTTGAGCGTGGTGAGCCGCGGCGGTTGACGTAGAGCGCACAACTGCACGCGTCCAATCGGTAGCGATGGCGGTTGATGAGGGTGCGCAAGGTCACCAGCGGCTCGAAATCAATGACCGATGACCCGGCGAGGACGATATTGTGGAAACGCATTGGCAGATCCGCTACCGCATCCAGCAGGCTTAAGTAATCCCCACTGTGACGGCAGCCCCACTTACTGCGGTTGATGGCGTTGCCCAGTTGAAATTCCTGGGTCAGAGGCGTGAAAGCGTCGACGATCGTCTCCACCGCTTTGGCCCAGCCAGCGGGGTCCTTGACGCTGTCCCTGCTTTGCAGGATGTTGATCAGGAACTCTCTAGCTGGAAAACGTGCCGCGAAGTCGAGGTATTCATCCAATCGGTCTACGTGCCACGAAGGCACGCGCAGCAACAGCCGCTTAACACCCAGTTCTTCAACCAGTTCAGAAACAGCGCCTGGGTCACCGTGGTCGGGTGAGACGCCAAGCCCGACGAAGTCCGTCGCTGCTGCGCGCTGGTGATTGCTGTGCAAAGTGGCGTAGCGCCAGGCAATGAGTGGCGACAGTGCAAGTGCAGTGAGGCCAGTGCGGGCATATTCGAGTAGGTTGGCGCTGCGCACCCGGGACTTGTCGCCATCCTTTAGTCGGTAAGGTTGATCCGAATGGCTGTCCCACCAGTCGGGATGCTCGATGCTCATGGCCGGCGCTGCGCCGCGATGTCAAAAACACCGTGGCCCAGTTGTAAACCCCGGCGCTCATATTTCGTTAAGGGTCGCCACGCAGGTCGCGGCGAGAATGTCCCGATGCCGGCAGTATTTTCCAACGTTGGCAGCTGGTCGATAGCAGCGAGAATCTCTTTTCCATATTCTGGCCAGTCGGTCGCGACCTGCAGGCTACCGCCGGACTTGAGACGGTCCGCTAATTCTTTGAGAAAGGCCTCGCTCAACAATCGACGTTTGTGATGGCGTTTTTTCGGCCATGGATCGGGGAAAAAAACCAGAATCCGGTCCAACGAGGCGGGCGGCACCTGCTTTGGTATCACCTCAGCGGCATCACCGACTATTACCCGTACGTTTTGAATGTCGTCGTGGGCGAGGTCTCGCAGGAATCGTCCAGCCCCGGGGCGATGGGGGTCGATGCCGATGAAACCCGCCCCTGGTGCTTCTTGTGCCATTGCTCGCAAAGACTCGCCGTCGCCAAAGCCGATCTCGAGTGTAACTGGCCGTAGGTCGCCGAAAACCATCTCCCAGTCGAGCGGCGCTATTCCACCGTCTATCCCGTACACTGGCCACAAGTCTTCCAGGGCGCGTCTTTGTGCCGGTGTCATCCGGCCTTCACGGCGCACAAAACTGCGTACCGGCCGTGCCGGCCTCAGGGGTGCTACAGGCAAGTGAGACTCCAAGCCAGAGCCAGCGCAGTTCGTACCGGGCGCGGGTATTGTTCCGGTTGCAAGGCTGGACGATAATCGTCGCGGTGGCTGCGCGGGCGGGTGTAGTTCAATGGTAGAACCTCAGCTTCCCAAGCTGATGATGTGGGTTCGATTCCCATCACCCGCTCCATTTTACACTTGATGGCCTCTACTCAAGTATGGTGTTGAGCAAAGAAAACAAGGCGACTTCCAGCAGTATATTGCCAATTGGGAGATGAACCACTGTGATTCCCTGAATCTGCGCGGACCTGGGCCGGGGTCAAGCATTCGGGCTATGGTTACACACTTTTCATAGTCGGCTTTGAGCGACTGACCTATTTCAAGTTCTTCCACCTGAAGATATAAGTATCCAGGTTTTGAATGATCAAAGGGGCAAAGTAGTGAACGCTAACTGGAATTATCCGACTGCCATCCGGGTTGGGGCTGGACGACTGCCCGAGGTGGCCGCTGCCTGCAAGGAACTGGGAATAAAAGCGCCATTACTGGTGACTGACCCAGGACTTGCGGATTTGCCCATGGTCCAGCAGGCCGTATCGGCATGTGCCAACGCTGGCCTTGATTGCGCGGTGTTCAGCGCCATCAAGGCTAATCCCACCGGCAGCAACGTTGCGGCGGGCGTTACTTGTTTTCGGCAAGGCGGCCACGATGGGGTAATTGCCCTAGGTGGCGGCAGTGGATTGGATGCAGGCAAAGCCGTCGCGCTGATGGCAGGCCAGAGTTTGCCCTTGTGGGATTTTGAGGACGCGGGCGACAACTGGACCCGCGCCAATACCGAAGCTATTGCACCGATCGTGGCGGTGCCTACTACCGCCGGCACCGGCTCTGAGGTGGGGCGGGCGTCGGTCATCCTGCATGAGGCGGAAAAAGTCAAGAAAATCATTTTCCACCCACGCATGTTGCCCGCCATCGTCATTCTTGATCCCGAACTCACCGTCGGGTTGCCCGCAGGCCTGACTGCAGCCACTGGCATGGATGCGCTTTCGCATAGTCTGGAGGCGTGGTGTTCACCGCTCTACCATCCCCTGGCCGAAGGGATCGCGGCTGAAGGTGTACGCCTGGTCCACCAGTATCTGGCGCGGGTAGTGACAGAGGGCACGGATATCGAGGCTCGTACGCATATGCTGGTGGCCTCGACCATGGGGGCAACGGCTTTCCAGCGGGGCTTGGGTGCGATGCATGCGTTGGCGCATCCACTGGGTGCCCTGTACGATGCCCACCACGGCACGCTCAACGCGGTGCTGATGCCTTATGTGCTACAGGCAAACCGTTCTGTGATCGAGGTGCGGCTGGCGCGCCTCGGTCGTTACCTGGGCTTGGAAGATGCGGGCTTTGAGGGCTTCATGGACTGGCTGCTGGCCTTAAGGTCACAAATTGGCATCCCGGGCGATCTTACAGCGCTTGGAATCGATGATACTCAGGCGGCGCTAATCGGCAAGATGGCGGTAGCAGACCCCTCGGCTGGAACCAACCCAATTCCATTTAGCGCCGGTGAGTACCAGGCGCTTTTCTTGTGCGCTGTGAGCGGTAATCTGGAAGCCTCAGGATGAACAGCACACAGAGCAATAAACTCAACGTTGGCATTTTGCAGTGCGGCGAGGTGCTCGAGATTTTTCAGTCCCAGTTCGGCGATTACAACAGCATGATTGAAGACAAGCTAACCACTGCAGATCCGGCGCTTAGGTGCCACAGTTGGCGGGTGCTTGACGGCGAGATACCCGACCCCGATGCCTGTGATGCCTGGATTACCACCGGTTCACGTGAAAGTGTCAATGATGATAACGCCTGGACCACGGGTTTTTGCGATTTTGTTACTCGGGTTGCACAAACCGATATCCCTTTCATAGGTATTTGTTATGGTATGCAAATGATTGCACGCGCCCTTGGCGGCAAGGTGGCACTGGCCGAGAAAGGCTGGGGAGTTGGGGTCGCGATTAGCAAAGTCTACCGGCAGACGCCCTGGATGAGGGAGCCTAATGAGAGCATTAACCTGGTGGTCAGTCACCAGGAGCAGGTCGTAGTGCTTCCCAAGGGCGCTGAGTTAATTGCAGGTAGCGATTTCTGTCCTAACAGTATCTTTGCTGTCGGCGATCATATGCTGGGTATTCAAGGTCACCCAGAGTTCACTACAGCCTATTCGCGGGCATTGATGGAACTGCGTCGGGATATCATTCCCGCCACACGTATTGAGCGAGGTATGGACTCGCTGTCGCTTTCGGTGGACGGTGCTCGGGCGTTCGACTGGATAGTCTCTTTTATCCGTTCGGGAACTCTCGCCTCGCCGGCAGCCTGAACGCTGTACCAGGATTAGCCTGTCTAACCTGGGCCTGATTTGTCTCAATGGACGTTTCCCGGGCGCTTCGCTAGGATTGCCTGATCACGTTGGGTTACGAGGCAAGCTGCGGTTGATGACCAGAAGATGACCACGCTCAAGATTGGAACCCGCCGTAGCCAACTTGCCCTGTGGCAGGCTGGGTACGTGCGTAATGCGTTGCGGCATGCCCATGCCGGCATCGATGTCGAACTGGTAGGTATCACCACCGAGGGTGACAAAACGCTGGACGTCCCCCTGTCCGAGAAAGGTGGTAAGGGTTTGTTCTTGAAAGAACTCGAGCAGGCCCTGCTGGACGGCCGCGTGGATATTGCCGTGCACTCGATGAAGGATGTAACTGTGAGCCTGCCGGATGGCCTGCACATTCCCGTTATCTGTGAGCGCGGGGACCCGCATGATGCGTTCGTATCCAGCCGCTACGGTGAGTTGCGCGAGTTACCGGCCGGGGCTGTGGTGGGCACCTGCAGCCTGCGCCGCCAAGCCCTGTTACGCTATCGTTTCCCGGAGCTGAACGTGGTTAATCTCAGGGGCAACGTTAATACCCGTTTGCAGCGCCTCGATGACGGAGATTTCGACGCCATCATTCTTGCCGCGGCCGGGCTGCAGCGCCTGGAGATGACCAACCGCATCCGCCAGAGTATTCCCACTGGCATCATGCTGCCCGCGGTTGGCCAGGGGGCTGTAGGTATCGAATGCCGCGAGGACGATATCAATACCGGGCGGTTATTGCAGCCGCTGGACCATGCTCTCAGCCACGCGCGGGTAGCGGCCGAACGCGCGGCTAACGCACACCTTGGTGGGGGTTGCCACATGCCGGTAGCAGCGTTTGCTACCATCGACGATGAGCAACTTCAAGTCAGAGGCATGGTCGGTTGGCCCGATGGTTCAGAGGTGCTTTTTGCGCAAGTCCAGGGGCGCTTGCAGCAGGCGGAGCGCATCGGCATAAATCTTGCCGATGACTTGCTCGTGCAGGGGGCCGCAGCTATCTTGCAGGATACCTATGGCGATTGATCTTACCGGGGTGTCGGTACTGGTCACTCGGGCGTCACACCAGGCGGAGAACCTTTGCCGCCTGATTGCAGTAGCCGGTGGTGAGCCGGTGCGGTTCCCGGTCACCGAGATTACCTCGCTGCCACTGGCTGACGCTGCTGTTGCGGCAGCGCTCGAGCAGGTTCCAATGGTCGATATCGTCATTTTTGTTAGTTCCAATGCGGTGCAATTCGCCTTGGACTTGCTCGAGCTCCGTGGCTTGTCATTACCCTCAGGGGTTCAAGTGCTGGCTGTTGGTTCTGGCACAGCCCGCCAGTTGACGGCACGCGGAATTGCGGTCAGCGCCGTGCCGGCCAGGTGCTATAACAGTGAGGGGCTATTACAACTGCCGCAGTTGCAGCAGGTCAGTGGACGCGCTGTCTTGATTGCCAGCGGGCAAGGTGGTCGGGCTCATCTTGGTGATTCGTTGCGGGCCCGCGGGGCTCAGGTGATCCAACTACCGTGTTATCGGCGTTCGCCGTCACGTCGGGTCGATAATAAGGTACTGGCGCGATGGCAGGAGGGCGGCATCGACCTGGTCGTGATTACCAGCGCCAGTACAGCGGATCACATGTTGGCTCTGCTGGGCGAGGACGCCGGGGCGCTCCTCTCCAGGACAGCCATCGTTGCTATCAGCACGCGAGTCGCTGACCATTGCCGGGCACTCGGCTGCACAGGGCCTATACTGGTGGCCCGCCAGGCGAGCGACCCGGCGCTGGTCGAAGTGATCGGTGAATGGGGCAACGCCCCGGTGGCTACCACAGCGCAGTTCGATGAAGAGGATTTCGACAGGTGACAGAAAAACCCGCTGACAATGACCAGACCCCGGCCGAGACGATTGACGCAGTCCCTGCAGCGGTGTCCTCAACCGGATCATCAGCCCCGGCTACCGGTACGGACCCGCTTCCACCTGAGACTCGCACTAGCGGCTGGCTGGGCCCGACCGCGCTGGTGCTGGCCCTCGCCGCCGTGGTGCTCAGTGGCTGGGCCTGGTACTCCAGTAACGTCTCCGGGCGGCTTGAGTTGGGTCGTGAACTGGGGCGGGCAGAAGGCATCAACCGAGAACTCGAACGGCTGATTGACAATCAGCAGGATATGGCCGATAGCTTGGCCGCGCTGCGTGGGCAGGCCGAGGACAACCGGCGTACCCTGGAGGCGACACTGGCTGCCACATCTCGCAGCCAGGCGGCCTTGGACACGCTTGAAGCGCAGCAGTCAGCGAACCGAAAGCAGGTACAACAGGAACTCGCAATTCTCGCTGCAAGCGTCGAGGATACCCGCCGGCAAATGGGCACTGTGCAGGACGACTGGGTGCTGGAGGAGGTCGCCCAGTTGCTGCTGTTGGCCAATCAGCGCTTGGCACTGGTGGGTGACGTTGTGCTCGCGAGCCGGGCACTGGCGCTGGCCGATGATCGGTTGCAGAGTTTGGCCGGGCCCCAACTGCTTAAGGTCCGCCGGGCGCTGAAGGCGGAGCAGGCGGCGCTGGCTCAGCTGCCTAAGGTCGATGTCGATGGCCTCGCTCTCACCCTGGCAGCGCTGATCGAGCAGGTTGGTGAACTGCCGCTGAAGGGTGACGAGGACCGGCCGGCCTGGCAGGTGCCGGCAGATGCGGCTGCGCTAACTGCGGCACCAGAGACTTCCCCCGATGCAGCCGGCAACGATAACTCGCTGTCGCAGGTGGGGCGCAAGGTGCTAGATGACTTGAGTGACCTGGTACGGGTGCGCCGTGTCGACCAGACCCGGGTGCCGAAGCTGACGGACGCCCAACGATTTCTTGCCTATGAGAACCTGCGCCTGCATCTGCTCAGCGCCCAATTCGTATTGCTGCGCCGGCAGCCGGCCCTATTCAAGGAGAACCTGCGCCAGGCGCGCCAGTGGCTGGCCGGTTACTTCGAGCCGGTGAACGTTACCGGTGACTACGATGCCAGCCTGGTGGCGCTGCAGAATCAACCGCTGGTGGTCACGCTGCCGGATATCTCGGGCTCGTTGGTGTTGTTGCAGGCAGAGATTCAGAGGCGAGAAGCTGCGCAGTGAGTGCGCTCATTTTCGGGCTGGTCATCCTGGCAGTGGCTCTGACTCTGGGGCTGGTGGCGTTGGAAGATCCCGGCTATGTCCTGATCTCTCGCTCACCCTACGAGATCGAGATTTCACTGGCCTTGCTCGTACTTGGGATTCTGTTGCTGTTGGTGCTGCTTTACGTGCTAGTGCGCCTGGCATCGCGTACCTTTCGGGCGCCGCGTGACCTCGGCCGTTGGCGGGCGCAGCGCCGGCATGCCCTCGCGGACCAGGCAACGTTGTCGGGTTATGCACGCCTGATCGAGGGCGAGTGGGAAGAGGCAGAGATGGTGCTGAGTAAACGTCTGGGCCAAGGCAGTACGCCACTATTGCAGTGCCTGGGAGCAGCGTATGCCGCCCAGCAGCGAAATGACCTGGACGCCCGTGACCGCTATCTCACTCGTGCGCGAGATTGCGATCCGGCGCATCTTGTGGCGGTCGAAATCACCCGGGCGCGGCTACTGGAACGCGCCGGCCAGACTGACGAGGCCCGCGGGGTGCTCGAGCAACTGCATGAACAGGGGGTACACCGCCACGCGGTGCAGGGCATGCTGGCACATTTGTTGAAAGCTCAGCAGGACTGGCCGGCACTGGAGAAATTGTTGGTTGAGACGAAAAGATCCGGGGCGTTGCCCAGGGCGGAACTGGCCGCGCTACGCCAGGAGCTGCAAACACACCGGCTTGGCACCGAAGGTGAGAGCGGCGGCCTGAGCGTGCACTGGTCGCGCCTGTCACGGCGCGAACGGAGAAATCCGCTTCTGCAAGGAGTACATGCGCGGGGACTGATCAATGCCGGGGAGATGGACGAGGCCGAGCGTTTTTTGCGTAAAGCACTGCGGCGTCGGTGGGATGGGGAATTGGTGCGGCTTTACGGCCACGTGCGCTCGAGTCGGATGGAAGAGCAGTTGCGCCATGCCGAGCAGTGGGCCGCCAACCATCAGGAGGACCCAGACCTACTGATGACTCTGGCACGGCTGTACCTGGAGAATCATGACCGGGACAAAGCCCGCAGCCATCTGTTGGAGGCTGTACGCCGGGGTGGCAGCCGGGAAGGCTACCTGGAATTGGGGTTGCTGTTGGAATCGATGGGTGAGTCGGACAAGGCGTTGCAGTGCTACCGACGCGGCTTGCAGGCCCAGAAATCGACCCCGGTAGAAAAAATTCCACGGCTGCAGGCAGAGCGCGCCACCGAGCTAGTGCCAGTGCTTGGCCCCGGCGATCAATCCTAGGGTCGCTCTCCTAGCGGGGCCAGTGCGCACACGAATGCCTCGGTGTGGTCGGCCCTTAGGTCTCTGGGTAGTCCTGGCTGAATTCAAACGAATCGAAATACAGCTGTTCCTCCGGCAGCCCATGGGCCGGGTAGGCGCTGCGGATGGCTTCGATCATTGGCGGTGGGCCGCTGGCATAGACCTCGACCCGCGAGAGATCTGGAAAAGCCTCCAGCACTGCGTCGTGCACCCACCCGGTTTGCCCTAGCCAGCCGTTCTGCTCTTTCTGCTCTGACAGAACTGGGGTGTAGTTGAGGTTCGGGTGCGCTTCGAGCCACCCTTGAATTTCCCGATCAAGGTAGAGGTCCGCCCGGGTGCGCACGCCCCAGAAGAGGTGAAACGCGCGCCGGGAACTCTCGGTGAATGCTTGTTCCAGCATGGCCTTAATCGGAGCAAGGCCGGTGCCGCCGGCTACCAGGATGGCGGGGAGTTGCGGCTTATCACGCAGGAAGAAGGTACCGTACGGTCCTCGGAACCGTAGCAGGTCCCGGGGCTTTAAAGCTTCAAACACCTGCCCAGTGAAATGTCCGCCGGGTACCCGTCGCACGTGGAGTTCCAACTCAGCATCCACTGCCGGGGCGTTGGCCACTGAGAAACTACGCCGGCGCCCGTCGCGCAGCAAGATATCGACGTATTGCCCCGCCAGGTAGTCGAACGATTGGTTTTGCGGCAGCTTGAGGCGCATGATCATGACGTCATGGCAGGCCTTTTCCAGTTCGATCACGCGACAAGGTAGGGTGCGGATCTCGATAGCAGCACCGGCAGGCAGTTCCTGGGCCTCGATGACAAGGTCTGACTGGGCGCGGGCTTGGCACAGTAGGATTGTTCCTGCGGCCTGCGCTGCGGGAGACAAGGCAGACTCGCTGAATTCTTTTGGCTCGATCGCGCCGGAGAGAAGTCTGGCTGTACAACTGCCACACGAGCCGCTGCGGCAACTATAGGCAAAAACGTGGCCTTGCCGTAATGCTGCCGCGAGCAGAGTCTCAGAAGGGGTGGCCTCGAAAGAGGTGGCCGTCTTCTGATTTATGATGCTAAACGCCATAATTGCAATCAATCGGCTGTAACAAGTTAGCGGCGTATTTTCGCACAGCATTTTGCCGGGAGCGGAGCAGTTGATGACACAGTAAACGTATGGGTATTGTGCGGTTCATATGCTATTGCTGGTGATGGCCTAAGCTCAAATGTGAAACTTTCGTTATTGTTATGCCGGAACTACCCGAAGTCGAGACTACCGTACGTGGTATCCGCCCCTTGGTTGAGGGTAAGCGCGTGCGGGAGGTAGTGGTGCGCGAGCGGCGTTTGCGCTGGCCAGTGACGCACGGCATCAATCGGATTCTTAGCGGTAAACGAATCCTTTGTGTACACCGCCGGGCTAAGTACATACTGATAAAATTTAGCCACGGCACCTTGATGATTCACTTGGGAATGTCGGGCCAGTTACTGGTGGTGCCCAAGAACGTAGCTCCAGCAAAACACGACCATGTGGATATTGTCTTGGTCGGCAGTAAAGTCTTGCGTTTCCGGGACCCACGCCGTTTTGGCAGCGTTTTGTGGGTACGCGGTGATCCGCAGGTATCACCGCTGTTATCAAAACTGGGGCCAGAGCCGTTCGATGAGGCATTTACGGGAAACTTGTTGTTCGAGGTTGCTCGGGGCCGGCGCTTGGCGATCAAGAACCTCATCATGGATGGCCGTATTGTGGTTGGGGTCGGCAATATCTACGCCAGTGAGGCGCTTTTTCGTGCCGGCATTCACCCCGCCCGTGCGGCAGGTCGTGTGGGGTTGCGCCGTTACCAGCACCTGGTGCAGGCTATCCGTGAAGTGCTTGCTGATGCCATCGCGGCAGGGGGCACCAGCCTTCGGGACTATGCTGGAGTAACCGGGGAGCCTGGCTACTTCGAGTGCTCACTTAAGGTTTATGGGCGGGCTGGAGAGCCTTGTGTAAACTGCGGTGGCATCATCCAGCACAAGGTGATTGGTCAGCGGGCATCGTACTACTGTGCGCACTGCCAGCATTAAAGATTTGGCAACAGATCAAAAAACAAGCAAGTATCAGGGGAATCGGAATGGAATTGGATGTAGCATTTGTCCGGTCGCAGTTCCCGGCTTTTCAGGCTGCACAAACTAAAGACTGGATTTTTTTCGAAAACGCTGGTGGTTCTTATGTGCCGGCGACGGTCATCGATCGCCTACAGCGGTTTTTTGTTGAGCATAAAGTCCAGCCTTACGGCACTTTTGCGCTTTCGCAACGGGCGGGGGAGGAGATGGATGAATCCTACGCAGCGATTACTGCCCTGATCAATGCCGGTGAT
>Ga0207990_1001351_pt1 | contig 12666 bp, 13 predicted proteins | sample ETNtaG_8_FD_185780 | JGI IMG/M metagenome (GOLD analysis project Ga0207990, IMG submission 185780) | Marine microbial and viral communities from oxygen minimum zone, Eastern Pacific Ocean - ETNP201406SV75 (SPAdes) (version 2) | ecosystem: Environmental > Aquatic > Marine > Oceanic ...
GGGCCGGGAGCCCGCCGGTGATAGAAGCTGAAAGTAGCGTGGTGGTGCAGCCAGGCAACAGCCTGTGGCGGCTGGCGCGCAGGGCCTACGGCCATGGGATCAAATACCACGTGATCTACGAAGCCAACCGTTCGCAGATTCGCGAACCAGATCTCATCTATCCAGGACAGGTGTTCACCCTGCCGGGCGGGGAGGGAGGTGCCGGTGGCTAGAAATTTTTCTTCACCGCTTTATTCATCTCTCTCTCCGGGGCTTTCTTAGGCCCTGTTTTCTTGGCCGCGCCCATCTTTTTCGTCGTGTCTTTGCATGTTGGTTTCTTTCGTGTTTTCACCTGAAGACCTTTCTTATCCATGGGGCGTCGACTTTGCTATGACAATCCGTTAAATGACGGGTCCCTTTTAAAAGGTGGGTGTCCGTGAATTCCGTTATTAAAAAAACCGTATGCGTTCCCATCAACCGTGCCGGCTGGCCGTTTATTGCCCTTTTTGCAATTCTTACCACCGGACTCTGGGTTCTTCACCAGCCCCTGGGGTGGGTCGGGGTGGTGTTGACCGCGTGGTGCGCCTATTTCTTCCGCGACCCCGAGCGTGTGACGCCTGGAGAATCCGGGCTGGTCATCAGCCCCGCAGACGGCATGGTGCTGCTGTTCGAAGATGCGCCACCGCCGCTGGAACTGGGCATGGGCGACGGGGTGCGTCCCCGCGTCAGCATTTTCATGAATGTGTTCAACGTGCATGTAAACCGCATTCCAGCCCATGGCGTGATCGAGAAAATCTCTTATCGACCAGGCCGGTTTTTCAATGCCTCCCTGGACAAGGCCAGCGAGCATAACGAGCGCATGTCGGTATCCATGAAAACCAATCAGGGCGCAGAAATCGCCTTTGTCCAGATCGCCGGTCTTGTGGCCAGGCGGATCAAATGTGGCCTGGCCGAGGGACAGCAGGTGCGTGCTGGAGACCGTTTCGGCCTGATTCGCTTCGGCAGCCGGGTGGATGTCTATCTACCCGCAGGCACACGGCCCAAGGCGCTTCCCGGCCAGACCGCTGTGGCCGGAGAGACCGTGATAGCCGATCTTGGTAAATGATTGTCTTCCTTGATATAATCGCCGGCTCTCAGGCCCTGGCCAAGGCGCCACCGCGTCTTGCTGGCATATAGGAAGGAGCCCCATACTTATGTTTCGGGCACGCCGGAAACGGTTCAAGGGACAATCCCTGAACATGATGATCCCCAATTTACTGACCCTCATGTCGTTGTGTGCGGGATTGTCGGCCATGCGCTTCGCTTTGCTCGCGAAATGGGAATGGGCGGTGGTGGCAGTCATTCTGGCGGGGTTTCTCGATAATCTGGATGGCCGTATGGCGCGCCTTCTCGGTGGCGGGAGCAAATTCGGCACCGAGCTTGATTCTCTCTCCGATTTTGTCAGTTTTGGTGTCGCCCCGGCGGTGGTTCTGTATCACTGGTCGCTGTGGGAACTGGGGGGGAAAGGCTGGATCATTGTTACCTTTTATTGCATCTGCTCGGCGTTACGCCTGGCCCGTTTCAACTCGCGTCAGGGCGAAGTGCTGCCGCCCTGGGCCTATAATTACTTCACCGGCGTCTCGGCCCCCGCCGGCGCCGGCCTCGCCTTGTTGCCTATGATGATTTCATTTCAGTTTCCAGAATTAGAGGCCATCCGCAGCGTTCTTGTGGTGGGGAGCCTCGCCGTGGCGACGGCGTTCCTCAAGATCAGCACCATTCCCACTTATTCCCTTAAACAGATCAAGATTCCTCAGCCCTATGTGCTGCCTACGTTCTTGCTTGTAGGTATTTTCGCCGCAACTCTGGTTACCGAATTCTGGCCCACCTTTATCGGCCTCGTGATAGCCTACTTCCTCAGTATTCCGTTCAGTGTCCGTTCCTTCCTCCATCTCCGGCGCGAGGCCGAACGCATCCAGTCCGGAATGACGGCGCCACGGGTGGTGGAGTCTCCGTCCGAGAGCATGGAATCTCTTGCTCCGGACGGAGAAAATAAGGACGCCTTCTAGGCCGGAAGGGTGTCTTGAATGATAGACCCGGACCCTTCATGATGCGTGTCACACCTTGCCCGGGGTTGTTCTGTCCCCTTTCCAGAAAAAACATTTCCCATAAACATTACGACCGGAGGAGTTGACCGTGGACAAAGAAGAAATCCTGCGTCTTCAGACCTACCTGCGAGAAAAGTTCGGAAACGATACGATTCATCTCCTGGAGCAAAGCAGGAAAGACAACTCGGTGGAGGTCAATCTCGGTGAAGAGTTCATCGGCATTATCTACCGGGACGACGAAGACGGAGACGTTTCCTACGCCTTCCAGATGGCCATACTCGACATAGATCTTCCAGAGCCAGGCGCCTAGAACCTGCACGCACTGCTCACGAAGGGGATCCCACCGCTATGCCGAATTTCCTCAAGACCCTTACTCACCACTACCAAGAACAGGTTGCGCGCCATAAAAACCTACCCTTTCTGAAAGCCACCATGGCGGCCAGCGCCATCGTCGCCACCTCCGACGGTGAGGTTACCTTCGATGAACGGATGCGGGTGGACCAGGTTCTGGAAACTCTGGAAGCCCTGAAAGTCTTCGATCCCCATGAAGGGGTGAACTTGTTCAACGGTTTTGTGGAAGCCCTCAAGCAATCGCCGGAGGCCGGACACGCCGCGGCCGTGGAGGCTATCATGGCGGTGGCCGCCGACCCCGAAAAGGCGGAGCTGATGGTTCGCATATGCCTTGCCTTGAGCGAGACCGACGGCGAGGTCAGCCTCGTGGAACAGATCGAGATCGTTACCCTGTGCAGCCTGCTGGGACTCGACGCCAGGGCGTTCGGACTCTACCGCGACGAGATCGGGAAAGCCCTGGCTATGGAATAAGACCCGTCATTCCGGTTTCGCCATGATGCCGGGAATAAAAAAAGGCCCCGCTATCAAGCGGGGCCTTTTGTTTGGGTTAAGATACGGTAAGGCGTGTGTGGCCTTAGACGCTGTAATACATCTCGAACTCCACAGGATGTGGGGCGTGTTCGAATTTTTCAATCTCTTCGTATTTAAGTTCTATATAACTATCGATGAGATCGTCGGTGAAGACGTCGCCAGCCTTAAGGAAGTCGCGGTCGGCGTCCAGGGCATCCAAGGCTTCGCGGAGGCTACCGCTGACCGTGGGAATGTCCTTCAATTCCTTTGGCGACAGGTCATAGAGGTCCTTGTCTATAGGATCGCCGGGATGAATCTTGTTCTCGATGCCGTCAAGTCCGGCCATGAGCATGGAGGCAAACGTCAGATAGGGGTTGCCAGAAGAATCCGGATAGCGAACTTCGACACGCTTGCCGTTGGGGCTGGAGTCGTAGGGGATGCGACAGCCCGCTGAGCGATTGAGCGCAGAATAGGCCAACAGAACCGGTGCCTCAAAGCCCATAATTAGACGTTTGTAGCTGTTGGTGGTGGCATTAGAGAAGGCGCAGACGGCTTTAGCATGCTTGATGATACCGCCAATGTAGTAAAGCGCCGTTTCCGAAAGGTCGGCGTAACCGGAACCTGCAAATACAGGCTTGCCACCCTTGAAGATGGACTGATGGGTGTGCATGCCCGACCCGTTGTCGCCGGCCACTGGCTTGGGCATGAAGGTGGCGGTCTTGCCATAGGCGTGAGCCACCATATGCGTTACGTATTTGTAAATCTGCAGGTTGTCGGCGGTGCGGGTCAGGGTATCGAACTTGAGGCCGATTTCAGCCTGGCTCGGCGCCACTTCGTGGTGGTGCTTCTCCATGTTCATGCCCATCTCGCTCATGACGGTGACCATTTCGGCGCGCAGGTCGCTTTGTGAATCCACAGGCGGCACAGGGAAGTAGCCGCCCTTGATGCCGGGGCGGTGGCCTATATTGCCTTCCTCGAAGACCTTACCGCTCGCATACGGTCCTTCATCGGAATCGATCTCATAGAAGGTGTGGTTCATGGAAACGTCGAAACGCACGTCGTCAAAGACGAAGAACTCGGCTTCGGGGCCGAAATAGGCGGTATCGCCAACCCCGGAGCTTTTCAAATAAGCCTCGGCCTTTCGGGCTACCGAGCGCCCATCGCGGGAATAAGGCTGACCGGTGGTGGGTTCGTGTATGTTGCAGAACAGGATCAGAGTGGTCTGGGCCGTGAAGGGATCGAGCACGGCGGTGGTGGGATCCGCCATCAACAGCATGTCGGATTCGTTGATATCTCTCCAGCCGGATATGGAGGAGCCGTCGAACTGAAAGCCGTTCTTGAAGACGCCCTCGTCGATGGTTTCCACGGTCTGGGCCGTGTGCTGCCACTTGCCGCGCGGGTCGGTGAAGCGCAGATCCACATATTTGACATCTTGTTCCTTGATGAGATCCAAGACTTTTTTTATGTCGGACATAATCAATTTCCCCAGGATGAATGTTGCTATGGACGTGAGTTAACGTTTGGAATTGAATCAATGCGGGTGCCGTCTCCCTGTGACGGCTGGCAGCTGGTCTAGATGGCGTCGCTTCCCCGTTCTCCGGTGCGGATGCGGACCACCTCTTCAACTGACGAAATAAAGATCTTGCCGTCGCCGATGCGTCCGGTTTCGGCGGCTTTCTGGATGGCTTCGATGGCGCGCTCCACGAGTTGGTCGTCCATCACTATCTCGATTTTCACCTTAGGCAGGAAATCCACCACATATTCGGCGCCGCGATAGAGTTCGGTATGCCCCTTCTGACGACCGAAACCCTTGGCCTCGATGACGGTCATGCCGGCGAGTCCGAGATCGTGGAGGGCTTCCTTCACTTCGTCGAGCTTGAAGGGTTTAATAATGGCTTCGATTTTTTTCATGGGTGACCGTTTTATTTGGTGTCAAACGAATGGAAGGCATCACGCCTTCCCATGGATAGCGTGTCGATGCTTGTAGTTTGCATACTCTGTGCCAAACTGGGCGGGGGACGGAGGTCTGCCTGTAAGTCACTGAAATATAATAAAAAGCTCCTTCACCAGGAGAAAAAACCGGGCAACTTTTGCCGTTTTCTGCATAAATATTAGGCATCCCGCCTAAATTCAGGGCTGCCTTTCCGGGCCCGGAAATCCTACAGTGATTCCCCAATGCGCCGCAAGGCGGCCTCGATATTTTCGAGTCCGGTGGCGTAGGAAAAACGCAGGAATCCCTCACCATAGCGCCCGAAGCTGGTGCCCGCCACCGTGGCCACCCCAGCCTTGTTCAAAATCTTTTCCTCAATTTCCTTCGATCCCATCCCAGTGCCGCCGATATTAGGAAAGGCGTAAAAAGCTCCGCCCGGTTCCCGGCATGAGAATCCGGGCAACTCGTTCAACCCCGCCACCAGCCGTTTGCGGCGTTCGTCGAAGGCCGTCACCATGCGGTCCACATCGTCCTGGGGCCCGGTGAGCGCGGCGATTCCTGCATATTGTGAGGCCGTGCTGACACAGGAATGACAATTGATAGCCAGCCGTTCGGCGTGTTCGAAGAGTTTCGGCGGATAGACCCCATAGGCCAGCCGCCATCCGGTCATAGCGTAGGTCTTGCTCCAGCCGTCGAGGAGGATAACGCGGTCGCGGATATCCTCAAATTCCAGAAGGCTCACATGTTCGTGACCGTCATAAAGCATGCGGCTGTAAATCTCGTCGCTCAGCACCGCCACCCCCGGATGTTCGGCCAGTCCCGCCGCCAGCCGTTCCATTTCTTCGCGCGGCGCCACGCCGCCGGTGGGATTGGCGGGGCTGTTGAGGATGATAAGCCGGGTGCGCGGCGTAATCAGGGAGAGCATTTCCTCGGCGTTGAAGGAAAAGCCGTTTTCCTCGCGGTAATGCAGGGGTACCGGGGTGGCTCCGGAAAAAGCGATGACCGATTCATAGGACAGGAATCCGGGGTCGGGATAAATGATCTCGGCCCCGGGTTCGCCGAATATAAGCGCGGTATAGAACAGGACCGCCTTGCCGCCGGGCGTGATCAGAACCGTGGCGGGGTCAACTTCCGCGCCCCTGTATTTGGCGATGTCGGCGGCCACTGCCACCCGCAGTTCGGGGATTCCGCCCGCCGGGGTATAGCCGTGACGGCCGTCTTTCAGCGCCTTGCAGGCGGCTTCCACGATATGGTCGGGGGTCGGGAAATCAGGCTGGCCGATACCCATATGAATAATGTGCTTACCCTGGGTTTCCAGGGCCTTGGCGCGGGCCAGCACCTCGAAGGCGCTGTCGGTGCCAAGCCGGGACATGGCCGTGGCCGGTGTAAGCATGGATGGAGTTCCGTTTTCTGGCTGTGAGAATAAACGCGGTGCGCTTTGTTCAGTTCGTGCGGGACACACTGTGCTCTACGGAAGGGAAGGGAGAAACCCCCTGTTTGTCCAGCTGCTTTCGTTCCGGGATGCGTCTTGACCCTATACGCGATTGCGCTTACAAACCGCAGCGATGGTGGCTGTAGCTCAGCTGGTTAGAGCGCCGGCTTGTGGTGCCGGAGGCCGCGGGTTCGAATCCCGTCAGCCACCCCATCCTTATAGATCGATCTGCATACGGTCCAGAGCCTTTTTCCATTTTTCGTCGCCTCCCGTTCCGGGGTCCTGGATGAAGATGAAGGCTTCGTCCGCGGGCGCCACGGCCCAGGCTCGCCTTTGCAGTTCTCCTTCAAGCTGGCCCGGTTCCCACCCGGCATAGCCGAGCATGAATAGGATATTTCTGGGCCCCTGGTCCTCAGCCATGGCCTTGAGAACCTCCACACCGGAACTCATGGACAGATAGTCGTTGACGGTGGTGGTGCCCTCGCTTGCGAAATCTGGGGAATGCAGAGAAAGGCCCACAAGGGGCTGTACCGGTCCGCCGTAATTGATGGCGATGATGTCGGCTATGTCGTGGCCGTCCTCGCCGAAACCGGCCAACAGGTCCGCCAGGGTGCTGGAACCGATCAGCTTGTTGATGACAAGTCCCAGGGCCCCGGTATGGTCGTGGCGGACCATGACGATAACGGTCTTGGAAAACCGCGGATCCCCCATTTCCGGTGTCGCTACCAGAAGCTGGCCAGCGAGGGAATCAAACTCGCTAGGAGAAAGGGCTGGGGGTTGGGCGGCGTCTGTCTCAACCTCGGGAGAAGGCTTCGCGCCCAAGGAGCCCAAGGGCGCGGCGAGGAAGAGGACGGCCAGTACCGCCCGAAGAGGATCACTGCGCACAGACATCATTGCTCCTTCCCTACGACGATAAAATAATAACAAATTTTCGGCCACCCGTTAGAAGATAGATTAGCGATCTCCTTTTAATTCAATGTATGATTTTGCGTCATGTCTGGAAATGATTTCATAAAGGACAGGAGAAATCCCCGGCACCTCTCCGCCGGGGGGCCGTCCGCCGACCCTCTTCCCGTTGATCTTATTCCCGTCGCTGGAGGCGGACTGCTCCACCGACGACTGTTCCTGAAGTCGGGCGCAGTACTGGGTTCCGCCGCTGCCCTCGGCGCTACCGGCACATTTGCTTTCGCCACCTATGGCGAGGAAAGCGCTACGGAGATGCCACCCATGCCGCCGGCAACGCCGCCCTGGATGAAAACGCCGGGTGGTCCGTTCACCAATTATGGCCGGCCTTCACCCCATGAGAAAAAAGTTATCCGCTGGATCACCAGCAACCAATCCTCGCCCGGCAACGGCGTATCCTGGACCCCGCTCCAGGACTTGGAGGGTGTCATTACCCCCAACGGTTTGCATTTTGAACGCCACCATAACGGGGTGCCAGCCATCATCCCCGACCGGCACCGCCTTCTGATCCACGGTCTGGTGGCGCGGCCCCTGACCTTCATGGTGGATGATCTGCTGCGTTATCCCATGATGTCCCGACTGTGTTTCGTGGAATGCGGGGGCAACAGCAACGCCGGATGGAATCCGCGCCCGCTCCAGGCCCGGGCCGGGCATCTGCACGGCCTGGCCTCGTGCAGCGAATGGTCGGGGGTGGCGTTGTCCGTTCTCCTCGACGAGGCCAGAATCGACCGTTCCCGGGCTAAATGGCTCTACGCCGAAGGAGCCGATGCCGCCGCGGTGGGAGCCAGCATCCCCGTGGCCAAGGCCTTCGACAACGCCTTTGTGGCTCTTTACCAGAACGGCGAGCGCCTGCGTCCGGAAAACGGCTATCCCATGCGTCTGCTCATTCCCGGCTGGGAGGGTGTGACCCATATCAAATGGCTGCGGCGCCTAAAGGCGGTGGCACAACCCATGATGTCCCGCGAGGAGACCTCTAAATACACCGAGCTGGTGCCCGACGGCACGGCGCGCCAGTTCACCTTCGTCATGGACGCTAAATCACTGATTACTGCGCCCTCGCTTGGAAAGAAGATGCAGGGACCGGGCCTCTACCAGATCACGGGCCTGGCCTGGAGCGGCCGCGGCCGCATTGCCCGCGTCGAAGTCTCCGCCGATGGCGGTGAAAGCTGGGCCGAGGCTGAGCTTCAGGAGCCGATTCTGCCCCACTGTTTCACCCGTTTCCGCATTCCTTGGGATTGGCAGGGTGCGCCGGCAGTTCTGCAAAGCCGCGCCATCGACGAGACTGGCTCTGTGCAGCCCACGCGCCAGGCCCTGATGACGGCGCGCGGCAGCCACGGCTATTTCCACTACAACGCCATCATCAGCTGGCGGGTGTCGGATACGGGCAGGGTCTCCCATGTCTACGGATAGTCGCAATGTATGGGTGGGGACCTTCGTGCTGGTGGCGGTGGGACTTTTCCTCGCCCGTAGCCTAAACCAGGGCGCGGAAACGGCGCTGCCGCGCGGCCCCGGCCTGGGTCACGGGGTGTCCCTTGAAACCGCCGCCGCCTGGGATATCAGCATTCCCCCCGACGGCCATAACCTTCCCAATGGCAACGGCATGGCAACTGATGGAGAAAAACTCTACCGGGCAAAATGCATTAACTGTCACGGCAAAAAAGGGCGAGGGCTGACTGCCGAGGAGCTGGTGGGCGGCGTGGGCGGCCTTACCGGGGACTATCCCGAAAAGACCGTGGGCAGCTATTGGCCCTATGCCACCACCCTGTTCGACTACATCCGCCGCGCCATGCCCCAGGAAGCGCCGCTGTCGCTGAGCCCCGACGAAGTCTATTCCTTGTGCGCTTATCTGCTCCATCTCAATGGCGTCATCACCGAGGCCGACGAGATAAATGCCGAAACCCTGCCCGCGGTGCAGATGCCCAACCGCAACGGCTTCGTGCCCATCAACGAGATGACTCATTGAATCCTTTCCATCTGGAACAGCCGGAAAATTCCGGGAGCCAGTTTACACCTGTCCGCCGGAAAATATGGTCACCGTTTCGTGAGAAAAAGGCTCAGTCCGACGGGCGTTTGAGGATCACCAGCATGCGGAACGCCATCAGCGGACCCAGCACCGGAGTCAGGATTTTCTCGATCCGGTTGATTAGGGAAACGGCCCGCACCGGAATCAGACTCCACCTGCGAAAGCCGCCAGAGAGAGGCGCGGCGAGAAGGCCACAGCGGCGGACTGCATGGAGAGTGAAACCGGGAAATTTCTCTATGAATTGTTTTTTCTGCCGCAGGAACATGAGCGTGGGGATGGCCTGGTTGGCGTCGTAAGGGTCGCGCTCCGGGTCTGGTTCGGGTTCGTGAAAGGGGTCCGCCTTCATGACCACCGGTTCGGGATGAAAATAATGATAGCAATAATGGCTCACCGGCGTGATCAAGGGTTCCAGCATCACCAGCCGCCCTCCGGGTTTAAGGACGCGCAGGGCTTCGCGCAGGAAAACCGTGGGCCGTTCAAGGTGATGGAACACGTCCATCATCGCCACATTATCAAAAGACCCGTCCTTGAAGGGAAGGGACTGGGCGTCGCAGACGGAATCGAGCCAGGGCGCGAAAAGAATATCCGTAGATACCACATGGGGGGCGAATTCCTTGAAGTTCCCCGATCCCCCGCCGATTTCCAGGGTCGTGCCAGGCCTACAGGCGTCGGCCATGCGGCGGTAGAAATCACTGTAGAGTCTCCGCAGGACCGGCTTGTCGTGCCAGATCATACGGTGGTCGTTGAGTCGCGGGTCAGGCACCGGCTAGATGGCCTTTAACTTGCGAAAGGCGAACACCACCATGCGCATCAGCAACAGTCCGTGGCGAAAACGGGAAATCTGGGTCTCACCATAGGTGCGGTCGGCGTAACGAATGGGCAGCTCCACCACCTTGAGGTTCTGCTTGGTGGCGCCGAAAATGAGGTCGAAATCGCCGAAGGGGTCGAAATCGCCGAAATAGTCCCGGCTAGCGGCGATCTTCTTGTAATTGGTCTTGGTCAGCACCTTGGTTCCGCACAGGGTATCGGTAAAGCGCTGGTTGAGAAGCCAGGAAAAAGCAAGGGAAAAGAGGTGGTTGGCGACATAGTTGAGGGTCCGCATGGCTTGGTTTTCCATGGGATAGACCAGCCGCGTGCCGTTGATGAACTCCCCCTTGCCGCTAACCAGGGCGTGGTAAAATTTTGGGATGTCCTCGGGCGGTACCGTAAGGTCGGCGTCGAGAATCACCAGCACCTCGCCCCGGGCTTGCGCGAACCCCTTGCGCACCGCATCGCCCTTGCCCGATCCGTCCTGTTGCGCCGCCTTGATGTCGAGATCGGGATAGGCCTCGATCACGCGCTCGATTTCGCGCCAGGTGCCGTCCTCGCTGCCGCCCTCCACGAACAGGATTTCCAGGTCGTCGCAGAACCGGGGCAGGCGCTGCACCGCGGCCTCGATATTACCGCGCTCGTTACGGCAGGGGATGAGAACGGTTGCCGAAAGACCGGGCTGTTCCGCATAGTTCATGGAACGGGCCACCAGATAATTGCGCAGACAGAGTCGCCGCACACCCGGCAGCACCCCTAAGCTGCGGTTGATCAGGCGTCCCAGACCTAACAGCGGCTTGGGCATGAGCTGGCGCCATTCCCTTTTGACCACATCGAAATCAGCCAGATTCAACAACCCCTCGAGATCCCCGGCGGTGAGCCAATTCTGTTCCTTCTGGGGGATTTTAAGGCCCAGCACCTCGGCTAGTTTCAACACCGGCTCCCAGGCCTTGGAGTAATAGGAAAGGATAATCCTGGTATCGCGGGTGCACAGAGTTTGCAGTCCAGCCAGGGTGGTCTCGCAGTCCTCAAGGAAGCCGATGGTGTCGGAAAGGACGATGACGTCGAAAGGCCCTTTCAGGGTCTTCATGAAGTTCGGGTCTTCAATGTCGCCCTGGTGGAAGGTGAGCCCGGGATAGTTTTCCCTGGCGATGCGGACCATCTCGTCGCTTAAATCCACGCCCACACCGCGCACGGGGGACAGCGCTTTAAGTAGGCGTCCGGTGCCGCATCCGAGGTCGAGAACGCTGCGTTCCTCACCCACGAGGAAACGCAGATAGCGCCAGTGATCCTCGTAATAGAAGGCGTTGCGGTCGATCCAGCCGTTGCGCTCCGGAGCCAGCCGGTCGGCGAGCTCGCGATAGGCTTGCTTGCGCGGGGAAAGCGCGGGTTTGTCTTTCCTGCTCATGATGGGGGGAGATATAGACCGGATGCGTCCAAAGGGCTAGGGCTCACGGCGCGCCATCTCCGTTGTCGCCGGTCAGGCGGCCCCGGCAATCCACGCCCATGGTGAACACATCCTCCTGGCGGGTAGAGCACGAGGTGTCATAGACGGCTTCCGGCGCTTCGGCGGCGAGAAAGGCGGCAAGCGCCCCACTGCGCGATCCCCGCAACATGGCACAAGGATAGCCGGAAAGCACCTCGGGCAGACGGCGCGCGCCGCTCCAGTCCCGCAGCTCGCCGCTGGGTTTGTAGCTGGTAAAGATGTTGAGCCAGAAATCGTTCTCTGGCCTCAGCTCTTTCAGTTGTTCCGAATAGGGGAATCTACTCTGAAGGTTGCCGTTATAGAAGGCGAAGCTGAGGCTGGAGGCGGAATAGCCGTAGATGCGCGCACAGGCGCCAAAATGATCGTTATCCACGATAAACGCCGTCTCGCGCATCTCCCGGAACTGGCGGACCAACTGACTGACCTCGTTGACCTGCGTGCCGCTGCCGGCGGCGATCCGGGCCCGGCGTGAACCGTCGATCACGTCCGGATCGGCTCGTTCCGCAGGAGTCATCGAGTGGATGATCCCCTCGATGCGGTCGATGCGGCGCTCGTCGAGGTCGGTCTCGACGTCCTTGAGCTGTTGCCCCATGCCGGGGACCATCTTCATGACATCGCCGACCGGGCCCATCTTGCGGATCTGGCGAAGTTGCTCGAGGAAGTCGTCGAGTGTGAAGGTGCCCTCCAGCATCCGGGCCGCCGCCGCCTCTGCCTGCTCCTTCTCGAAGGTCTCCTCCGCCTTCTCGATGAGGGTCTCGACGTCGCCCATGCCGAGGATCCGGCTGGCCAGCCGGTCGGGATGGAACGGCTCGAGGTCCTCCAGGGCCTCGCCCGTCGAGGCGAAGGCGATCGGTCGACCCACCACCTCCTTGACCGAGATGGCCGCACCGCCACGAGCGTCGCCATCGAGCTTCGTGAGCACCACTGCGTCGAGTTCGAGCCGCTGGTGGAAGGCCTCGGCGACGTTGACCGCGTCCTGGCCGGTCATGGCGTCGAGGACGAGAAACGTGTAGTGCGGCTCCAGGGCCCCGGCGATCTCGGCGATCTCCGCCATGAGGTCGTCGTCGATCGCCAGGCGACCGGCGGTGTCGCAGATCAGGA
>Ga0207990_1001353_pt1 | contig 12647 bp, 15 predicted proteins | sample ETNtaG_8_FD_185780 | JGI IMG/M metagenome (GOLD analysis project Ga0207990, IMG submission 185780) | Marine microbial and viral communities from oxygen minimum zone, Eastern Pacific Ocean - ETNP201406SV75 (SPAdes) (version 2) | ecosystem: Environmental > Aquatic > Marine > Oceanic ...
GGATGCACTCCGTGATCTCTCCGAGGGCTTAGCCCGCCTAGCTGACACTCTCGATCAAGGCAGCTCAAATTCTTTGGAGCCGTGAAGAGCGGTTTCGTTGATTCGGAATGGAATATTGGCCGGACAGTACCTGCTGACAATATTGGCGGATCCATACATTAAAAAGCACCAACATACGTCTAACCAATATAGCTCGCACCAGACTCAAAAACTGGTCGGGGTGACCCCATGTCAGTTTGACTCTGACCTTCGGCACCACGTTTTGATAACAAATTGATAACACGAGCGCCCCCGTTTGAGGGGGGTTCGTGTAGCTTTTGTTGTTGTCTCCTTTAAGCATGAGTGGGGGTATGGAATCTCGAATCGCCATTAGTTCTTTGTGGATATGAAGAGATTTTTCTGAAATTCAAATAACGGTCGATGAGGAGATCGATCCATTCATTTTCAGTATGGCATTTTATCGCGCTTGCCATTGATTCTAAAATCCAAGACGCAATGGTCCGATCGGTTTTTAGGCAACCGGTGTAGCTTTTTATAGCTTCCGAGCAATGCACGTTCTGTTCGGGAAAGAGAAAGACGCAGAATTCTTTGCCGAACCCTAACCGTTCATTTCCTCCCGAAGGCAAAGACTCTCCAGCGTTGAAGTTTCAAGCTTCCACGGGTAGCATCCAGTCACCATAACGGCTATAATGCCCGGAACCCGAACATTTATGGACCCACGGCGGAGGCTGTTAGTATGGCGACTGTGGTACAGCACCAAACTTATTGGGAGCGAGCCAAGGAAGCGGGGTTTGACCTTAGCTGGTTGAATCAGTTGGAAGAAAATGTTGTCGGGGCTGAGGTTGAAGACGTTTCAGACAATCTCACAGGCCGCGTTGCGGGGTCTATCCCGCGCCCGGGGGTAGCCAAATATGGCGCTTACCCGTTCCGCACCAAGAAAGAGGTTTGGGGCTATAACCTTCGGAAGCTATACGATGAGTTTGTCAGCCGTCAGTGGAGTTCTGCCACGGACATTCCCTGGGACACTCTGGAAGAACTGCCCGATGACATCGAAGCTGCAGAGTGCCAGTTGGCCACCTTCTTCGCCCAGGTTGAGTTTGTAGCTGCAGATGTTCCTGGCCGGTTCATCGCCACCATGTCGCCTGACTACCAAGAAGTCAGGATGGCGCTGCTTGGGCAGGTAATGGATGAATCCCGTCACCTAGAGGTTTTCCGTAAGCGAGCCCTGGCCAACGGCGGAGGCTTGATGCGAATGATCGACAGCGTATCCGACGTTGTCGGCGGCAGCACCGACAGTGCCCGGGAATACACGGAATTGTCGACCCGGTTGCATATTGTGGGTGAAGGGAACGTACTCACCCTATTCCGGCTTGGCGAGTTGATGGCCTACAACGAGGCCGAAAAAACCATCTACAGGCGGTGCGCTCAGGACGAAGCCAGGCACGTGGCTATCGGGGTACTTCACGCACGGTATATGAAGGAGTGCAGCCCGGAACGCTTGGAAGAGATGCACTCATACTTGGACGAAGCTGAGAACCGCCAATCTTCGGGGGCCGGGGGAGAGAACCCTGCGGCTAGGAACATGCTCACAAGCGAAGCTTTGGCCGTTCTGTTGGGTGGGGGCAAGGACAAGACCGATGAAGGTCAGAAAATCCTCCTGGCCGTACGTCAGAAGCAGGTGAAGGAGTACTTTCAGCGCCTGAAGTCTGCCGGCCTGGACGACCGCATCACCAACGGAAGGGTGCATCCGGCACTGCTGGAGACCTATAACCCAAACCCGGCCTAGGTGACATAGTAGAACGAACTGAGGCCTCTACCCGATGTTGGTAGAGGCCTTCTTTTATCCGCCAACCAGTAGCATTAACTCAGTCGATCTCTAGAGGCCAGAGTATGGCATCGACCCCCAGACCGAACAAGGAACCAGCCGAACCAACCAGTGATGAAAACGCCGCGGCAGGCAATGAGCCAGAGTCCGAGGCGACCGGAGAAGTCAGAACCTTCGATTGGATGAAGGACACGCCAGAGTGGGGAACCAAAGCCTTGCCTGGCAAGAAAGGCTTAACGCTGGAAGGCATCGCGATAAACTCCTATGGCGAGATTCCAGACCGCAGTGAAGAGATGACGCGGATGCCCCGGGGGGCGTTTCATATATCCGGGGTTCCTAGGTTGGAGTTCTATCCCCTGAGCAAGAAGGTGGACATCTGGGCTGACAACGCCGCTGGATTGTACGAAGAAGCGATTCAACGCCGGTGGATGGCCCATCTGGATGTTCCATGGGATACCATCGAGCCGCTTCCCCGAGAGATGGAACTGTCCATGGGCCAGCTATGCACCGAGTTGGCCCAGCAGGCTAGCGTGGAGACCGACTCCATCGGCCAGTGGATCGGGCGGATGAATTACGCCTATTATGAGGTAAAGACGTTCCTGGCTAGTGAGCTATACGATACGGCCAGGCATTACGACGTCTTCCGCATGCGAGCTTTGGCCAACGGGGGTACCCTGGGTCTGGAAAGCCCCGGTCTCATCAACCGGCGGATCATCGAGAGCCGGGCAGGTTGGACCGAAACCGCTGTCTTGATGTACCTGCTCCGGGGGCCGTTCACTCTCATGCTCTACCGATACGGCGAGGCCTACGCGTCTAATCCGGCCGAGAAGATAATCTTCCGGAGGAGCGTCCAAGATAAGGCCCGGCATCTGGCCTATGGAATGGCCCACGTGAAATATGCCATCTCTGAGAACGGTAGAGATTATGCTACCGGGTTGCTGAGAATGATGAGCGGCGTGGAGCAAGACTTGGCCACCGAGATGAGCGACTCCGTTCTGTGGGAAGCTCTTGCGATCATATTCGGTGGCGGCCTTGAAAATATCTCATCCGGCATGGATGTGGTCCGAGAATTACAACGTCGTTACGTCTCTGATTACATGGCCCGGATGCGATGGGTAGGTATCGATAAAACGGTGGACAGCCTGGTGCCAGGATTGTTGACCTACGTCAATCAGGACTCGGTCCAGGAATCCGGCACCATTGCGTAGGGTTTGACGTGCCGATCTACGAATACCGTTGTCAGCAATGCAGTGAGGTTAGTTCCTACTTCCTCAAGACCTATGATGCGGTTTCGCAATCGGGCTGCAAGCACTGCCAAAGCCCGGATATTCAGCGAATCATGTCCAATGTTGCCCATATCAGGTCGGAAGCAGATAAATTTGCTCAATTAGACCCCAAATACGGCAAGATAGTCGACCAGGCGTTGGCCAAAGCCCCCAGCGACACCAATCCCGACCATTATGTTCGTAAAATGGTCCCTTTTAGCCAGGCTAAAGAGCAAGGAGACCCCTACTTCAAAGATTAGCAGTGCACCGCGTCTAGATCCACGCCGGCCTAACGAATGCCACACCGGCGCCCGGGGGGATCAAAATCCTCCACTTTGAACGTCAACATCTGAAAATATTAGGAGAAGACTATGAGTTCCGCCGCAGGCACACTTGTGTTTCCATCGGTTGAATGGTTCCAGGCCCTTCAGCAGCTGGTGAACGTGGACCCTGAATTCCGCAGGTTGGGGTCTATAGACGCGGCGATGGGAGTGAAGGTAGGCTCCAGGGTCTTTGTGGTCGTCTTCGAAGCGTTCGAATGTACCGAGGTATCGGACGGCAGCCAAGATGACCTAGACGACCTGGATTTCTACTTGGAGTTGAGCGAGGCCGATTGGCGAGAGTTGGTAGAGAACACCAAGGCCAACGGCGGAGCCGACCGCCGGCATACGTTGAACACTCTTGACCTGACCGCGAACGACGGCCTCGCACAGAACGCCACCGGAGACCAATTGCGCGGAGACATCTTTTTTCGGGTCAATGAGAGTCTCCAGTATTTCTTCGACCAGGCTGCCAAACTAGAGACTGTGTTCGAGTAGGGGCATCTCAACCACGGTGCTTCGAATCGTTGATTCGAAGGAGGACGTAGAGGCGCCACCATAGCCATGGCCCTAGTGACCCTGGCCCGTTATGAATATCCGGGTGTCGAGATGTTCGGGTTCGTTGCGATGGCGCCTCCGGCCAAAGCCAGCTTTCCGGCCAATCTTTGAGGCGGCCACCGCCCACGCTGGCAGTGGCATCGCCCTCATAAATGAACCGGCCCCGAACCGAGGGCCGGAGGCAGAATCATTGTGTTCTTGGTGGAGATGGGGAAGAGTCGAGCTATACCCGGAACTATTAATGGTCTAGTTGATGTCCTGCTCCTCAGTATGTTTCTAGCTAGACATCTCCCCTCATTTTAACGGCCCAAGTCTAACTTCACACCAAGGCTGGCTCCAAGAGGCACGATAACAATCCATTTATCCATCATATAAAAAATTAGATATTTTCGAGGAAATTTAGCAGGTGGGCTGTGTATTCTTCAGGTTTTTCATAAGGAGGCCAGTGGCCGCAGTTATTTAGTAGCACCATTCGAGAATCCGTAATGTTGTTTAGCGCAGCTATGCCGATTTCAAAGACACACATCCGGTCGTATCGACCCCAAATTATCAAACTTGGCGCAGTGATGCTGGGCAAGCCGGCACCGTGGTCGTAGGGAACGCTCACTGACGCAGCGTTGGCTGCGATATGATCGGGGTGGCTCGTGTAATTCTGGTGGATGTAATCGACCAGCTCGTCGGTCACTAACTCCTCTTCGTCGATATGGACGCGCAGATATCGTCGCACGTTTTCTCGTGTAGGGTCGGCCAGTACCTCGTTGGTGACCCGGTTACCTTCGGAAGGGCGGTTGCCCATCAAGTAAAGGTCTCCCCCGGTCTTGATATGGCAGGAGCCAAAGACCAGCTTGTTCACTCGTTCGGGGTGTTCCATCGCCAACACCATGGCCGACTGGCCACCCTGGGAACTGCCGATCAGATGAGCTTTTTCAATCCCTAAAGCATCCATCAGCGCCAGTGCGGTCCGAGCCTGCAAGTTGTGCAACGGCTCGTTATAAGTAACTGGCCCAGTCCGTCCGAAATTGGGCAGATCCATGACAATACACCGGTATCGCTGTGAGAGTGCGGGGAGGATTTTGTGAAAGGTGATCCAGCCGGTCGTTCCGGGCCCGTAAGAATGTAATAGCAATAAAGGATCTCCCGAGCCGACATCGTGGTAGTGGACATTCATGTCTCCTGCGAGAACCGTTCTACTGGTTTCCTGCTCGGTAATTTTAATTTGGGACGCCATAGCAAACCTCCAATATAACGTGAATCGCTTTCGTCTAAAAAGTACGGATTTATGACCCGGCGTTGCGACTTCAGAGGAACGACCACTTGACCAGAACCATCGCGAACCCTATCGTAAATCCATCCCGTTCATTTTTCGCTTAATTGGCGGCGATCAGGAGCAATAATGGCTGGTCATAGCAAAAAATACAACGTAATTGACCTGGAGACGGGAAAGCTCGACCCTCGCATTTTCTCTGACAACGATATTTATCAAGAAGAACTGGAGAAGATATTTGGACGATCATGGTTGATGATCGGGCACGAAAGTCTGGTCCCTAAAGTAAACGACTTCTTTCACACCTACATGGGCGAGGACCCGGTTATCTTGGCCAGAGATTCCAAGGGCACTCTCCGTGCCTTCTTAAACATGTGCCGACATCGGGGTGCCCGCATAGTCCACACGGACATTGGTAATGCCAAGAATTTCTTCTGTGCATACCACGGTTGGACGTACAGCAACGAGGGTAAGCTGGAGTACGTACCTGGAGCAGAGGAAGCCTATTACGGAGCTTTAGATCGAGAGTGTCTAGGACTGGTAGAGGCGAGGGTAAGTACCTATGCTGGCATAGTATTTGGCAACTGGGATGCGGGCGCTCCTTCCTTAGAAGATTATTTGGGCGATGCAAGATGGTGCCTGGACGTAGCGTTTAATCGGCTGGACTCCGGCACTGAGGCCATCGGACCGATGAAATGGATCGAGCCGCTGAACTGGAAGACTGCGGTCGACAATTGTTCCGACAATTATCACGTACCAACTACCCATCTGTCCTCCATTCTGGCGCAGGGCCGCCAATTTGGCATTCCGAGAACTACCCACGAGCAGCAGTTCCAATCGCCCAACAAGCATTTATTTATCAACGGTCATTCGTTGACCATGCGTTTCTTGGAACGACCCGACCAAGCACGCCAGATGCATGGAGTCACCCAAGACAATCGGGCCATGTTCGAGGAATATTACAGGGCTACCCAGTCAGAGGCCGAACGCCGGCTGGGCGCCGTCAGAGCCAGCCAGCTTCAATTGGGAAATCACAGTCTTTTCCCTAACGGAGTTTTGGGATTGCGGCTTGCACATCCCCGTGGGCCGCTTGAGACGGAGTTCTGGCACTTCGTGGTAGTGGAAAAAGATATGCCCAACGAACTCAAACGCGCCTTGCGTATGGGCAGCGGCAACTACAACGGAGTAACCGGACTCTTCGAGCAAGACGATATGGACAACTGGCGAAGCGTTACCAGGTCGAGCCGGACCCCCGTCGCCCGGAAGTACTCTCAAGACCTGTCGATGGGTATTGGCCGGGCCGGCTCCGACCTCGACTTCCCAGGAGTGGTATCCGAGCGCTACACCTCTGAGAACAATCAGCGCAACTTCTATCGACGTTGGCAGGAATTCATGAATGCCAAGGACTGGAGAGAAATTCCCATAGAACCCATAACCGCTGAATTTGGAGGCACCGCGGAGATGAATGGATAAACCGGGGAAGGCCAGCCCACAATCGGCGCTCCAAGGTCCATTGAAGAGGTCACAATGACAACAAAGACATCCGGCGGGGACGTCTACCAAAGTGGCTTATGGCATGAGCTAATGCAGTTCTACATCGACGAGGCCTGGTTGCTCGACGACCGGAAGTTTCGTGAGTGGCTGGATCTATTCACCGATGATGTTTTTTATTTTATGCCGCGCCGATTGAACGTCGGCCGTCAGGACATTTCTCAAGAACTTTCTCAAGTTGGGGATCTGGCCATCTTCGAGGACGACAAGGCGTATATGACCATGAGAGTCGACCGCTTGGACACTGGCATGGCCTGGGCCGAGGACCCGCCTTCCCGGACACGACATATCGTGGGCAACCTGATAATCGAACGCCTGCCTGACGGAGACCTCAGAACCAAGACCGCCTTTATACTTTACCGATCTCACCACGAGACTGATGAAAATATTTTCGCTGGAAGCCGAGAGGATCACCTGCGCAATGAAGACGGTCGCTGGAAAATCTACAAACGCGTGATCGTGTTGGATTCCAATGTCATCCTAGCGAAGAACCTCAGCGTTTTTTTCTAACTCTCATCACATCCACACATCCACGCCATTCGGAGCATTACCAATGGACTCGCGACCGTCTCGCCGCCAACAAGAATTGATGGACCTCGCCCACAAATTGGCAGTGGAACGGTTCGCACCTCGCGCCGCTGCTTTGGATCGCGACGGGGCTTTCCCGACCGAGGATTACCAAGATCTACGTAAATCGGGCCTCCTTGCGCTTTGTGTTCCCGAGAAGTTCGGCGGCCACGGCGCCGATTTTGAGACATATTGCTTAGTTTCAGAAAGATTGGCTCAGGGAAACGCGGCTACCGCCCTTACCTTTAACATGCATTGTTTAACTATGCTGATGATGGGTCCGTTGTTAAACGGGCTAGACTTACCGTCGGCTGTGCGGAATCGGCACGAGGAATTGAGCGCTCGCCGATACCTTGAAGTGGTAGAGCAGGGCGTCTTCTACGGCCAGCCCCATAGCGAGCCTGTGGAATCAGGGGAACAAGACCAACTTAACACGGGAGGGAGACGATTCGGGACCCAGGCTCAACATGTTGACGGCGGTTACTTGGTCAACGGCAGCAAATTTTTTGTGTCCTCGTCTGGGGCCGCTGACTATTACAGCACACCAGCGCTTCTCGAAGGAGAAAATGCCTGGGTGGAGCGCACCATGTATCTTTCAATACCCAGAGAGACGCCTGGAGTGGAGTTCTCCGGTGATTGGGACCCCATTGGGATGCGTGCCACGGTGAGCCGAGATATGAACCTGAAGGATGTCTGGGTACCGGGAGATGCTGAGATCCTGCCCCCTGGTGTTGTTGGCCAGTTATACCAGCGCCAGCCCTACATTTTTATTTCATTTTCGGCAACATTTTTGGGACTGATGCAAGCGGCCTACGACTTCGCTGTTTCCTATCTCACCGGGCGAGCGCCTGGAGTAGCTGCCCCTCGAGCCGAGTCATCAGGAAGCGTCAGCGCACTTGCCGAAATGCTGTTTACCCTAGAGTCAACGAGGGCATTGTTTTACCGAGCCATCTCTGAGCAACGTCTTGACCCAACCGTCGATTGCATCCAACGCGCCAGAGCCGCTCACGCTCGAGTCCAGCAGACGGCAGTTCAGATAACAGGAGAAGCCATGAGGATCTGTGGCGGAAGAGCTCTGCTGAAGCGATATCCGTTGGAGCGTTATGCCCGTGACGCTCGAGCATCCGCCGTGATGAGGCCATGGACTCAAAGTTTGGTGACGCAACAGGCTGGAGAGGAGGCTCTGGGCATTAAGCAATAGTAGCGTTGTGACTCGTGTTAGGCTTCCTCAAATGTCGTCACAGCGGATGGGGTCACGGCATCAGGTCGGTTCCTTTACGCTCCCAACCGGGGGCACAACAGTATCGCTTATTTTTCGATAGATACCGCCACCGGGCAGTTGACCAGCAACGGCATCGTTGGCTCCGAGGCGAGACCCAACGCGTTGTGCCTTGGCCCTCAGGGCAGATTTCTTTACCCCGCCGGCCAAGAATCGGGCCGCATCGCGGTGTTCAGCGTCAACTCTGATTCAGGAAAGTTGACCCCTCTTGAGACCTATCCGTTGGGAAACGCTCCGGTCTGGGTGTCAATCACCGAGTTGCCGGGATAAGTAGGCAGATGGTAAAGAGGAGAAGAAAATGGACAAACAGGAAATCGATCAATTTTTAGCAGGCATAAAGATGGCCGTAATGGCGACCATTAATAACGATGGGTCGCCTCATCTTTCGCCCAATTGGTACTACTACGACGGGGACAAATTGATGTTCGTCACAACAAAGGAGCGCCTGAAATTTTTTAACCTGAGACGTGACGACAGGATATCCGTCTGTGTCTATGAACCACCCCTTGCTTCAGATTACGTGGTATTTCAGGGTCGAGCGACGGTCGATGATGGAGATATTTGGGACGATGCCCGCAAAGTTATCCAGCGGTATGTGAAGGCCGATCAGGTTGACGGATATGTGGAGCGTTGGAAGACCCAACCCAGGATCCTGGTGAAGATAACGCCGGACAAGATTTACACTCGATCATGAGAGTGACCTTTGGTTCTAGTTGAAGATTCACATGGATTCCGGACACGCCGGCGCCTCTGGCCGGTTCGACCGGCTAAAAGAAGTGGCCCTTGAATATGCTTTCACTGTGAAAATCTTTGGGTTGAGCAAGACGGCTCACCCGACTGGCGCAGATTAAGGTTAAATTCATAGAAAATGGAGGAGATTTCTTTGACTGCATTGACTGACAACATGACGTTCGGGACCTTTATGGCCCCATTTCACCGGGTAGGTGAGAACCCCACCTTGGCCCTGGAGCGTGACCTTGAGTTGATCGAATGGCTGGATGATCTGGGATTCGACGAAGCCTGGATCGGCGAGCACCACAGCGGGGGCTGGGAGACTATCGCATCTCCCGAGGTATTCATCGCCACCGCAGCTGGCCGGACCCGCCACATCCGCCTGGGTACCGGCGTAGTCAGTCTGCCCTACCACCATCCTTATATGGTGGCGAACCGGATGGTGCTGCTGGACCATCTGACCCGAGGACGAGTGATGCTCGGCGTCGGGCCCGGAGCACTGGCGTCCGACGCGAATATGTTTTGTATTGATCCGGAGCGCCAACGGGAGATGATGGACGAATCGTTGGGGGTAATCATGCAGCTCCTGGACGGCTCCGAGCCGGTAACTTGCGAGACCGATTGGTTCAAGTTGAAAGATGCGACCCTACAGCTCCGTCCCTATCAGAAGCCGACTTTGCCGGTGGCCGTTGCCTCGGTCCAATCGCCTGCCGGCGTACTTCTAGCAGGTAAGCACGGCGTCTCGGTAATCTCATTAAGTGTGCCTCGCGATGCCATCAGAAGCACCTCGTTGAAAGACCAGTGGAGTATCGCAGAGGAAACGGCGGCCGAGCACGGCCAGACCGTGCGCCGTGAGGACTGGCGGCTGTCCGTAGGGTGTCATTTGGCGGAAACCCGAGAACAGGCATTCCAAGATATCCGAGTTGGAGCCGGCCGTGTGGTGACCGAATACACCGGCGGGACTAACGGCAACCCGATCCCTGACGTGCCCGCCAATGAAGTGGTCGACTATATGGTGGAACACAACCAGTGGATCGTCGGAACTCCGGACGATTGCATCGCCGGCATAGAACGCCTCCAAGAAGCCAGTGGTGGGTTCGGCGGACTGCTGCTGCGGGCAGAGGACTGGGCGCCTCGCGATAAATTGCACCGAAGTTACGAGTTGATGGCTCGCTACGTCATGCCCCGCTACCAAGGTAGCCTCACGGGAATCATAGACTCCCAGCAAAGGTCTGCCAGCATGAAAGACGCGCTCCAAGCTAACCGAAGGGCCGGCTTGAAACGAGCTACCGATTCATACTTGGCGGGGAGGCGTTAATCTTTAGACAACGGGCATCAGGCATTTTGCCTGGAAACAACAACATAAAGGGGAGGGTCTGATGGTACAAATAGTAACGGTCTACCCTGGCTCAAACGGCGAGTCACTGCTTTTTGACGTATCCACAGATCAATTTGCCGAAATCATCAAGCATATCGGAGATGGTCCTACCAGGCTGAATCAAAACCATTCACCTTCAGTCGATGACTACCACAACGCTTCACGCATCCAGTATGTCGTGCATTTGGAGGGTACTTCCGAAATTGAAGTGGCAGATGGGACAATCAAGCGCCTCAATCCGGGCGATATCCTCATAGCACAGGACATCACTGGGCATGGTCACATCACCCGAGGGATCGGCCAGGGGATTCGGGTCTCAATGAATGTGCCATTGGAAGAAGGGCCGTGGCTCCCGAAGGGGTGACGCGTATGACCACTCCGATTGATTCGCTTTGCCGCTTTAACCAAAGCCGCGCTGGAAGCTACAAGGGTCTCGGCCGATGACGAAGTCGTACGCAACGGGAACCACATAGAAGGGCTGTTGGAGACTTGGGGGGCGGTGACGCTGGAGGAGCGCCATCAATTGTTGACCATTATGCTGGACGGCGTATATGTGGACATGATGCATGGACTGGTACTCGGACTTAAGCCCAAGCCTGAGTTTCCACCGCTCTTCAACCTGGGTGAACCTGTAACAACGGGCGACTCGGAGCTAGTTACTGGGGGATTAAGCAGAGTCAAACCACACCTGAAACACGGGCTGGTGGTGCTGGTGGTGCTGGTGGTGCTTAGTTGGTTAGATAATCCGCGTTTCACTACTAGGAATGAGCACTGTGGTCCCTTGTTAGGCAGTCGCCAAGTCGGCTCTTCAACCGAACCAAAATTAAGTGGTATTTATGCGTAGGGGCACGATCAATTAATTCCCACGCACCACCCAAAAATCATCAGCCTGCTTGTCGAATTTGCCATGTCCCAACCTGTCGTCGAGCCACACCCAGGATTTATTCAACCACCGCCACTTAAAGTTCCTTATGAAGAAGCGAGGTACCGCATATCTTCGTAGGGGTGGTTTGGTCCATACGCACCTCCGGACGCAGGTACTACAGGTGCTCCCGACACGGTTCTGGAAGGTCATGCACTTCTTGGCATCTACCTTCCAGGTAAACACTCCCGACGCATTGCTCGCATCCAAAGCCTCGAAACCGCGGCTGCCTGTTGTGATCGCTTGCGTACCGCACTTCGGGACACATTTCAAACATGCGTTGCAGAATTCAGTAATGCCCGGGTCTATCGCGCCTAAGGCCTCAAGCGGAAGGTCGGTGAATATCTTGGAGATACGGCAGCGTGCACCTACCTTGGGGTTGATCAACAGGCCATGTCTCCCCTACCTGGCCGAGGCTGCATCAACGGCCAGTGGGATGCTTAAGGCGGTGTCATTTGCTGCGGGGATGGCGTTGTGCCCCAGTCTTCGTATGAACTCTGCCAGCATCCACAAGGTTGGCGCCATTCGGGCATATGCCAGAGTACTGAGACCCTCAGTGAGCAGGGTCGGTGCATGATCCGTACCATCCACATCCTTACCCCATTCGTGCAGCAACACCACGACGTTGGTCATCTCTTTCGGGATAACCCGTGTCCCATCTTCGAGGCGAATAGGATGGTTGTATTGTTCGTAACCGGGTTCATCGGAGAACTTGATTGGGTAGTCCTTTTTCGTGTCCGAATCGAAGTAACGGGAGTACATCCAGCGGCGGTCCAGCTCAGCAAAGCCAACTTGGTCCGCTCCGAACAAATGAGCGGCCTTACGCACAATCTGGGAGGCCTCTTTAGGGGAAGTCTTCGGTCGGCCCGTCGGCGCGGGCTCCACCTTGGATTGCCATGCAGTAGCTGGAGCGTCCGCCTGATTCTTTGAAAAGTCCATAAGAGATAGCAAGGAGTCTGCCGCGGCATCAAGGCTCCACGCAGTAG
>Ga0207990_1001354_pt1 | contig 12646 bp, 11 predicted proteins | sample ETNtaG_8_FD_185780 | JGI IMG/M metagenome (GOLD analysis project Ga0207990, IMG submission 185780) | Marine microbial and viral communities from oxygen minimum zone, Eastern Pacific Ocean - ETNP201406SV75 (SPAdes) (version 2) | ecosystem: Environmental > Aquatic > Marine > Oceanic ...
TGTGATTATTGAGCCTAAAATTTTTGATGATAAACGTGGTTTTTTCTTAGAGACATTTCAAACTTCTAGATATGCCGACTTAGCTGGAATCATATTGCCCTTTGTTCAAGACAATCATTCGCGCTCCTCAAAAGGTGTATTGCGTGGTCTACATTTTCAAAAAACAAAACCTCAGGGTAAGTTAGTTAGGGTAGTTAGAGGTGAAGTTTATGATGTCGCTGTGGATATACGCCGAGATTCAAATACGTTTGGTCAATGGGAAGCTGTAGTACTTTCGGAAGATAATAAAAAGCAAGTTTGGGTACCGCCTGGTTTTGCACATGGGTTTGTGACTCTCTCTGATATCGCTGATTTTGAATACAAATGCACCGATTATTATGACCCTGCGGATGAAGTTAGTGTTTTATGGAGTGATCCAAATTTAGACATTTCTTGGCCAGTGGAGAATCCCATTTTGTGTGATAAGGATGCAAACGCCAAAAGATTAGTTGATCTAAATTTATGAAAGTACTCGTCCTAGGTAGTAAAGGGCAGCTTGGTCGATGTCTGTGTGATCAGTTAGGTGTTACACAATACGAGGTCATTTATACTTCACGAGCAGAGATCGATATAGGTGATCTAGTAACTACAAAAAAAAAGATTACAGATATCAAACCAAATGTAGTAATTAATGCTAGTGCCTACAGCGCAGTCGATAAGGCTGAGGAAGATAGACAAACAGCAGATTTAATTAATCATCTTGCAGTTGCCAATATTGCCAATACTTGTAAATACCTCGATTGTTGGCTAATTCATATTTCCACTGACTATGTCTTTGATGGAGCAGCTAATAAGCCGTACAGTGAAGATGATGGAACTAATCCTCAATCTGTTTATGGTTGTTCAAAACTTAATGGAGAGCTGGCAATCTGCTCATCTGGGTGTCAGTATCTGATAATTAGAACTGCCTGGGTTTTCAGCGAATATGGCAATAACTTTTTAAAAACTATGCTGTTGTTAGGGGCTGATCATGATGAGTTAAGTATTATTGGAGATCAAATTGGTTGTCCTACCTATGGGCCAGATCTCGCCAAGGCCATTATCTGTACTTTGCCATTTTTGGAGCTCTTTCAACAAAATGAAATTTATCATTATGCAGGTAACTCATCATGCTCTTGGGCTGAGCTTGCTCAAAGTATTTTTGATGAAGCTGAGCGGGTCAAAATATTAAATAATAAACCAAATATTGTAATGATTACCTCAGAGGAATATCTGACTCTAGCTAAGCGCCCAATAAACTCACAGTTAGATTCATCTAAATTTGAAGCTAAGTTCGGACATAAAGCATCAGATTGGAAGCTTGGAATAAGAGCCTCGATTAGATCTCTATATAATCCAATAGATATAAAAAAATAGTTTAAGTTCATTTATGAGAGAAAATGAAATAGCGGTTATCGGTGGTGCTGGCTTCTTGGGCGCACGTCCTGCGACTCGTTTTAATGAAGCAGACACTAATTACACTATATGTGATATTAATGTTGCTAACCGTTCTAGCAAAATCGTTTATATTAACATCGAAGATAAGGATTTCCTTACTCAACTCGCTGGGGCTAACAGTATTAATTTAGCTGCAACACTGTTATATGGCACCCCTTTGTTTATTCGACATCTTGAGTCTGCTTATTCGACAATGTATGACAGATACCAACAAGGATTAGATCCAGAGCATATTTATGTGGAACATGTCTAATATATTTTGTTGATTTTAACAAGTTTGATGCCTTGCTTTGATACTTGTACAATCTCTATTATTAGTGTCTCAATTTTAAGTGAAACATTGTGTTGAGGAAAGCTTTGTAAGTGTTCTAAGATAAGGCCATTTAGGGTTTTTGCATGTCCATAAGGTAAGTTAGTTTTTAATATATTGTTAAGTTCTCGAATGCTAATCCTTGGGTCTACAAGATAACTACCATCTTTCTGCCGGGTAACCTCTTGTATGCTTTCACCCTGATTGGAAGTAAACTGACCTACGATCTCTTCTAGAATATCCTCTAGAACTACCATTCCTTTAATCTCGCCATACTCATCAACGACCATAGCTAAGCGCCTTTTTTGTTTTTTAAAGTGTTCAAGTTGCGATGAAAGGCTTGTACCTTCAGGGATAAAGTAAGGTTCACGGATTAACTCTTTAATCTTGTCTATAGTTGCTTCGTTTTTTGCATAAAGATTGACAATATCCCTCATATGGATGGTACCGATAATATTATCTTCTGTTTTATCGAAAATAATCAGCTTGTTGTGTTGTATGCGCTTTAGTTGTTCAAACAATTCATCTGCATTGTTTATATCGATACTGATAAGCTCATTATGAGGAATCATTATGTCTTCAACCCTTACGTTCTCTAAATCAATGATATTAAGAAGCATTTTTTGATAATTTTTTGCGATCATTGATTTGGAGTCGATCACAGCCATTCTTAGCTCTTCTGAACTCAATTTGTCTTTGGTATTCTTAGTTAATCCAAAAGGTTTTAGTATGATTTGAGAGGCATTCGAAATTAACCAAATTATTGGTTTAAAGAGTTTGATAATAAACTCTAAGACCACAGCGGCAGGAAGGGCAACCTTTTCAGGGTTGTTTGCAGCATATGTCTTGGGAGCTGTTTCTGCAAAAATCAGTATAACCAGGGTTAACACTAGAGAAGCGAAAATGACAGAGCCTTCACCCCAAAGCTTCAGTGCAAGTATTGTAGTGATACTTGCTGCGAGAATATTGACAAAGTTGTTGCCTAAAAGTATGCCGCCGATTAAGTGTTCAACATTACCAAGGAGTTTTTCCACTCTTTTTGCTTGAGTATTTTTTTTGGCACTAAGGGTTTTTAGGCGATAGCGATTTATTGCCATCATTGACGTTTCAGAGCTCGAAAAAAAAGCCGAAACTAGAATTAGGGCGAAAAGTAAGACACTAAGCCAAAAGGTCGACAGTGATTCCAATCAAATAACCATAAACATTAGTAGTTATTTATTTTAACCTTAAAAAAGCAATATAAAACCAGAACAAAATAAATACTAATTTATGCTGATAAATGTTTAAATGCATCTAGACCAGGATAAATTGCATTACTTGCAAGCTCTTCTTCAATGCGAAGCAGTCTGTTGTATTTTGCAAGTCTGTCAGAGCGAGATAGTGATCCGGTCTTTATTTGTCCACAACTCGTAGCTACCGAAAGGTCTGCAATTGTGGTATCTTCAGTTTCACCGCTCCTATGTGACATAACACAAGTATAGCCAGAATTTATGGCCATTCTCATAGCTGCAAAAGTTTCCGTCAATGTGCCAATTTGGTTGACTTTGATAAGGATAGAGTTGGCTATACCTTTTTCTATCCCCTGAGATAAGATTTTACTATTTGTAACAAACAGGTCGTCTCCCACTAACTGCACTTTTTTCGATAGTTTTTTGGTTAACATTTCCCATCCTGTCCAGTCATTTTCATCCATACCGTCTTCAATCGAGATGATTGGGTATTTTTCAACCCATAAAGCCAAATAGTTGACAAACTCTTCACTATTCAGTGATAAACCTTCGGATGTTAGATTGTATGTGCCGTTTTCATAAAACTCTGAACTAGCAGCGTCAATTCCAATATATATGTCTTTACCAGGAATGTAGCCTGCATTCTCAATTGCCTCAATGATTACTTGTAGAGCTTCTTCATTAGAATTTAAGTCAGGAGCAAATCCACCCTCATCTCCAACAGCCGTATTAAAGCCTCTTTGATTAAGTACCGACTTAAGGTGATGAAAAACTTCGGCGCCATACCTAAGTGCCTCCTTAAAATTAGGCGCTCCAGCGGGAATAATCATAAATTCTTGGATATCAACGCTATTGTTCGCATGTTCACCGCCATTGATAATATTCATCATCGGAACTGGGAGTTGGTATGTATCAGAGAAATCGAATGAACGATACAGTGGTTCACCTTTAAAGTTAGCATTGGCATGAGCGCAGGCAAGCGAAACCGCTAATATGGAGTTTGCGCCAAGACGAGACTTCGATTCTGTGCCATCAATGTCAATCATTTTTTGATCAATTAACTGCAGATTTGAAATTTCCATGTCAAGTAGTGAGTCATTGATTTCATTATTGACAAAATCAACTGCCTGAGTAACTCCTTTGCCAAGGTAACGACTCTGGTCACCATCTCTCAATTCTAATGCTTCTCTTTGTCCGGTTGAAGCTCCAGAAGGAACCATAGCGCTGCCCATAATACCGTTATCAAGAATAACGTCGGCTTCAATAGTAGGATTTCCCCTGGAATCTAGAACCTCACGGGCTCTAATTTTTTTAATAATCATTAGGATGCTTGAATTTTACTCAAAGAAAGACTTCATTTTACCAAAGAAGGAGCTAGATTCAGGGTGTTGTTTTTCATTACAAGAGTTAGAAAAATTCTTCAATAGCTCCTTTTGTTTTGCATTTAGATTAACTGGAGTCTCAACTTTTACTTGGCAAAGTAAATCACCAGAACCTCCGTGTCTTATTGCGGGCACACCTTTACCCCGAAGTCTAAATAGTTTTGAGGTTTGAGTGCCAGCAGGGATCTTTATTTTGAGTTTGCCATCTAGAGTCGGCACTTCGATAGAACCTCCTAATGCAACAGTGACAAAACTAATCGGCACCTCGCAGTATAAATCGCTGCCATCTCTTTGAAAAATCGGATGATCTTTCACGTGTATTTGAACGTAGAGGTCTCCTGAAGATCCGCCACGCAATCCCGCTTCACCTTCGCCAGATAAACGAATCCTGTTGCCTGTATCAACTCCTGCCGGTATTTTAACTGAGAGAGTTTTTTGTTTTCTGACAACGCCTTGACCGCGACAGGTACCACAGGGAGATTCAATAACCTCCCCCGTTCCACTGCATTGATGGCAAGTTCTCTGAACTGAAAAAAAACCTTGCTGCATTTGCACCTGTCCAGTGCCGTGACAAGTTTGGCATGATTTAACTGAAGTGCCTGGTTTTGCACCAGTACCTGAGCAAGTATCACAGGTATCGTTTTTTGGTACCCTGATTTTGATGGTGTCGCCTTCTACAGCTTGTTTCAGGTCAACTTCTAGATCATACCTAAGGTCTGATCCTCGATTATCTGGTTTTGTGTTTCCACCTCCAAAAATGTCACCAAAAATGTCACCAAAACCACCAGCTCCAAAAGGATTTCCGCCGCCAAAACCACCAGCTCCTTGCTCAACACCGGCGTGGCCAAATTGGTCATAAGCAGAACGTTTTTGCGGGTCAGAGATAACATCATAAGCTTTCCGGACCTCTTTAAATTTTCTCTCTGCATCGGCTTTTTCGTCTTTATTTCGGTCGGGATGATATTTCATTGCCAGGCGTTTATAGGCTTTTTTTATTTTCGCTTCATCAGCACCTTTGTCGACGCCTAAAATTTCATAGTAATCTCTTTGTGACATATATCCTTTTTATTAAGAAAACCTCCCCAGAAAACTCTAAGGAGGTTTTGTTGGAAGAACTAAATTCTAATTATTTCTCTTCTTTTACTTCTTCAAAATCGGCATCAACTACGTCATCACCTGCTCCGTCACTAGGTTCTGCACCGTCTACACTAGCTTTTTCTTGAGCTTTTTGTGCCAATACCTGTGCTTTTTCACTTAGATTCTGAACTTTAGCGTCAATAGCTTCCTTGTCGTTACCTTTAATACTTTCTTCAAGCTCATTTAGTGCAGATTCTATCTGAGATTTCTCATTATCACTGATTTCATCCTTGAGCTCTTCAAGGGTCTGTTTAGTTGAATGAATGAGTGCATCTGCCATGTTACGAGTAGAGACAAGTTCTTGAAACTTTTTGTCTTCTTCTGCGTGAGCTTCAGCATCCTTAACCATTTTTTCAACTTCTTCATCAGAAAGACCGCTGGAAGATTTAATCGTAATTGATTGCTCTTTACCAGTATTCTTGTCTTTCGCAGAAACATTCAATATCCCGTCAGAATCAAGATCGAGAGTCACCTCAATTTGTGGTTGTCCTTTTGGTGCCGGTGCAATACCTTCAAGGTTAAACTGCCCTAAAGACTTGTTAGCAGTTGCTACTTCACGTTCGCCTTGTAAGACATGAACCGTGACTGCTGACTGGTTGTCAGCGGCTGTTGAGAATACCTGCGATTGATGAGTTGGAATGGTTGTATTTTTTTCAATCAGTTTAGTCATTACACCGCCCAAGGTCTCAATACCAAGAGAAAGAGGTGTCACATCTAGAAGTAACACGTCTTTAACGTCCCCGCCAAGAACTCCAGCTTGAATAGCAGCACCCATGGCTACTGCTTCATCAGGGTTTAGGTCTTTTTTAGGTTCCTTGCCAAAGAAATCTTGGACCATTTTTTGTACTTTCGGCATTCTGGTTTGACCACCAACAAGAATTACTTCATTAATATCGCCACTCTTAAGTCCTGCATCCTTTAAGGCAATTTTGCAAGGTTCGATTGAACGTTTTAAGAGGCCGTCAACAAGAGACTCTAATTTTGCACGTGTAATTTTAATGTTGAGATGTTTCGGTCCAGAAGCATCAGCTGTAATGTACGGAAGATTTACTTCTGTTTGCTCCGAGGATGAGAGCTCAATTTTTGCTTTTTCAGCGGCCTCTTTTAAGCGTTGCAGTGCCATTGCGTCTTTTGCAAGATCCACACCTTGGTCTTTTTTAAATTCACCAACCAAAAAGTTAATAATACGTTGATCGAAGTCTTCACCGCCTAGAAATGTGTCTCCATTGGTAGAAAGGACTTCGAAATGTTTTTCACCGTCGATATCTTCCATCTCAATAATTGAGACATCAAAAGTACCACCACCTAAGTCATACACAGCTACCTTTTTATCGCCTGTGGTTTTATCGATTCCATAAGCTAAGGCAGCAGCTGTAGGCTCATTAATTATGCGTTTAACATCTAGACCAGCAATCTTTCCAGCATCTTTAGTTGCCTGGCGTTGTGAGTCATTAAAGTAAGCAGGAACAGTGATTACTGCCTCTGTGATTTTAGTGCCTAAATAATCTTCAGCTGTCTGCTTCATTTTTTGAATGACACGTGCTGATATTTCAGGCGCAGCCATCTTTTTACCTTTAACTTCAACCCAAGCGTCACCGTTATCAGCCTTAACAATTTTGTATGGAACTAAATCTATATCTTTTTGTACAGCCTCCTCTTTGAATTGTCGACCAATTAGGCGTTTAATTGCATAAAGAGTATTTTCAGGATTTGTTACAGCTTGCCTTTTTGCAGGCTGACCCACCAAAATCTCTTCAGAATCTTTTGGGTAAGCAATAATTGAAGGGGTTGTACGATCACCTTCTGAATTTTCAATAATTTTTATTGCGCCACCATCCATAACTGCGACACATGAATTTGTTGTACCTAAATCAATACCAATAATTTTTGACATTTTCATTTACTCCTAGTGTTTTCTATAACCCCTATTTAGGGATATATAAAATTATTTCAAGGTGTTAATGAGATTATTTTGAATTTCTTTCTAAGAGTATTGATTTAACAGTTTCAGGAACAAAGGCGCTTATATCACCGCCAAGCAATAGTATCTCCCTTACCAGTGATGAAGAGATATTGGCGAACTCCTCAGATGGAGTCATAAAAAGGGTTTCAATGTGAGGGTTTAGTCTCTTATTCATTCCACTCAATTGAAATTCATATTCAAAGTCAGAGACGGCCCGTAAACCCCTGATAATAATTTTGGCATTATGCTTTTTGGCAAAATCAACCAATAATGAATTAAAACTAAGTACTCGAATATTAGTCAGAGAATTAACCGAATTATTAACTGTCAGTATTCTTTTCTCGATACTTAAAAAGCCAGTCTTATTGGTATTTTGTGTAATAGCGATAATAACTTCATCAAATAGTTTAGAGGCGCGATGTATTAAATCTAAGTGACCATTGGTTATTGGGTCAAAGGAGCCGGGATAGATAGCAGTATTCTTCATAATTTGTGTAAACTTATCAGGCAGTAATGAACGTTGCCAGATTTTTTCTGTTTGTCTATATTATAGCAATAACCAGTAATTGAACCTAATTTGTCTTCATTTATGATGTATTCAGATTCTATATATAGCTTACTTTGCTTATTCAAATAATTATTACTTGAAAGGAGTGATAGTACTTGAGGTAATAAATCCCTAGTAAATGGCGGATCTAAAAAAACCAAGTCAAAAGATTTATCGCATTGATTGGTGAGATAATTTAATGCATCAGCGTTGGCTAAGGTGTAATTATTAACTTCCAATAAAGCAAAGTTAGATATCAGTTGATTGTATACAACAGGATTTTTCTCAATAACATGAACCTCTTTTGCTCCTCTTGACAAAGCCTCAATGCTTAATGCGCCACTACCACCAAAAAGATCAAGAACAGTTTTATTAGTTATCTCGAATTGTAGCCAATTAAATAGGGTCTCGCGAATTCTTCCAGAAGTCGGGCGCAAACCAACAGCGTCAGGAAAGGTAAACTTCCTTCCCCAAAAATTTCCTGCAATAATTCTGTAACTATTTTGCATTTAATTTTTCCTTGTTGAATATTTCCGCTCTCCAGCCGCGACAAAAAGAAAGATTAGAGTCACCCCTAATAAACTTTGTTAGTGATTTGCTGGTAATTATGACTTCGGGCGCCAAATTATACCTTTTTGCAATCTTTTTAATGTTTCTTTGTAACTCTTTTCTTGTATTTTTTTCTGAAGCATTTAAGGGTTTATTTATTTCTGCTAAGTCTTTGATTATAAAATTATTTTTTGAATTAATTATGAATTCATCAAAACGTTTTTGAGATTTTTCAGAGAGCTTATTTTTCCCACAGGCATAGTCGATCAATTTATCGTCTGCCATTAGCCATTTTCGAGGTATATTTTTTTCTTTAGCATTCTTTTCGCGCCAGGCAACAAGCTTCATTGCTTCTTCTTGATGTTTTTTTGAGAGACGCGAAATCCCTTTCGTTTTATACCATATCTGCTCTGTTGATAAATCATAAAGTGATGGCTCCAGTAAATAGGCGGAATCTTCTTCTTGCCATTGAATTTTGTTGTTTAATTTGAGTTCATTAAGAAGTTTCCTGTAGTTAGGTATAAGATATCTAACATCATCTAATGCGTAATCAAGAACACTCTTTGGGAGAGGCCTTATGGTCCAGTCAAATCTAGTGTGATCTTTCTTTAGGCGAACACCTTGTAGCTCTTCTGTTAAGGCTTGATATGAAATTTGAACAGGATAGTTGAGTAATGAAGCAGCTATCTGCGTATCAAACAGTGCATTTGGTGTTCGCTTTGATAGTTTGAAGAGCGCCTCAATGTCTTGCCTTGCAGAGTGGACTATCCACAGGGTTTTTTTGTTATAAAGTTTTTCAAATAAGGGCTCTAAATTATCAATCGAAAGGACGTCTATACATTCAACAGAATGTGTCGTTGCAATTTGAACTAGACAAAGTTCTGGGTAGTAAGTATCAACTCTTTTAAATTCGGTATCAATAGCTAGAGACGAATCATGAATGATTGTCTCTATATATTTCTCTAAATGTCTTTGTGTTTGGATCAAATTCGTCAAATAAAGTGAATTGTTGTATTTTATCAACAACTTATCTTAGCAATAATTCATTTATGAGATAATCAAGCCAATTTAATGTAATGAGCATGTTTAATTAATGTCGATAGAGCGCTTTTTTCCGATGAAAAAATCACCGCCAGCGGTGATTTGGATTGTGGTTTTTCTTGTTTCTTTATTGGCAATGTTTTATCTTGGCCTTAGGCCAGAGCTGATTGACAAATGGTATTTATATTTAGTTATTTACAATGTCGGGATGAGTCTGGTCGCTTCATATTTCATTGTTATCTCGATAAGAAAGTTAAGGCGGGATACGCAAAAAGACGTTGTCGGTTCAAAATTTACCTGGTCTTTTGTTAGGATGATTCCTGTTTTAGTTTTGCTTCCAGTCCTTTCATTTTATTTATTTTCATTTGAATCCATCCGTGACAATTTGCAAAGAGCAGGATCACAGTTTGATGTGTTTAATATGACGGTTCGCGGCGAGGTTGATGAACTTTATAGAAATACTGCTATTGTTTCATCTCAATACTATAAAGATCGAGCAAATAACGTGGCATTGTTAGTTAACTATTACGACGTTCCACGTTCTACTAATGAAAAAATGCAGAGAGTACTTGAGCAGCTGATTATCGATGATTGGGCCTGTGAGTTAACACTTTATAACGCAGAAATGGAGCTTGTCGCAACTCACAAAAATACTGAAATAGATTGTCTAGAGGATGGCTATACTGCCTCCACTGATCAATTTATATTGGTCGCTCGATTCTCACTTGATTATAACATTGATAGTCTAACCAAAAGAATGACACGCTTTCGAAATGCAGCGAGAGAGGCAGAACTGTCTCTTAATGACTCAATTATAAAAACACGATTTATGATTGACTTCTCATCAACGTTTTTGTTGGCTGTTTTGTGTGCGCTCCTAGTAGTTCTAAGGATGATAGATCAGTTGATGAGGCCAATGCATAATTTGTCACTTGCTACTCGTGAAATCGCCGCTGGTAATTATGACGTTAAGATAGAACACGATCCAAAAAACAAGGATCTTCATGGTTTGATTGTTCACTTTAATGAAATGAGTCGGCAAATAAAACTCTCTAGAGAAGGACTCGATACACACAATCTATATCTCGAAACTATACTAAAGTATTCCTATGGTGTGATTGCTCTTAACCATGACAAGACAATACAGTTGATAAATCCTGTAATCGGTAAAATGTTGAAAATTGATATAGTAGAGTCATATGTCGGTCTTTCTTATGTCGCTATTACTGAAAACCATAAGAACCTTGAACCTTTATTTTCTTATATAGATAATAATATAAAACAAGATAAAAATGAATGGAGTGGAGAGGTAGAAATAATGCTTTCTGACAGGTATAGGCTTTTGTATTGTCAAGGGGCGATTCTTAATGTTGAGGATAAATCATTGGGCTATGTCATTATGGTTAACGATATTACAAAGCTTAATCGAGCGCAGAAAAAAGCTGCATGGGGTCAAGTCGCTGTCAGAATGGCTCATGAAATAAAAAATCCTTTAACTCCGATTCTGCTTTCTGCGCAACGTCTACGTAATTTGTTTTTGAATAAATTAGACCCCAAAGACTCCAAGGTGATTGACAAGACAACCAAAACTATTATTGATCAAGTCAAATCAATGGATTCGATGGTAGGTGCATTTGCAAATTATGCAAATACCCCTGAAATACAAAGGATAGCTTCTTCTCTTAACACCTTAGTTAATAAGGCAGTTTCCTTATATGACGAACAGGATGGTGTAAGAATCGATCTTGATCTGAGTGGTGATTTACCAAAATTACAATTAGATAAGGATAGTATTTCACGTATTCTAATTAATTTAATAAAAAATTCTGATGAGTCACGTCAAGATGAGGGAGAAATAAATATATTGATTCAATCTCATTACATTCAAAGTGAAAATATTGTGCGCCTAACAGTCACTGATAATGGCAATGGGTTTCCTGAAAACTTACTTGACAAAGTTTTTGAGCCTTACACAACAACAAAATCAAAGGGAGGCGGCTTAGGTTTAGCGATTGTACAGAACATTGTAGAGCAGCATGAAGGACAAATATTTGCTAGCAACATTGAACCTCATGGGGCAAGGGTAACAATAGAATTCAGTATAATTACAGTTGAGAGGGAATCTGATGAGTGATGAAAGCATATTAGGCAGAATATTAATCATTGATGATGAAAAACATAACACTGAAATCATCAGAGATATTCTTGAAGATGTTAACTATCGCACTGTTCTTGCCAGAAGTGCAAATGAGGCAAAGACTATCGTTGCTGTTGAGGACTTTGATTTAATTTTAATGGATGTCTGGATGCCTGGTCAGGACGGTATGTCCCTTTTGGCAGAGTGGATTTCTGACGGCTTTGACACCCCAATTGTTATGATGTCTGGACATGCTGAACCTATTGATATAGTTAGAGCTTTAAAGCTTGGCGCTATTGATTTCTTGAAGAAGCCACTACATGATTTTCTTCCAATAGTAAGAAATATATTAACGCCTCAAGAGCAACCTGAATCGAATCAGGAGGTTAGTGGCATTGACTATTCACTAAAACTTAAAGAGGCAAGAAATATCTTTGAACGTCAATATCTACTTCATCATCTTTCATTAAACAATAATAATATTGCCACTGTTGCTGAAAAAGCCGGCCTTGAAAGAACAACGTTATATCGAAAACTTAAAGATTTAGGAATTGACAAAAAATGAAAATATTAATTCTTGGAGCTGGACAAGTTGGCTCTACGCTTGCAAAGAATCTTTGCTCTGATAGCGAAAATGATATAACTGTCATCGACCACAAGGAAGATAAATTAACCCCTTTGCAAAGACATCTCGACGTTAAGACGGTAGTTGGGCATGGCGCCTATCCAAGCGTTTTGGAGAAAGCCGGGATTAAAGAGATGGATATGGTTATTGCAGTGATGCGATCTGATGAGAGCAATATGGTTGGCTGCAGGATGGCTCACCAGCTTTACCAAGTGGATAAAATGATTGCCCGAATACGCACCTCCGAATA
>Ga0207990_1001357_pt1 | contig 12619 bp, 9 predicted proteins | sample ETNtaG_8_FD_185780 | JGI IMG/M metagenome (GOLD analysis project Ga0207990, IMG submission 185780) | Marine microbial and viral communities from oxygen minimum zone, Eastern Pacific Ocean - ETNP201406SV75 (SPAdes) (version 2) | ecosystem: Environmental > Aquatic > Marine > Oceanic ...
ATGAGAACATATTTAGCAAAATTATTATCAGGAAAATTTTATTTTAATTTAAGAGAAACTATAAAAATAATGATTTCAGTTTTTTTAAAAAAATTTACAGCAAAAGCTGGAAAAGCTGAGGATTTTTTAAGAAACATTGTTACAGGGGGAACTTTATTTAGTGAACTTGGTTTCTATTATATTGGCCCAATAAATGGTCATGATTTAGATGTATTATTACCAATTTTTAAAAATGTGAAAAATTTTAAACATAATGGTCCAATATTAATTCATGTAAAGACTCAAAAAGGAAAAGGATACGATCCTGCTGAAAAATCTGGTGATAAATTCCATGGAGTAACAAAATTTAATGTAATTACAGGAGAACAAAAAAAAACTTCTTCTAATATTCCTTCTTATACAAAAGTATTTGCGAATACTTTAATTCAACATGCTGAACGTGATAGTAAAATTATTGGTATTACAGCGGCTATGCCATCTGGAACAGGAATGGATTTATTTGCTAAGAAATTTCCCAATAGAATGTTCGATGTTGGAATTGCAGAGCAGCACGCGGTCACTTTTGCTGCTGGCCTAACTACAGAAGGTTACAAACCTTATGTCGCTATATATTCAACTTTTCTTCAAAGAGCATATGATCAAGTGGTACATGATGTTGCTATTCAGTCTCTACCAGTTCGATTTGCAATTGATAGAGCAGGCTTGGTAGGTGCAGATGGACCAACACATGCGGGATCATTTGATATTACATATCTTTCGACTCTCCCAAATTTTATAGTGATGGCAGCAAGTGATGAAAGTGAATTGGTTAAAATGATTAATACTTCTTCAGAAATTAATAACCAGCCTTGTGCTATTAGATATCCAAGAGGCAATGGAACAGGAGTTAAATTACCAAGTATTGATGAGAAATTAATTATTGGTAAGGGGAGAATAGTAAAAGAAGGAAAAAAAGTTGCATTAATTAGTTTTGGCGCAAGATTGCAAGAATGTATAAAAGCCTCAGAAACTCTTATTCAAAAAGGAATTTCAACTACAGTTGCAGACGCTAGATTTGCTAAACCTTTAGATGAGGATTTAATTTTACAATTATCAACAACTCATGAAGTTATAATAACAATTGAAGAGGGTTCAATAGGTGGTTTTGGATCTCATGTTATGCATTTTTTAACTGAAAAAGGACTTATTGATAGAGGTATAAAATTTAGATCAATGATTTTACCAGATTATTTTTTAGATCAAGACACTCCTGAAAATATGTATTTAAAAGCAGGCTTAGATTCAAATTCTATAGAGGAAAAAGTATTAAACACAATAAAGTCAAATATTATTTTGTCTAAGGTTAGATCAAAAAATTAATTTCCACATTGAGCTTTATTCATAAGATAATGATCAAGTAGCACACAACTTAACATTGCTTCACCAATTGGTACTGCCCTTATTCCAACACAAGGGTCATGTCTTCCTTTTACAGAAATTTTTGTATTTTTTCCAAATTTATCAATTGTTTTTCTACTTTGTAAAATTGAAGATGTAGGTTTTACAGCAAAAGATGCAATAATATCTTGACCAGAAGAAATTCCTCCCAAAATTCCTCCAGCATTATTAGATTTAAAAATTGTTTTTTTACCTTTTTTTATTATTTCATCTGAATTTTGAACTCCACTTAAAAAAGCAGAATTCATTCCTGATCCAATATTTACTCCCTTAACCGCATTTATACTCATCAATGCGGAAGCAATATCAGCATCAAGTTTTGAATAAATAGGGGCTCCTAAACCAATAGGAACACCTGATGCACGTAATTCAATTATTGCTCCACATGATGAGCCAGATTTTCTAACACTAAGCAGATATTTTTCCCATAATTTTACTGATGATTTATCAGGACAAAAAAATGGATTTTTTCGAATTTGCTGATTATTCCATTTACTTAAATCACAACCAAGCAGGCCTAAATGGGTAACCGCACCAATTATATTAAATTTTTTTCCAAGTTTATTTTTTAAAATTAATTTTGCAATAGCACCTGCAGCAACTCTGCTTGCAGTCTCTCTTGCAGATTGTCTTCCTCCACCTCTATAATCTCTAATTCCATATTTTTTAAAATATGTATAATCGGCATGACCAGGTCTAAATTTATTTTTTATTGTCTCGTAATCTCTTGAGCGCATGTCTTTGTTATAAATAATCATAGAAATAGGTGTTCCTGTTGTTTTACCTTCAAAAATACCTGATAAAATTTGCACTTTATCCATTTCTTTTCTTTGTGTTGTAAACTTTGACTGTCCAGGTTTTCTTTTGTCTAAATCTTTTTGTATGTCTTTTTCATTAATTTTTATATTAGGTGGACAACCATCAATGACGCACCCTATTGCTGGACCATGGGATTCACCCCAGGTCGTAAAACGATATAGCTTTCCAAATGTATTAAATGACATTAAGTTATATTATATAGATTATTTAGACAAAATTATGAATCAAAAAAATTCTTTGGGATTAAATGAATGTTTCTTGGATACTGATAATCCAATTGAATTATTCAAAATTTGGATGGAAAAAGCCAAGAAACATGAAATTAAGGACCCAAATGCACTTTCATTAGCTACATCTGATAAAGATGGCAATCCTTCTGTTAGAATGGTTTTATTAAAAAATGTAAGTGAAAAAGGTTTTACTTTTTATACAAATTTAAATAGTAAAAAAAGTTTAGACATTAAAAAAAATCCAAAAGCTGCAATGTGTTTTTATTGGAAAAGTTTGCTACGTCAGATAATAGTTATTGGATCAATTGCTCAAGTTGAAGATAGCATAGCTGATAAATATTTTAATTCTAGAGATTATGAAAGTAGAATAGGAGCATGGGCATCTAACCAGTCTGAAACTTTACGCAGCAGAAATGACTTATTAAAAAAAATAAATGAGTATAAACAAAAATATCCAAAGACAAATAATTTGCCAAGGCCAAAACATTGGTCAGGTTGGAACTTAACTCCATCAAGTATTGAATTTTGGTTTCATGCACCAAACAGAATTCATGAAAGATTAAAATATAAAAAAGTTAATAATGAGTGGCAGAAAATGTTACTAAACCCTTAAAAGGATCTTTCTAGACTAAAAGTTGTTAAATTATCCAAAATTCTTTTTTCTTCAGAATCATTAAATATACTTAATGAATTTGAAGATAAGTTTATAAAATATTCCGCTTTTTTATAACATTGATTAAAGATTTTATATTTTGAAATTAATTCAAGAGTATAACTAAAATCAACTTCAGTTCTTTCTAATTTAAGAAAGATATTTTTTATATTTTTTCTTTCACTATTATTTGCTTGTTGGAAAGTTAAAATAATTGGAAGAGTAACTTTACCTTCATAAAAATCTTGGCCAATTCTTTTACCAAATACATTTGAAATTGAATTATAATCAAGAGCATCATCGGCTATTTGAAAAGTTAAACCTAAATTTTTTCCATAAAATTCTAAAGCTTCTTTCTCTTTTTCAGTTTTTTTAGAAATTATTGCTCCAACTTTTGTTGCAGCAGAAAATAGTACTGCAGTTTTTGCATTAATTATTTTTAAATAAGTTTCTTCATGCATATCAACCTCACCTTTATGTTCGAGCTGTAAAATTTCACCTTGAGCAATTTTAGTAGAGGTGGACGATAATAATTTTAATATTTCTAAATCACCATCTTCAACCATCATTTCAAAACATCTACTTAATAAATAGTCACCTACCAGAATAGAAGATTGATTACCCCATATTGAATTAGTAGTTTTTTTACCTCTTCTGATTACACTTTTATCAATTACATCATCATGGAGTAATGTTGCGTTGTGAATTAATTCTATACAAGCTGCTAAATTAACATCTCTAATACCCTTTGTGTATCCACATAGTTTTGAAGAACCAAGTGTTAATAATACCCTTATTCTTTTTCCGCCTGAATTTAAATGATATGAAACCATTTTTTCAATTAAATTTACATCACTAGATAGTTTTGATTTAATTTTTTCATCTACTAGAACAAGTTTTTGGTCTACTAAAGATTTAAGGTTGTTATAAGAATCGTTAATTTTTTGTTTAAGTTCAATTACAGTTCCCATTCTAAGAGGGTAGTACATTTAAATATTCTTTTTTATATAACAATTGACGCACCTAATAGTTCAACTATAAGTATGTCTAATTTTTTGACATAAAACTTAAAAGACCTTAAAAAATAATGTATTAAACAATAAATTTCGCATGTTTTCATTTTTTAAAAAAAAAAAGATAGTACCTATAATTAGGCTTAGTGGAGTGATTGGAAATATAGGAAAATTTAAACAAGGTATAGATTTTGCTAGTCAACAAGACCTAATTAAAAAAGCATTTTCTGTAAAAAAAATAAGTGCTGTAGCAATATCTATTAATTCACCCGGCGGCTCTCCAGTACAATCACATTTACTTTATAGCTACATTAGAAATATGGCCAAGAAGAAAAAAGTAAAAGTTCTAGTTTTTGCAGAAGATGTGGCAGCTTCAGGTGGATATTTAATAGCATGTGCAGGTGATGAAATTTATGCAAATTCAAGTTCAATAATTGGATCTATAGGCGTTATTTATTCATCTTTTGGATTTCAAGAATTAATAAAAAAAGTTGGAGTTCAAAGAAGAGTTTATACAGCTGGAAAAAATAAAAGCACACTAGATCCTTTTCTTGAGGAAAAAAAAGAAGATATAGAAAGACTAAAAAATATTCAACTCGATCTTCATGCAGATTTTATTAAAGTGGTTGAAGAGAGCAGATCAAAAAAACTAAAAAAAGAATTGGGAATAGAACTATTTACTGGAGAGTTTTGGTCTGGATCTAAATCAAAAGAACTTGGCCTAATAGATGGAATCGGAAATGCTGAAGAAATATTAAAAAATAAATTTGGTGAAAATGTAGTAATTAAAAAATTTGAAAAACCAAAAAGTTGGCTTAGTAAAAAATTTTCGGCTAGTAAAGAAAATCATGTTGATCAACTTTTGCAAGTATTAGAAGAAAGATCTATTTGGCAAAGATATGGTTTTTAATGAGAAAAAAAACTAAAAAAAAGAATAAGAAAATTCAAACTTTTCAGGATACAATTTTAAATTTACAAAAATATTGGATTACACAAGGATGTGTTGTTCTCCAACCATATGATATAGAAGTTGGTGCAGGAACATTTCATCCAGCAACAACACTTAGATCTTTAGGATCTAAACCTTGGAGAGCAGCCTATGTTCAACCATCAAGACGACCAGCAGATGGTCGATATGGTAAAAATCCAAATAGACTTCAACATTATTATCAGTTTCAAGTTATAATTAAACCATCCCCAAAAGAAATAAAAAAACTTTATTTAAATAGTTTATTAAAAATTGGAATTGATTATAGAGAACATGATATTAGATTTGTGGAGGATGACTGGGAAAGCCCAACACTTGGTGCCGCAGGCTTAGGATGGGAAGTGTGGTGTGATGGTATGGAAATTACTCAATTTACTTATTTTCAACAAATGGCGGGAATTGAATGCAAACCTGTTTCAGTAGAATTAACTTATGGTTTAGAAAGAATATGCATGTTTACGCAAAAAAAAAATAATGTATTCGATTTAATTTGGAATAATACAAACGTAAAATATAAAGAAGTTTTCCATCAAGCTGAAAAAGAATTTTCTGCATATAATTTTGAATATGCTAACACAAATAATTTATTTAAAATTTTTGATATGGTTGAGTCTGAGAGTAAAGCATTATTAGAAAAAAAATTATCATTACCCGCTTACGATCAATGTTTAAAAGCTAGTCATATTTTTAATCTCTTGGAAGCAAGAGGAGTGATAAGTGTAGCTCAAAGAGCTGTATATATTTCAAGGATTAGAGAATTAGCTAAAGGTGCTGGGTCAGTTTGGCTTGAAACTCAAAATAATTAATGTCTCAATTTTTTTTAGAGTTATTTAGTGAGGAAATGCCAACAACGTTACAGAAAAACGCACGAGAAAACATACTAAAACTCTTTAAAGATAGTTTTTCAAAAAGTAATATAATTTATAAATCTGGTATTTCATATTCTACACCAAATAGATTGGTTTTTTTATTTGAAGGTTTGCCAATAAAAATTCATGAAAAAGCCTTGAAAATAAAAGGCCCAAGAACAGATGCTCCGAAACAAGCTTTGGAAGGATTTATTAAATCAAATGATTTAGATAAAAAAAATGTAACGGAAAAAAACACAGATAAAGGAAAATTTTATTTTGCATCAACAAAAGCTAAAACAATTCTAGTAGAAGAAAGGTTAGCCAAATTAACTCCTGAAATAATTGGTAAATTTTCTTGGAAAAAATCAATGAAATGGTCTAATTATGATTTGAATTGGGGAAGACCTTTAAAGTCAATATTAGCTATATTTGATAATAAAATTCTAAAATTCAAATTTTTTCACTTGATAAGTAATAATTTAACATTTGCTGATAGCGCAATGGAAGATTCAGTGAAAATTATAAAAAATTATAAAAGCTACTTAAAATTATTAAAAGATAAAAATATCATTTTGGATCATAATTTAAGAAAAAAATATATAATAAAAAAAATAAATAAAATTTCTAAATCAAGAGCAATAATACCTGAAATAAATGAAAAATTATTAAATGAAGTTACTGACTTAGTGGAAAAACCCAAAATTATTGCTTGCAAATTTAATAGTAATTTTCTGAACATGCCGAAAGAAATATTAATTACTTCGATGCAACAGCATCAAAAATATTTTCCAACATTTGATCAAAAAGGAAAATTATTAAATATTTTTCTAGTTATAACAAATTGTGATGATAAAAAAGGTTTCATAAAATCAGGAAATGAGAGAGTAATTGAAGCAAGATTAAGTGATGCAAATTTTTTCTGGGAGAAAAACAAATCTCAAAATCTTGTTAAACAAGTTGTAAATTTAAAAGAAATAAACTTTTTTACAAAACTTGGATCTCTTTTTGAAAAAGTTCAAAGAATAAGAAAGTTAGGATCATTAATTTCAGATAAATTAAATTATAATAAAGAAAAAATTGAAATTGCAGCGTCAATTTGTAAAGTTGATCTGCTTTCAGATCTTGTTGGAGAATATCCAGAACTGCAAGGGATAATGGGAAGTTATTTTGCAAAAGAACAAGGTTTTGAAGAAGATATTGTTTTAGCAATTAAAGAACAATACTTACCAATTGGAATGAATAGCAAGGTTCCAAAAAAACCAACAAGCGCTGTTATAGCTATTGTAGATAAGATAGATACATTAGTTGGTTTTTTTGGAATTGATGAAAAACCAACAAGTTCAAAAGACCCTTTTGCTTTAAGAAGATCAGCTTCTGGTCTACTAAGAATTATAATTGAAAATAATCTAAAGTTAGAATTAAAAGATTTAATTAATTATTCAATTAATTTATATGAAGACCAAGGCTTTGAATTATCAAATCAATCTGTACAAAATGATTTAATAATCTTTATGAGAGAAAGAGTTAAAAATTATCTTAAAGACAAGAAAATTAGATTAGATATTATAGAGGCAGCGATTAACTCGTACAAATCGGATGATTTTGTTTCTTTATTTAAAAAATGCAAAATTTTAAACAAGTCTATTGATAATGATGTAGGAAAACACATATTAGCATCTTATAAAAGAGCATCAAATATTCTAGACCAGGAAATTAAAAAAAATAAATTAAATATTAAAGGTATGCCAGATTCTGTCTTATTTAAAAAAGATGAAGAAAAAATATTATTTGATGAGATTAATGAAATTAGAAAATATTTATCAAATAATTTTAAAAATGAAAATTATGAAAAAACACTGGAGATTTTGGCAAATTCTAAAAAAAATACAGATAATTTTTTTGATAATGTGGTTGTTAATGATGAAAATCAAAGTATAAAGGCAAATCGTTTAGAACTAATAAAAATGCTGTGTATGACTTTGGATAATTTTATTGATTTTTCAAAAGTAGAAGGTGTTTAGTGGAAAAATTAATTTTTAATTTTAAATCATCATTTTCAAAAACAAAAACAAACCCAAAGCATATTTTAGGAGGAAAAGGGGCGAATCTTGCTGAAATGGAAAGGCTTGGACTGCCTGTACCTCCAGGTTTCACTATTTCTACAAAAGTTTGTGATTTATTTTATAAAAATAAAAAAAAATTGCCAAAAATTATTACCAGGTTAATTAAAAAAGAGATTCATTTAATTGAAAAAAATACAAAAAAAAAATTTGGTGATTTAAAAAATCCACTATTAATATCTGTTAGATCTGGCGCAAGAGTATCGATGCCGGGAATGATGGATACAATATTAAATTTAGGTTTAAATGACAAGACTGTTTTGGCTTTAGAAAAAAAAACATTAAATCCTAGATTTGCAAAAGATAGTTATAGAAGATTTATTCAGATGTATGGAAATGTTGTTTTGGGCATCAAAGAATATAATTTTGAAGAAATAATAGAAAATTATAAACTTACAAAAGGTGTAATATTAGATACAGACTTAGATGCAGATGATTGGGAAGGATTAATAAAAAATTTTAAAGACTTAATTAAAGGCAAAACTAAAAAAAAATTTCCTCAAGATGTAAATGAACAATTAAATGGTGCAATAAGTGCAGTTTTTCTCTCGTGGAACACCAATAGAGCTAAAGTTTATAGAAAAATAAATCAAATTCCAGCTGATTGGGGAACAGCTGTTAATGTGCAAGCAATGGTTTTTGGTAACATGGGCAACAATTGTGCAACTGGAGTAGTATTCACCAGGAATCCTTCAACCGGAGAAAAAAAATTTTTTGGAGAATACTTAATTAATGCGCAAGGAGAAGACGTTGTTGCTGGAAACAGAACTCCTCGACATATAACAATAAAAGGGCGATTAGATGCAAATGTTAAAGAGCTTTCAATGGAAGAGACTTTGCCAAAAGTTTATTTACAATTAAAGAAAATTTTAAATCAACTAGAAAAACATTATAAGGATATGCAAGATGTTGAATTTACAGTTGAAAATAATAAACTGTGGATGCTTCAAACTAGATCAGGGAAAAGAACATCAAAATCTGCTGTAAAAATTTCAGTTGATATGGTTAAAGAAAAACTGATTTCAAAAAAAGAAGCAATTTTAAGAATAGAACCTAATACTTTAGACACATTATTACATCCAACACTTGATGAAAAAGTTAAAAAAGAAGTTATAGCTTCAGGCCTACCAGCTTCACCAGGAGCAGCTAGTGGAAAAATAGTTTTTTCTGCAGATGAAGCGGAAAGATTAAATAATATGATGCAAGATACAATTTTAGTAAGAATTGAAACTTCACCAGAAGATATTCACGGAATGCATGCTGCGAAAGGGATTTTAACCTCAAGAGGAGGAATGACTAGTCATGCTGCTGTTGTTGCGAGAGGAATGGGAAGACCATGTGTTTCTGGAACAAGTCAAATTGATATTGATTATAAAAATAAATTATTCAAAACTTCAGAACAAATAGTAAAAGAAGGAGATATTATTACTATAGATGGTTCTAGTGGAAAAATAATTTTAGGTGAAATTCCAACAGTTAAACCAGAAATTTCAGGAGATTTTTCTAAAGTGTTGGGTTGGGCAGATGAATTTAGAAAACTTAAAATTAGAACAAATTCGGAGACGCCTTTAGATACAAAAACGGCTAGAGATTTCGGTGCTGAAGGCATTGGTTTATGTCGAACAGAACATATGTTTTTTGATGAAGGAAGAATTTTGCACGTAAGGCAAATGATACTTTCAAAAACTATTGCAGACCGTAATAATGCTTTGGATAAAATTTTACCCTATCAAAAAAATGATTTTAAAGAAATATTTAAAATTATGAGCGGACTACCAGTTACTGTTAGATTATTAGATCCACCATTACATGAGTTTTTACCAAAAAGTGAAAAAGAAATTATTGAAGTTGCAAATTCATTAAAACTTACTGAAGAAGAAATAAAAATTAGAATTAATGAACTTCATGAACATAATCCAATGTTAGGACATAGAGGATGTAGATTAGGGATATCTTATCCCGAAATTTACGAGATGCAGTGTAGAGCTATTTTTGAAGCTTTAGTCGAAAATAAAAAACAAAAAATTAAATCAATAATTCCAGAAATTATGATTCCCTTAATATCTAGTGAAGCTGAGATTAGAATTTTGAAAGAACTAGTTATTAAAATTGCAAACAAAGTTCAAAAAGAAAATAATATTAAATTAGATTATCTGGTTGGAACTATGATTGAACTTCCTCGCGCAGCGATTAGAGCAAACGATATAGCTAAACATGCAGATTTTTTTAGCTTTGGAACAAATGACTTAACACAAACAACATTTGGTATCAGCAGAGATGACTCAGGTAAATTTTTAAATGATTATATTGAAAATAAAATTTTTGAAATTGATCCGTTCATTTCAATAGATAAAGGTGTTGGAGAATTAGTAGCGTTAGCAACCGAAAAAGGAAGAAAACAAAATAAAAAATTAAAGTTAGGGATATGTGGTGAACACGGCGGAGATCCCAAAAGTATTCATTTTTGTGCGAGAATTGGACTTAACTACGTATCATGTTCACCTTTTAGAATTCCGATAGCAAGGTTAGCAGCAGCACAAGCAGCTTTAATAAAGAAATAATTTAAATTTGAAGCTTTAAATTAATTGTAGGAGCACTATGAGTAATTTCTCCTATCGATATTCTTGAAACTCCTGTTGAGGCTATTTTTTTAATATTTTTGTGTGTTACACCACCAGAAGCTTCAGTTTCATAGTATTTTTTTGCAAGTTTTACAGCAAGTCTTAATTTTTTAGTATTCATATTGTCAAACAATATTCTATGGAATTTTAGTCCCATTACAGTTTTTAACTGGTTAATTTTATCTACTTCAACAGTTATTTTTTTACTTCTATTTTTAATTGCTTTCAATATTATTTTTCTAATATTTTTACTTGAAGCAATATGGTTGTCTTTTATTAAATATTCATCGCTTAAATTAAATCTGTGATTTAAACCACCTCCCAGTTTAACTGCATATTTTTGTAATAATCTGAGGTTTGGTAAAGTTTTCCGAGTACAACAAATTTTACACTTACTTCCTTTAACTGCGGATACGAATAAGTCCGTTTTAGTTGCCACTCCAGAAGCTAATCCTAAAAAATTTAATGCTACTCTCTCAGCTTTAAAAATTGATTTTGCGTTACCTTCAATTACTGCAATAATTTTTCCTTTTTTAATTTTTGCACCTTCTTTTATCCTATTTTTGAAGTAGATTTTTTTATCAATTAATTTAAAAGAAGTCTTAGCAAATTTAATTCCAGCAATTGTTGCATTTTGATTACAAATTATTTTAGCCGTAATTTTTAAATTTTTTTTAAGCAAATTAGAAGTTATATCTCCATTTGGTGATAAATCTTCCTTAAGAGCACGTTTTACAGTTTCATTAATATACTTTTGATTTAGCTTCACTGAAGTTTTTTAGCGACCAATTGCTATCATCTTTTCAACAGATAATCTTGCTTTTTCTATCATATCACTAGGGATAATAATTTCATTACTTTCATTTTCCAAACATTCTAGTATTTTTGGCAAAGTAATTCTTTTCATATGTGGGCATAAATTACACGGTTTAATAAATTCTACTTTTGGATTTTCTACATAAACATTATCGCTCATTGAACATTCAGTTACCATCATAACTTTTTTAGGTTGGTTTTTTTTAACATATTCATTCATTCCAGTTGTAGAACCAGCAAAGTCAGAAGCATTGATTACATCAGGAGGACATTCAGGATGAGCTATTACTACTATTCCTGGATTTTGATCTTTAATATCTTTGATTTCTTTAGCATTAAATTTTTCATGGACTTCACATGTTCCTTTCCAAGAAATAATTTTAACTTCTGTTTTTGATGAAACATATTTTGCTAAATATTGATCTGGCAAAAAAATAACTTTTTTAACACCAAGAGATTCAACTACTTTAACAGCATTTGCAGATGTACAGCAAATATCAGTTTCAGCTTTTACATCTGCGGATGTATTTACATATGAAACCACAGGAACATCTGGATATTTTTCTTTTAATAATCTGACATCTTTGCCAGTGATAGATGATGACAAAGAACATCCAGCTTTCATATCTGGTAATAAAACTTTTTTGCTAGGACTCATTAATTTTGCAGTTTCTGCCATGAAATGAACTCCACACATTATAATTATTTCAGCTTTAGTTTTAGCAGCTTCAATTGCTAGAGCAAGAGAGTCTGCAGCAAAATCTGCTATGCCGTGATAAATTTCAGGTGTCTGGTAGTTATGCGCAAGTATGACAGCATTCTTTTCTTTTTTTAATTTATTTATTTTATAAATATAGGGTGCATGGAAGGGCCATTCCACAGCAGGAATTACTCCTGAAATTTTTTGAAAAATCGGATCAGTTGAAATTTTTATTTCTGCACTCATGTTTATTAATAAATCTATCAACTTGATAAGAAGTTGTCATTCATTTATTCTGCGTCACAATCGAATAATGGTCAATATTGTATATATATTGAATTGCGACAAAATTTGACGAATAATCTATTAAAG
>Ga0207990_1001361_pt1 | contig 12603 bp, 9 predicted proteins | sample ETNtaG_8_FD_185780 | JGI IMG/M metagenome (GOLD analysis project Ga0207990, IMG submission 185780) | Marine microbial and viral communities from oxygen minimum zone, Eastern Pacific Ocean - ETNP201406SV75 (SPAdes) (version 2) | ecosystem: Environmental > Aquatic > Marine > Oceanic ...
TAAATTATCTTGGCTATGTTTTGAATGTTGGCACCCCCTCAGAACTAGCCAAAGCGGTGTCAAAACTTGGTTTTAAGGCAAATCTTATGGAATACAAGAGAGTCCCCCTATCTTCTAAAGCTGTAGCAGTTTGCATGCCATTTAGAGGCACCGCTTACTCCAAAGATAATAACTTTATCTTAGCAAAAGATATTACCTGTAAGCTCTTTGAAGACGAAGATGAAATCCAAGATGATTTAGAAAGCGTTTTTCATAAATTTGATACATCAGGTTAACTTGAATAAGGATAAAAAAAATATTCCCTTAAAAAAAGGACACACTAAAGATCTTGAGGAAAGGGAAGAATCTATTTTAAAAAAGAACAAAGGTAAGTACCCAGCAGATTTCTTTACTGGTCCGTAGCTTTTATTGCTTGCTACCGTAATTCTTAAGCATCTTATTCATCAATTTAATATGTTGTTTTACATCTAAACTTCCTTCCGAAGAAACTCTAGACCATAACTCTTCATTACTCATCTCCATGTGACAACCCATGCATAGAGCTGTTCTGTCCATTGAGGTGCGCATTTCCTCAGGCAAAGCTCTTGATAAAGGCCAATGTGTACCTACAGTTTGAACTTGTTGTCCATTTTTAATTATTGTTGACCAATCAAAATCTAATTTGTCTATTTTGGAAATCTGGATCTGGAAATTCTTTGGAATTACTCTTCCAGTTTTTTGGTCAATGAGATCTTCTATAACATCTTCTGAAGATCGCATTTGAAATAAACCTCGTGAAATTCCATACCCCATGGCTTTAGGATTATTGTGACAAGACTCGCATGTTCTTGCCTCTCGTTGGGCAGAATGAGGTTGAACAGGAGACATATCTAACGCTAATGGAGTTTTATTTTGTCCAAGTTCTTTCTGTTCATCGTAGGATAAAGCAATCACATTTTGAGCTATCATTTCCCCTTCTCTTGATTTAACTGAATAAACAACCTGACAACCAGGCATGAGAGGACTTACTAAGCCTTCTCCATTAATTCCTAGTATTGGTTCTTCCCATCGAAGATATGCGCGTGATTCCCTAATTTTTCCTGGACTCAAAATACCCTTTATTCCAAGTAAGGACTCAGCTGTAGAGCCGTCAGGATTTCTAAGGCTACCAGAAGCTACCCAGTCAGTAGCCTCGTAATGCTTTCCTTTTTGATCTTTTCCATAATCCACTGTCACATGGCAGCCATAACATTGTGGGACCCAAGAAGCATGACATGCATAGCATTCTAAACTTTCAGCATGCTTTTTGATTTTACTCATGGCTACTTCTGCATTTTGACTCTTCCATTCTTTGTTAATTTTTATCTTTTTTAATATAGGAACTTCAAAGTCATTTCCCGAAGCAGAATGCATAATCACCTTATTGCCATCTTTTACTACATTACCAAAAGGGTTGCCTCTAGTAGTTTTTAAATAACCATCTTTCTTCTCGTAAACAGTAGCAAACTTTAAAGTTTCTTCTAAAAGCACTTCAGAGAGTCCTCTTTCACCACTCAGAGATTTTCCAAAATTCTCCCCATGTCCCAAAGGTAATTCCCAAGGGTATTGTTCGGGGGTTCCGTGGCAGTCCTGACACTCTATTTCGACCTGCGCTAAGGTTGTTCCCGAAATATTTCCATCTCCGTGCATATCCAAAGAGGTGTGACAATCTTGACACAATAAGCCTCCTGTCGGGTTTTCTGGTCGACTTTTTGTTTGATGATGTAGGTCATCTGCTATAAATAAGTACTGTTTAGTGTGAAGCTTAGGTTGTTTTTCTCCTACTTCGTTGAAAGGAGATCCGTAGGAAAACTCCATTAATCCTTGATAAGTTACTCCTATTCGTTTTCCCCTATTATGACAAGAGTTACAAGTCTCTACCGGGATACCTGAATACTCTAAACCATTATGAGCTATTTTTGATTTTCTAGTAGCTTGCATTTGATGAGTCAACATATGTCCCCTTTCTCTTTTATCTATGGTAGGGTCCTCACCTTCATAATAACCCTCGTTACCGTAGGGAATATGGCATGAAGAACAACCCTGGCCACGAAAATCACCTCTTTTTTCTCTTCCTTTAACAGTTACGTGACAACGTTGGCATTCTTGACGTTGGTAAGTGAAGGCTGCAAGTTTTGGATCTTTTTCAATTTCTTCTACAGAGGGATTAGGTAGTTGTTCAAGGGCACTAGGAAATTGATCCTGATGAGCAGATATCATATCCAACATGTACTCTTTGTATTCTTCACTACCTACTGAAGGCTTAGGACCATCAAGGTCTTTCACATCATAATTGCCCCAAGGAACTTTAAAATCCATAACTTCTTCTATACCCCAAGAATGGAGATTTCCTTGTATTTTTCCTGCTTCCGTATTCATCAAAGATTTTTCTAATCTTTCAGCATATCCTTTGTGGCATGCTGCTTGGCCACAACTAAACTTATTAACATCCATAGCTCCAGGATCGGGGTAAAAAGTCTGTGGTCCTTGAGATTGTTTCAGTTCCGCAGGAGAACCCTTATGCGCTTCAATCAATGTATCAGTTTTAGGATTACCTCCATGACACATTACACAACCTGCTTTATCTCCATAAACTGAACCCATTGCTTTTATCATCACCATCATGATGCTTTCTTCTTTTCTTATATGCTCTATACCTTGATGGCAACTTAAACAACCCTGATCTTCACTTGGGGAAGATAAGATAAAAAGTGAAAAAAATAATACTAAATTAATTAATAAAAGATTTATAAATCCCTTAATAAAAAGAAACAGCTTAATTGACTCAGACACTTTATTAATCAAATCCTAATTATTTTCCTGTTCGATAGAATAAATTTTTTCATACCCATGAAAGTAAGAATTGATTTATATCAAAATTAATTTTTTTAACCCGCAGAATTTTTTTGTCGTTAAACTAACATTCACAAAAATTGTGTTTCTTATAAGAATATTTTTTTGCTTCTTTTTTCCCTTATTATTTTTTTATCTGTATTAAATGTCTCCCTCTATTATCTTGTTCAATTACTTTTAGCATTTCATATAATTCCTTTTTATTACCTCTTATATAACGCTTACCCTTCTCTTCGGCAAATTCTTCTAAAGTAGGAAGAAATTCTTCATGAGATCTACTCAAAGCTTTTATATAAGCTCGTGATAGGCTTATTTTTTCTGAATCTTTCTTTAAATTTTTTAAGATAATTCTATAAATCTGCTTCTTCGAGTGTTTAATTAATTGATACTTATTGTCTCTTCGTATTCTTTTTATTTCCTTAATTGAAGATCTTTTCTTCCTCGCTTGATAACTCTTCTTTCTCCTTTCTGCCAAATATTTATGAGGAACAGCTGTTTCTTTTGTATCTTCTTGGAACTTAAGATTAGTAAACATAGAAAGAAATATACATAGAAAAAAAATTTATTTATTGATTAACCTCAATACTTTAGATAATGAAAAAGTTTAAAATTTTTTTGAAATAAACATTAAAGGTCACTGTCATGCCTTACAAAAATATCTTAGTAGCAATCGACTTAAGCGAAGAATCGGATCAAGTAGTTGCTAAAGCAAAAGAAACAGCAGAATTATTTGGAGCAGAGATATCTCTAATTTCAGTTATAGAACCTCTTCACCAAGTTTACGGAGATGCGCTCTCTCCTTATGGTACTCACAAGTCATTAGATTATGAAGCAAAAAAAGAGGCTGAAAGTAAGTTAAAAGAAATAGCTTGGGATTGGGATCTCTCACCCAGTGACTGTTATGTGCCTTTAGGAAATCCTACTGGAAAAATTCGTGAAACAGCATTAAAACTCAAAAGTGACTTAATTGTAATAGGAACTCATGGAAGAAAGGGAGTTAAAAAGATATTACTGGGCTCTAATGCTCAAAGCTTATTAAATGGAACTCAGACAGATGTTCAGGTTATCAGAATAACTTAAGAAAAGTCATTGTCTAGGTGATACTACAGGGGAAAGAGGGTGGGCCGATAGGAGGTACTTAAGATAAGAAATTGATAAAGTCTGGGTAAGTTGCAATCAATAAAATATTTCTTTTATTATTGGATAAGGCCTGATGTAACATACTCATAAGCTTCATCGACACTGCTAGTGAGAAAAAACAGATCTAAGTCCTTCCTGTCTATTGTTCCAAATTCAACTAAAGTTTCAAAATTAATTAATTTGTTCCAATACTCTTTCCCAAAAAGGACTATAGGCAAATTCTTCTTCATTTTTTCAGTTTGGATAAGCGTAAGAATTTCAAAAAATTCATCCAAGGTTCCAAAACCCCCTGGCATAATTACGAGAGCTTTTGCTAGATAAGAGAACCAAAATTTTCTTGTAAAAAAATAATGAAATTCAAAATCTAACTCTGGACTAACATACGGATTAGGGCTATTTTCAAAAGGTAAGGAAATTCTGAAGGTAGTGGTTTTACCTTCTGCTTCTCTTGCCCCTCGATTGGCTGCAATCATGATACCCGGGCCCCCGCCTGAACAAATGATATATTTTTGGTCTTCCTGATTTAAATTCTTAGACCATTCTGTCAATCTTTTTGAGAGAATTCTTGTGGCATCGTAGTACTTAGCTAACTTATGGCTCTTGCTTCTTCCTTTATTTAAACTACTTAACTCCTCAGGTGACGGTGCTCTTGCTGATCCAAAAATTACTATTGTGTTCGTTACCTTTTCTTCTTCAAGTTGTTTTTTTGGATAGAGATATTCGGACAAAATCCTTAAAGTACGAGCATCTTTACTATTTAAAAAATCTAAATTTTTGTACGCTTTTTCTGTTTGGAGATCTTTTGTATTTTTAGTTTTATTCATAATCTAACTATACTTATTTCGCAGATTTTTTACAGATGTAAGGGGATAGGTAGGTAGAACTGCTAAGTAAGAATAAAGTCTAAAAGAGGCGGTGGACCTTCTGGTAAAAAATTGGTACCCACTCCTGCCTAAGTTACTTGTGAAAAAGTTTTGGTTGAAGTTTTTTGAATTCTGCTTTCATATTCTTACCATTCTTGTTCTCTGATATCTCTTGAGCTAATTCTGTCGCTCTTTTAAGGAGCCCTTCAGGCTTAGAGATCTCATTGGCAAACCCACAACTTAATGCCTGCTCAGCACCCATTAAACGGCCTGTAAGACATAACTCTCTCGCAATCGTTTCAGGTATTATGGTACTAATTAAATCAAAGGCAGCTGGAATTCCCATTTTAACTTGCGGTTGCCCAAACTGAGTGTCAGTTGAGATTATTCTTATATCACACATTGCTGCAAGATCCATACCACCAGCCATAGCGTTGCCATTCACTGCTGCTATTATAGGCTTGGAGAAGTTGTAGACTTTGTGGTGATAATTAGCGGCATGTTCAAATATTTCTTGAATATTACCTGTTTTAAATTCAGATAAATCAAAACCAGCACAGAAAGAAGCTCCTGAGCCTGTGAGTACTACGACATTTATATTTTTGTTATCTTCAAGACCAGTTAAACAGTTTATTATTTTGTCTCTTAATTCTCTAGAAAGGGCATTGTGCTTATCAGGGCGATTCAAAGTAACGATAGCAACTTGATCGCCTTTTTCGCAAATTAGCATTCTAAAAGGATTTATTCTTTTTCTGAGAAGCTTACTTCTCTTTCTTAGAGAAAGGTTTTGTGTAAGTACCCATGTCAAAATAATCTCGCCAAACTTTAATTTTTCCCTCTTCCATTTCAAAGACACCACAGCAAGGTAAGTCCACTTTGATATCTCCTACTTCTGTTCGGTCAAGGCGTTCGGCAATTACAACATCACCTTCACCAATTATGTTTAGAGTGTCCCAATTAGTTTTTGTCCAGCTAGATATAAAGTTTCCAATCAATTGCTTTAGTTGTTCCTTTCCTTGGACTGGCTGAGTGGGCATATTGTAGTAGATGCCATCTTCAGAGAAATAGTCTACCAACTCATTCGAATCCAGATTTGACCAAGCCGCGATGAAATCTTTGATTATTTGTACATTATCAGACATTTAAAATCCTTAAATTGCTTAAAAAGTTGTTAGTATTTTATGCTACCTACTTATTTTATCAACAGAAGAAGCAGCCTAAAGTGCTATAAGCCAGTAAAGATATCGACAAGAAATAAGTAACTTTTGAGTTTTAATGCTGTTTGACTGTCATCTATAAGAAAATATCGAGTCCGTAAGATCAATTTTAGGTATCTCTTTTCTCTCCCGCCAATAATCCTGTGTATGTTGCCATTCTGGTTTATCCCCTCTTTTTGGTAATAAATACTGAGAACGCATTAGATAGCCAGGATTAAAGTTTTCTGGATCTATCCATGGCAATATTGGCATATCCTTGTCTTTAGGTCTAAGAGTTGGAATTACTGATTTGAAACCTTTTTTATCCATGTATTTAAGAAGACGACATACAAAATCTCCCATCAAATCAACACGCAAAGTCCAACTTGCTCTAAAGTACCCAAAAACCCAAAGCATATTAGGAACCCCTGTAAACATCATGCCCTTATAGGTCACAGTATCTGCAAAATCAATTTTTTCTTCATCGACAAAAAAGTTAATCCCTCCCAAAACACTTAAATTAAAACCTGTAGCAGTAATAATAATATCTGCTTCTAGTTCCTTACCAGATTTAAGAGCTAATCCTTTTTCAGTGAAATTCTCTATTTCATCTGTAACCATTGATGCTGCCCCCGCATTAATACCCTCAAACAAATCCCCTTCGGGTACAAAAGCTATGCGTTGTTGCCAAGGCCTGTATTTTGGAGTGAAATGGGTTTCAATATCATAATCAGGACCCAAGTAATCCCTTACACCATCAATCAATTGTTTTTTTGCTTTTTCTGGTTTTTTAAATGCAAGGCGAACAAAGATGTGTTGCATGAATAAGATAAAAAATCGAGTAATAGCGTGAACCCATTTTTCTTTAAGTTTCAATTTTCTAAGGAAATCTGCTATTTTTTGTTGATTTATTCCAGGAATAAAATAGGTAGGAGATCGTTGCAGAACCGTTACATGACTGCAATCTCCTGCAATCGCAGGAACAACTGTAGCTGTTGTGGCGCCTGAACCTATAACAACAACCTTTTTCCCTTTATAGTCTAAATTTTCAGGCCAAGTTTGTGGGTGAACTATAGATCCCTTAAATCTTTCCATACCCTCCCAGTCAGGAGTGTACCCCTTTGCATGTTCGTAATATCCCTGGCACATCCATAGAAACTTACCTGTGATCTTGGACTTTTCACCCTTTTCTTTGTCTACCCCCTCTAGAGTCCAGAGATTTTTTTTGTTAGACCATCTCGAAGATATAACTTGATGCTGATAACGGATATTTTTGTCTAGATCATGTTCATCAATAACCTCGCCCATATAAGTTAGGATTTCTTCCGCTGTTGCTATTGGCGGTCCTGTCCAAGGCTTGAACCTATAACCAAAAGTGTAAAGATCGCTATCAGAGCGAATTCCAGGGAAGGTGTGCATAAGCCAAGTACCGCCATAGCTCTCCAATTCTTCTAGAATAATAAAACTCTTTTCAGGACACTTCTCCCTTAAATGGCAAGCTGCACCAATGCCTGAAATGCCAGCTCCCACAATTAAAACATCAAAGTCAGTTATCTCATTATTTGCTTCCATTTCCTAAATTCCTTTCTTTTAAAGCTCCTTAACTTATGAAACTCTTCTATCTTCAAAAAGAGGTTCATCAAGGTGTTCTAAGGGGACCTCACCACTATGCGGAAAACTCTCGTAATCAAGCAAACCTAACCGGTCAAATTTTGGTCTTATTTTTTCAGTCATCAGACCAATTCTCTTTAGATTAGGAACTATGTTTGAAAAAAGGATATCTCTAAATCCACCCATTAACGTGTTTTCAAGAAGAATCTCTCTTATCTTTTCTTCTTTAATTTTTAGAAACTTACTTGGCACAACTAGGTTAAACAACCGTTCTTTCATCACCATACAAGCTTCTAAAGCAAATTCAGCTCTTTCTTCTTTTTCCTTTTCATTCAGAAGGGGGATAAAGTCTTCTAAGAAATTAACTCCAAAAGTTACATGTCTAGCTTCATCTCTTTTAGTTAATCTTAATATTTCTTTGAGTACAGGGTCTCTAACGGTATTTCTTAAAGATTCAAAGGCCGCAAGTGCTAGACCTTCTACAATTATCTGCATACCTATAAATTTTAAATCCCACCTGGGATCTGTGAGTATTTTGTCCAAAAGCATCTTTAAATATTTATTCACCGGATATATATAACCAATTCGTTCTTTAATATATCTATTAAAAACTTCCACGTGTCTGGCTTCGTCAAACGCCTGGGAGGCCGCATAAAGCTTAGCTTGATATGAAGGAGAACAGCTAACTAATTGAGAAGAAACTAACAAGGCACCCTGCTCTCCATGTAATAACTGACTGGCAGTCCAAGCCATATTACTGTGGTCCATCTCCAGCTTCTTTTCATCACTAAGGGACTTATATTCTTCAAGGTCTGAGAAAGGCGTTGCCTCGGGCTCATTGAACCATTCATGTGCAGGAAACTTAATGGACCAGTCAATATCCAGACTAGCATTCCAGTTTAATTTTTTGCCTAGTTCATACAGTTTCTTAATCCGATTCTCAGTTTCTCTATAATCCCAGTTGTAATAACCAACAATAGGGGTTTCAAAAGATTCAACTAAGTATTGGGCTTTCTCCGCACTCAGTTCTTGTACATCCAAAGACATTATTTCTCTAGGGGGCTCTTTTATTTGATTAAGTTTCATTGCATTAAAAAGTTTAGTTTATTAAAAGTCTCTACTTTATTGATTTGTCAGTCCTATTTGTTTGAGATTTATCAATTTTTTGAGAAATTGAAGAAACTAAAACCTATAAGAATGATATAAATCAATTATTTGAGAAATTAAAGAAACTAAAGCTTGTAATTCAAATCAGTCCTAAGCATTGATCCAAAAGGGGGTGTAGATTCGGTTATAAATTGGAACCGCTTAACTATCCATTTAACAAGTTTTTATCCCCTTTAAGCCAAACCTCTTTCATTAAAGTAGCTATTCGCCCCATTCTTCAGCATAAAAATCTTTTAAAACATTAAATGCTAATTTTTTCTTACCTTCTTCGTCTATCAATCCTTTACGATTATAGAAATCTTGAATACCCGCTAAAGGCCTCAACATTGCCCTAAAATCTTTGAGTATCCAGGGTGTCACACCCTGAATCTGAGAATTTTTTAAAATCATTTTTAATTGAGCCCTATAAACTTGCTCTTGATATTCCTCAGACCAAATCTTGCCTTCATTATGCAAACCGAATTTTGCGCCTGCACCAAATTCAGAGATATGAATGGGTTTATCAAAAGCTGATGTAATCTCAATAGCTGGTATAAGTTCAAGCATGAGTTTCCTCAAGGTGCTTTCTTTAACCTTTAATTGATCTGCAAAAACCAAAGAGTAATACCAACCAAAGTATTCGTTATAAGAGATTAAATCTACAAAATCCCCTAGAGGATCATTTATTTCTATCTTAAATTGAACTTGATTTTTTGAATCTAAACCGGCCTGACTTAGAAGTGACTTGAAGATATTTTTTTCTTTTTCACTAACTTCAGGTGAATTAACTCCCAATAAACTCAAGGCTAAGACTAGCTCTTGAAATTCCCCTCTATCCCCTGACAGCAAAGCAGCAGTTGTAAGTCTCGAACTATCAAGGCTTCTCAACTCACTGATTACTTTTCCTAGAAACTTCATTCTTGAAGTTGAAAAAGGTGTTTCATTAGCTACAGACCAAATTATTACTGAGCTTCTATTCCAGTCTCTTTGTATTAACCTTGATATTTGATTAATGGCAATGTCTAAAGTTTCGGAATTGTTCCAATCAATATTCCAGTAAACAGGAATTTCCTCCCATAACATTAACCCTAGGGAATCAGCTACTTTTGCAAGATGTCTGGAATATGGGTAGTGGGCAGCTCTTACAAAATTAGTATTTAAACTTTTTGCAGTTTCAAGAAGATCTTGAAAATGATCTGAAGAAAAGGCTGGTCCTGGTATACCAATCGGCTCTGAATGCATTGAAATACCTTTCAATTTGATAGGTTTTCCATTCAAAAAGATTTTCTTTCCTTTAGTCTCTATAGTCCGAAAACCAATACTATCTGAAATAGAATCATGCTGAGTTGAAACAATAACCTTATAAAGCTTTGGTTCTTCGGGAGTCCATAGCTTTGGGTTAATGTTAAAACTATCAGATATGTAACTATTTTTATTAAATTTAAAAGACTTAATAAAACCTAGTTCTGGAATTGATATTATTAGTCTCGTACCTTCTTGATTAGATGATCCCTGAGCTTTAACTTCAACTCGACCTGTCTCATGATCTACTAACTGCAAGAAAACATTATTTATGAATTTTTTTGGTGTAGAGATGAGATAAACATCATCAATAAGGCCTCCATATGGCCACCAGTCTGTCCTTTGAGTTGGTATAGTTGATTTGCTTAAGAAATTATTTACTTGAACAATAAGGAAATTGTCTCCTTCTACCAGATAGTCGCTTACCTCAAAATTAAAAGGAACATAACCACCAATAAATTCGCCCACTGAAAGGCCATTTAAAAAAACCTTGGTTCTAAAATTGCTCCCACCAAAATACAAATGAGTTAATGAATTACTTTTGTGAGAAAAAGTAAATTTTTTGTAAAACCAAACTGATCCTCTATAGAAAAAGAGCTTTTCATCTTGAGAATTCCACGCCCCTGGAACCTGTAACTGCTTAGCTTTTTCAAAGTTATATTCAATTAACTCCATGCCATCTTTTTGTATTTTATTTTTTGGGAAACCACCAAAAATAGATTCGGGTAATCCATTGTCCATTGGGTCAACAATGTAATGCCAAGTCCCATTTAAAGTTTGCTTGCTTCTAGAATCAATCCATCCAATTAATTGATCTGCCTTTTTGTATTCTAAAGCTGTGCGGCTTAGAAGATTTTCTTCATCCCCTGTGTTTGCAATTCCCTCGTTAGTTATAAGGAGACTAAGAATTATCAGTAATCTTTTCACCTTTCTATTTATAACAGATTTAAGGAATTTTCCAAATGACTAGGTGGTGGAGCTTCTAGTTAATAGCTGGAACCGCCTATATTCAAAGCTCTAATACCTTCAAAACTATTCTGAGAACAGCTCATGAGTCATTTCTTTAAGAAACCATAAAAGATTAATGAGCATTGAAATATCAGTTTCCTCTTTCTGTGTAGAATGATTATTAAATGACTGAAATATTTAAAATTGCTAAATGGGCAACTATATCTATAGTTGCACTCTCATTAATATCTTGTGGTGATAATTCTTCAATAAGCGAATCTTTAACTATCAACGAAAATGAAAATTCTCTTTATACTGATTTAACCTGGGAGGAGGAAACTCCTACAAATGTTGGAATTGACCCCATTCTTCTGGAGGATTCTTTTATTTATGCACTTGCAGATGAAACGTATACACAGTCAGTAATATTAATAAGGGACGAAAAACTAATTTATGAAAAATACAGAGGTCTGGAGGCGAACGAATTAGATTTTTGGGATCAGTCTTTGATTGATATTTCAGAGCTAGGGATGGAAATTCCACAGGAACTTCAAGACAGCTTTACTAATAGGGATAGATACAGCCTCGTAACTTCTTGGTCAATAGCAAAATCATTTGTTAGCATTTTAATTGGCATAGCCATTGATCAAGGCTATATCCAATCAGTTGATGAGAGCGCATCAACCTATATTACAGAATGGTCTAATGATGATAGAAATAAAATTACTATTAAAAATTTATTAGACATGAGGTCTGGACTGCCAGGTCTTTGTACTACTGGCTCTCATCCAAATTATGAACTTGAATTGTGCCCTTATTCAATACATTGGTCAGGAGGTAATTTAACCCCTGTTCAAAACCAGTTGGATGCGTGTATTAATAGAGAAATTGCTGAAACCGGAGTTATTCAAGCTTGGTATTCTGGTGAGCGTGTATGGGAAAAAGACTATTTACTTTATAGCAACTGTGATGCACAGGTTCTAGGCGAACTCCTTTTTAGAGCAACTGGTAAAGACCTCCAGTCTTTTGCAGATATTAATCTATTCTCCAAAATCGGATTTGAGGGTCTTTGGTGGAGAGATAATGAGAATAATGGCCAATCAGATGGTAACTATTTAGCTTACTGCTGTTTAGATGCTACAGCTAGAGATTTTGCTAAATTTGGTCAGTTGATTCTCAATATGGGCTCATGGGGAGATGAACAAATTGTATCTTCATCTTATATTGAAAATATAAAAAATATAGGCGTTGATTCTGTAGTTGAAGAAGACGGATCATATTACAGCTATGGCATAGGGTTTTGGACGCTAGATCCTTTCCAACAAGACGATGGGACTGTTTTCCCATTAGCTAATAAGATTCTTCTAGCGGCAGGTACTGATGGTCAGTATTTAATTATAGACTTTGAAAATAATATGGTTCTTGTAAGGAACAGCCTTTACTACCCTATGCTTGCTTCATTTGATAGGAAAATGATTGCCACTGGAGACTTAAATGCTATTAATTATCCCCAAACCTTGCCATTA
>Ga0207990_1001362_pt1 | contig 12594 bp, 9 predicted proteins | sample ETNtaG_8_FD_185780 | JGI IMG/M metagenome (GOLD analysis project Ga0207990, IMG submission 185780) | Marine microbial and viral communities from oxygen minimum zone, Eastern Pacific Ocean - ETNP201406SV75 (SPAdes) (version 2) | ecosystem: Environmental > Aquatic > Marine > Oceanic ...
CATCGACATTTTTGCCGTCATCTCTTATCTCACAATCTTCATCAATTATTCCTATCTGTTTCACGGGAACTAAAATTTTCATATTTCACCTATTTGTTTATGTTTATGTTTATGTTGTAAATAATATTTAATTAACTATCTGCATAAGTATGTCGCATAGTTGCCATAGCGCTACTAAAGCGGACAGTTGGTTCTGGATCTTCGATAAGACCCATCAAATCGACACCAAGTAAATTTTTATTGTTGGTTAACAATAATCGATTTAAAGGGTATGGGTCATTCAACAATTTATGCAATATTGAATGGGGCGTGGAGTCGTTTAGTATAACTGAACGGCGCACATCTTTGTCTGGGTGTTGGCTTATTTTGTCAAGCACGTCTGTTGGTGTACTTGAATTTCTCCCTAAAGCAGAAAGTACATCGATATCATTGTCTTTAGATAGTGCAATCAGTACTGATTGCGGTGTATCTATGCGCAAAGCAATGCCGGCTCGTACCCAAGGTTGTGTGTCAGCCGCTAATTTTTTTATTAACACCTTTGGGCAATTTAAGTTACGCACAACACCGCGGCGCACCATCATAATCTTATCATTCGCTAAAGTACAAAGTATTTCAACTGGTGTTGTTATATTCCGAGCAATTAGACGCCTAACCCAGGGCTCAGGGTCTTGCGCCAGGCCTTTAAACCAGGCTAGCGGTAGTTTTTCTCGTCGGGCCTGACAACGTCTGACTTGAGCTGACTTATCAAAACAGAAAATCCCTAACTCGTTCATCATTATTTTATTCAAACGTCTGATCGCTGCGGCCCTCACCCTAGAGTCATTATCTTCTAGTAGGCCCAATAAGTACTCTTCACTCAACATCGGATTTTGAGTTAATTTTCGTCGAATTAAAGCGTCTTTGGAAACCTTTGCCTCTTGCAACAGTTCGCTGGGACAGTTCGGATGAGCCACAACCTCAGCCTGTAAATATACATCTCTATATTGAAAGCAATGCGATAATGTATCACTATCAGTCTCAGGGTTACCAACAATGCACTTAAGTTGGCTGATGCTTGCCTTCTTGGCAATCTCTCGTAAAAGCACGAGCGGGGTACTCAGGTTGTTACATAAGGCCGTTATTATTGCAGATGATTTCAGATGCTTTCGATAGATTCTCTGCAACAATTCCTGTGACGCTCTTGGGTGAGTAGCAATTTGCACATCTAGCTTTTTTGACACACTTTGTTGTGCCAAACGGTTCAGTGTTATTGCACTGCAATTAGGGTTTTTGGCAATCTTTAACTGAATGGTTTGATTAGCGCATGCCACCAGACTCTGCAAAACAGAGTCTGGTGTATATAAAGCCATAGCAAATTGGCGTTTTAATTTATTTGTTGCAAATAATATTTTCTCGAAATTACTCCGCCTATCTGCTCCGACATAAGAATAACAAGCCGCTACAATAATAGGGTCACTTGTTTTTATTATTCGTCCCAACAAATAATTAAGCGGCTGCATCCTAGTCATCTACAATACACCTCTCAACCAATTCAATAATCTCGATTACTTCCAGCTTATCATCACTACCTGTTGATTTGACCGCATCTTCAAACATATTCATACATTTTGGACAATTTACAACAAAAGCATCAATTCCTTGTATGTCTGCTGCCTCTTTTATACGAAGCTCAGAAGGTTTTTGAATGTCGATTGGGTCTGGCGTCCAAATACGGCCGCCTCCAGCTCCGCAACAGAAAGCGTTATCTCGATTGCGTGGCATCTCAACAATCTCTACACCAATACTACATAATACTTCTCGTGGAGCATCATACTCCTTGTTTAAACGACCCAAATGACAAGAATCATGGTAAGTCACCCTTCTACTCAATGTACGTGCCAAAGGTATTTTGCTGTCTGCTAACATCTGAAGAATCAGCTGGGTTGAATGCAGCACGTCATAATTCCCGCCAAGCTCAGAATACTCATTCTTTAAGGTGTTAAATGAATGCGGGTCTGTCGTGACAATACGACTAAAAACACAGTCGTCCAAGGTTTTAATGTTGTTTTCTGCCAGGTACTCAAAAAGACCCTCTTCGCCAACCCTTCTAACATCATTACCAGCACTCATTTCACTCTCAAACAAGATACCAAAATCAATGCCACTAATTTTTAAGATGCGTGCAAAACTTTGGCACACTTTTTGGTAACGTGGATCCAGCGAAGCATAATCACCAACAAACCATAACAAATCAACAGGCTCCTTGCGTGCATCTTTAATATCAAAGTCTAGTTTTTTTGTCCAGGCAGCACGTTTACGCTTATTCTCTCCAATAGAGTTACCTTTCTTTTGTAGGTTTTGTAGTGCAGTTTGAACTGCAGAATCCATCTCGCCTTCTTCTATTAAGGCGCGCCTCATTTCTACCATGATAGGCACGTGCTCGATACCAACTGGGCATATTTCTTGACATGCACCACAGGTTCTACAAGACCACAAAGTCTCTGGACGAATTTGATTAACACCATCACCCACTACCTCTAGCAGGGGCGCTTCCGGTATTTTGCTTTTTTGCAAAGTATTATTGGATAATTCACGCAGACTTAATATCATGTCTCTTGGTGACAAAGGAAAGCCACAGGCGTTGGCAGGGCAAGCCTCATGACAACGACCGCACTTAGTGCAGGCATCGACATGCAACAACTGCTTCCAATTAAAGTCTGTAATACTGTGTACACCGATGATTTCAGCTGTGGCATCAGTTATTGGTAAACGTGCAGGCGAATGAAGGTTACGCACAACCAGTGACACTAATGCAGTAAAGATATGTTTAGCTTTGGTAAAAGGCAACAATGAAACGAATAAGAAGGCAATTAGGGCATGAAACCACCACAAAATATAACGGAAAGATTCGGCGCCTTCAGATGTTAAATACATCGATTTCATTGCTTCTGCAAAAATGGCGCCGATGGGCGACCACCAGCGGTAATCCCAAACTGTGGGATCATCTTGCAACCAAATAAGGCGATCGGCTTCAAGCACATAACCGGTAATCAGAATAATAACAAGATTCCAAAGGAAAAGCCAATCTTCAAATCGATACTGACTACGATCATAGTCTGGATCTTCTTGGACACGATCTGATCGTGCATAATTTAATTTAGGTAGCGCCATCCATTTACGCCGATACATCATGTACAGAAGACCAACAACAAAAGCCAGTCCTGCTATATCAAGAATGAGAGAAAACCATAGATAGAATTCGCCATACCAAAAAGTCATTCTGCCTGTTATAGGCCGCAATATGTCGTAATCCAAGGTAATGGTAACGGTCCCAATAAAAAGCAAAACAAAAGAGAAAAAGATAAGAGCGTGCATTAATCCAGCAGAGCGATCACGCCTACGCAAGGTTCTGTGGCTCAGTAGATCTTTGATCGTATCAACAATACCTTGCTTAATATGAACCAAACTGTATGGCTGTCCGCGGTTATATTTGCGTACCTGAATGTAACAGCCGTAGAAAAAAATAGCGGTTGAAATGAATGCAGCAAGATAAAAAGTAACAGACATCCACAGCGGGAAATCTTGCTGCAAAATACGTGTGACAACCTGTGCGTCATGTTCTGGATTAATCATACTTAACAAGCTGTATTAAAGTTATATAATATTTCTATCCGTAATGCTTTGGGTTAGGGGCCAGCAAGCACTAGCCCTAAACCCTAGAGCAAAACACCACTCCACATTATTAAACATTGCTTTAACTTTCGTATTCAATTTCAAAAGTGTCGCCAGGTATGTATGGCGTACCCCATACGGCAACTTCACGACGATAAGGCTTAGGGTGTTGAGGATCATCTAACTCAATCTCTCGCGCTAAACGTTGTCCGTCAAAAGTTGCATCAGCCATCAACTTAGGGGCCCAAGCATCACCGATAACATAGACACCTTTAATGTCGTTTCCGGCCCACTCATCTTTTCTCGCCTTCAAACCTTCATAAAGCTCGGTATTTGAATGGCGACCGGTACAAACAACCAATGAGTCGAACTCATGCCAATCGAAATGAGTATTCTCACGACGCGGTAATTTTCCTGGCCCACGATATTCACGGCGATAACCATCACCAAAAATTGGGTAAAGCTGTATGCGATTAGCTTCAGCTTTCGAGGCCCAAACATCACCGATTACTTCAATGCCCAGTTCATGCATCATACGGTGCATATTGGGGGCTTCTAAAGTGAAGTGCATGTAATTACCCAAAGAAACTCCGGAAGCAACCGTTACTTCGTGGCCATCTTCTGTCAACTTCTGGGCAAGGCTAGGCGCCATGTAGTAAGGATCGCAATTAAGAATTAGCACTTTTTTTCCAATTGGCTTACTGCCGTCAAGCACCTGTTCAGGTGTTAAGTGAGTAGGGATACTTGTATCAATGCCCTCAACAGGGTCATGTGTTAAAGCGTTGGTGCCGTCCGTATTCCAAGAGGCACCTGTTGCAATCACAACCTTATCTGCGCCGTACTCTAAGCAATCATCTACTGTCAATGGTTTCACACCTAAAGCGATTTGTGAGTCTTTGTTATTCTTAACAAGTTTGTCCAGTTGCACTTCGCGGTAATCACGGTGATAACTCCACTCACCCAAACCTGGCAGTGTAGCAATGCTATTAGTTGAGCCACCTATCTTGTCACCAGAATCAACTAAATGAACTGTATAGCCACGCTCCATCAATACCCTTGCGCATTCTGAGCCTGAAGGACCTGAGCCAACAACCAAGAAGGAATCGTCAGAGCCTGCTTTCGGGAATTTCTCAGGGTGCCAGCCACGACGATACTCCTCACCAGAGGTAGCATTCTGCGTGCAGATCATCGGTGGTCCACCAATTTCCCAACGAGAAATACACACATTACAACCGATACATGTGCGAATGTCTTCAACTCTGCCTTGATTAATTTTCTCGGGCAAGAAAGGATCAGCAATGGAAGGACGTGCAGCACCAATGATGTCAAGCTGGCCAGAGCGAATAACTTCTGCCATCTTGTCTGGGTCGGTAAACCTGCCAACACCTAATACCGGTTTTTTAGAAACCTGCTTAATAAAACGCTGCCATGGAAGCTGGTGACCTTGACGGTAGAAGCGCGAAGGCCCTGCATCTTCACCCCATTCGGCAATATCGCCAACGTTAACATCCCAAACATCAACAAAATCATCTGCAAGTTCAACAAACTTAAGAGCATCTCCCTCAACTTCAACACCAGCATCAGCAATCAAAGTGTCTACTGCAAATCTTGTTGCAATAGCGCACTCATCACCGACAGCTTGCTTAACTTTTTCCAATGTTTCAATCCAGAATCTAGCACGGTTTTCTATAGAGCCTCCATAACCATCAGTTCGCTTATTGTAATAAGGAGACAAGAATTGAAGTGGCAAGTAGGAATGAGCACCGTAGACATACACAATATCAAAACCCGCATCACGAGCGCGTTTTGCAGCATCAACATAATAACCCTGGACCATCTGAATATCATCCAAGTCCATTTCTTTACAGTAAGTCATGGTCTCAAATTCTGATGCGTACTGGCTTGGACCACGAGGTGTACATCGTGATTCCATGCAAGGCGCATGCGAACCGCCATACCACATTTCTACACCACATAAACCGTCATGCTTGTGAACAGCGTCGGTCATTGCACGTAGGTTACGAACATCTCCCTCATCCCATAACCTTGCAGAGAGACGATGAGTATCATCAGATTCTGGGTGAATTGATAGGTATTCGGTATTAACCCCTGCCCAACCTCCTTCTACTTTTAGTGAGCGGTGTGCTGCCTGGAACCCCGGCTTGTCAGATCCTGCACCAATACAGTGAGGGACTTGATAAAAGCGGTTTTTTAAAACTTTCGGACCTATTTGAATAGGTTCAAATAAAATGTCATGTTTTGGATCTCTAGCCATGATTATTCTCCTTATTATTGTGTATTAAAATTATTAATTTTCTAAGTTGTACGATTAGTCTTTTCTGGGTTGTAGAATGGTAGCTTGTGAACTGTAGCCGAACAGTTGTTGGTACTGCCCTTAATCTCAAGCTCTGTACCAATTTCTGAATATTCTACATCAATCTTAACAAGCGCTAACGATTTATTTAACGCTGGTGAAAAGTTTGGCCCTGTAACAACACCAATTTTATTACCATCTTTAAACACTTCAGCATCAGCATCAACAACACGATCTGTGTCAGCAACAACACCGCAAACTTTCACTTTCTCTTTGCCGATTGCTTCCATGCAAGCCTTCTTGCCTCGGTAATCAGCTTGTTTATCCTTAGATACCGCAAATCCTAAGCCAACCTCCCAAGGAGAATTGCTCTCATCCATGTCAAATGGGTAGAATAATAAAGCTGCTTCGACTCGAATTGCATCAATACAATTAAAAGAGCCCGCTATAACACCTTCGGATTTGCCATGCTCTAAAATACCATCCCAAATTGCGACAACATCTTCTGCTTTTGCAAAAATTTCATAGCCACGCTCGCCAGAAAACCCGGTTCTTGAAATAATACAATTACGGTCAAACAATGTTGTTGACTGTTGATGAAAGTATTTAAGGGCGTGGATATCAATTGGTGTGTGTGGCGCTAATATATCTACTGCTTTCGGACCTTGTAAAGAAATATCATGCAGATCATCATCAAATTGAATGATGACATTATTACTTTCAGCAGATTTTTCAACCTGTTCCATCGCTGTACCGCCACCATGAACCAAAAGAACATGATTGGGTGCCAAATTAAATACAATGGTGTCATCAGTAAAACCACCTTCTTCGTTCAATATAAGGGCATAAACTGACCGCCCAACCGGAATTTTTGTCATGTCTCTGGTAACAACATGGTTCACAACAGAGAGTGCGTCAGGGCCCAATATATGGATTTTTTTTAATCCAGAAACGTCAAACAAAGCAGCCGCAGTTCTGACCGCCATATGCTCATCGTTGACATCTTGACTGTACTCCCAGGCCACGCCCATGTCATTCCATTCATCCAATTCAGCACCAAGGCCTTGATGGCGCTTTGCAAGCGCAGAGTGTCTTATATAGCTCATAATTTGTTCCTTATATATTTCTAGACTTAGTATATAAATAGCGCAACAAAGAATTGTCTAGATATATTCTTCGATCGCTTAACCATAGCACAAAAGTACTTATGCACACGAGTATGGTTATCGCTAAAGTGAAATTGCGAATGCACTGGACTCATCACATCCCCAGATACGCATTTTTAACATGCTCGTTATTCATCAAGTTGGCACTTGAATCACTTAGTGCAACTCGACCTGACTCAAGAACATATGCGGTATTAGATATCTCTAATGCTAGCTCCGCATTCTGCTCCACTAATACAACTGAAACGCCTTGCGTTTCATTTAAATCCACCAATATTTTGGCAATTTCCTCAATAATAATCGGTGCAAGGCCTAACGAAGGCTCGTCTAATAATAGTGTTTTTGGGCGAGACATTAATGCCCTACCGATTGATAGCATTTGTTGCTCACCACCACTCATAGTTGAGGCAAGTTGATCTTTGCGCTCTAATAGTGTTGGAAAATATTCAAAAACCTTCGATAAAGTGCGCTCAATTTCTACTTTATCATTGTAAATATAGGCACCAAGATAAAGGTTTTCTTTAACAGTTAATTCCATAAAAACACGACGACCCTCTGGCACCTGAGCAATCCCAAGTTTTAATATCTTATCCGCTGAAAGTTTATCGATCCGAATCCCACCATAATAAATCTCCCCAATAGAAGGCTTAACGAAGCCTGATATGGCTTTAAAGGTTGTGCTTTTCCCGGCACCATTTGCGCCAATCAGAGTTACAAAGTCGCCCTCAGGAACTTCTAAAGACACCCCTTTTAGGGCATGCATTTTGTTGTAATAAACTTCAATATTCTTAACTGATAATTTCATAAAACACCCTTTGAATTACTTATTCATACTACCGAGGTAAGCGTTAATAACTTCCTCATTTTGTCGAATTTCATCACAAGAACCTTCTGCCAATAGTGTGCCAAAATTCAATACACTCAAGGACTCGCACAACTCCATTACAGCCTTCATATCATGTTCAACAATTAGAATAGTGACGCCGCTATCTCTAATTTTTCTAGTCAACTCCACCATTTGCATGGTTTCATCAATATTCATCCCTGCAAATGGTTCATCCATCAACAGTATTTTGGGGTTGGCACAAACCGCAATTGCAATAGATAGGGCTCTTTGGGATCCCAGTGGTAGCTCTGAAGCATGCTGATCTTTTCGATCTGACAAGCCAACAAAGTCCATTACTTCAAGTGCTCTATCCATTGCCTGAATTTGCTTTTTAATGTACTTGTCTGAGAATGAGCCAAGCATCGCTTCAAAAATATTCGACTTTGCGCGTATATGACAGCCCACAAGTAAATGCTCAAGTACCGTTAAATCTTCAAATAGAGTGCATTCTTGAAAAGTGCTGACAGCACCTAAAGAGGCAATGTCGTGAGGTTTTTTGCCTGTTATATCTTGGCCATCAAAAATTATCTGACCACGAGTTGGGTCTTGAAAACCGGAAATATTCTTGAATAGTGTGCTTTTCCCAGCACCATTTGGACCAATCAAACCTCTAATTTCGCCCTCTTCAACACTAATCGACACATCGTTCAACGCGGTCAGTCCAGAAAATTGCTTTGTTACATTGCTAACTTCTAATATTTTCACAAAAACATCCTTTCATTTATTGTTTGTTGAAGAGTAGTTTAGCAATATAGTTAGCTGGTCTCTTAACTATACTTTCAATGCCGTCTGGCAAAAACAAGATAGAGGCTATTAAAATAAATCCATAGATTGCTGGCCTAATATCCTCAAAGCCAGGCAAGCTACGTAAAGCCTCATCGAAAATAACGAGCACAATTGTGCCAAGAATTGGGCCATAAAAAGTTCTATAACCTCCAACAATCACCCAAATAAGAACAAAAACCATTGGTGTAATATCAAATTGATGTGGATTTAAATTGCCCAAATAATGCACCTTTAAAACTCCGGCAATGCCAGCAAAAAATGAAGCTACAATAAAGGCAATTGATCGATAACCCCAGGCATTAACTCCCACAGACTCTGCCAGTTTTGGCTGCCAGTGAATCGCGTGTAAAGTAAGGCCTACTCTGGACTTTTCCAAACGATAAAGCAAAGCTAGGCAAATACTAACAATAACTAATGCTAAGTAGTAATAGTTAACAGCTTCACCAAAATCAATGCCAAATAATTCAGGTAAAGGTAATCCATGAATACCACTAGTACCGCCAAAGGTTCCAATGTCATAAATCCACAACAGGCGGATACTCTCTCCAGCAGCAAATGAGCCAATTAAAAAATAGAATTGACTGGTTCTAAATAGTGGGTAACAAAGCATTGCAGCTATCGTGGCACCACCAAGACCCCCAATCGGCAAGGCAATCCAGAAACTCAACCCGAGGAATTTTGTCAGCATCGCAGAACTATATGCGCCAACACCGACAATAACTAAGTGAATAAGAGACCATTCTCCTGTCAGCGTCATCAATCGATAACTAACAACCACTAGGAAGTTTATCACTAGGAAGATTAATAAATCTTGATGTTGATATTCTAAACCATAGGGCAGACTCAATAAACCTGCCAATATCACAATAATAGCTATCCAGCGTAACACAGCTGGTGTATTTTGGCTCACACTGTTTGCGTTCGTACTATCCATACTACTTCCCCATAATCCCTTTAGGCTTGAAAATCAATACAACAACCATAATCAGCAAGCCACACATAGTTGCAATCGTGCCGTCCCAATAAGCGGTAATAAATGTATGAAATAGCGCATAAACAAAGGCAATTGTAACTGCACCAGTTAAACTGCCTATACCACCAACAATGGTAATAATGAATGAGGCAATGATGACGTTATGGCCAATATAAGGGTTAATATTTATCATTGGTGCGATTAAACCGCCTGCAAGGCCTGCCAATCCCGCACTAATACAAATGGCAATTAATGCTGTACGATTAATGTTTATGCCTTGCAATGCTGCGGCTTCACGATCCATTGCCATTGCCCTAAGTGCCCAACCGAATTTAGTTCTGGTAAGAAAATACCATAACACAAAGAGTGTCGCGACTATCACGGCAACACTGAAAAGCTTTTGATCGGCAACACGAATCATTCCGCCAAAAAACTCTGTTATTCCTGAGAATGGAGCAATCACTTGTTTAGAAGGTCCAGTACCACCAACCAAATGTGCAGCCACTTGCAAGATAAATAAAACACCTAAAGAGCAAATTAAACCGCCCAATGGATCATGGCGTTTAGGTCGAAATAAAAAAATCTCCATAATTGCACCGATAGCTACCACTATCAATACAGCAAGGAGTATAGCCAAGATAAAAGGCACATTGTGCTCCTGGTATGAAAACCACACTGTATACGCGCCAATCATCACCAGCTCGCCATGAGCAAAGTTTACAACCCGCATAACACCAAAAACCATCACCAAACCAACCGCCCAAAGACAATAAAATGAACCTTGAATACCACTATTGACGATTGTCTGTATAAAAAAATCCATTTAATTTTATTGAATTATGTTAATTGTGCTAAATAAGACTCAGTTCAACAGAGGCTGACTAAAAGGAGAAGGGATTAGCCTCTGTTAAACCAAGTAATAAAAAGTAGTAAGTTTTGCTAATTAACTACTGTAATGCCATGTTCTCGTAAGTGTCTCTTCAACACATCACCGTTTTGGACGACCCAATCATAAACACTTCCGAATTCTTGGATAGTAGCTTTACCATCATTGATAGCAACAACAGGCCAATCACCAACTAAGGCGTTATTCTTTCCCCACAAATTTTGACCCCACCATTTAGCGGCACCAAAAGTATGAGTTGCAGAATCGTTACCAAGAAAGCCATGCAACACCTTGTTAGGCTCTATACTACCAGCGCGCTGAGCAGCCTCAATCCAGCCAAGTAGAATCGATGGATACTCCCATGCAACAGCTGACCATTCACCTGGATGTCTCTCATTAAATATTCGGTCAAAACGTGCAGGATCAGGAAAACTTGTATTTTCTGATGTTAGCATTGGATCGTCAAAGTCTGGAAATTGAAAAACAATACCTTCAGCAAATTCCTTGCTTGTCTTGGCAATAACATCACCATAACCATCTAGGGTGCATGAAATAATTTTGCCTTTATAGCCCTGCTGATAAAGTTGTTCAACAATTGGTGTAGTGTAGACATCTGTCGCCATACAAAAGACATCAGGGTTATGAGCAAGAAGCTTACCAACCAAAGGTGCAAAATCAGCAACATCATAACCATGAAACTCTTCGGCAAGAACTTCAATGCCAGCTACCTCAAAGGCTGCTGCATAAGTCGCAGCTGATTGCTTTCCATACTCCATATCATTAGTAGTAATAATTACTGCACTTTTGAGGTCAGGATTATTTTTTGCTAACCATTCTACTCCGGTAACGTTGTACAGAGGGTGTGTTTCACAAGGTGCCACCAATGATGGCGTATCATTAGTAATGTCGCTTGGCAACAATGTTGTAGTCAGTGTTTCATTTCTATTAGCAAATGGCATGACCGAAGCTACTGTTGACCCTCCCAACATCATTATCATTTTTGCATTATCGTTGTAATGTAGCTTTTTATATCCTTGAACAGCCTTCTCGGTATTGTAGCCATGGTCATAGGCTACAACATTTATATTATATGTATCATCGCCAATTTTTACACCGCCACCGGCGTTGATATCTTCAGCAACAATTTGACAACCATAGAGTCCAGGTAATCCCCATGGGGCATAATCACCTGTCATCGGAATATTTAATCCAAGTGTAACTGTATTATTACTAGCAAGAGCCTTAAGGGACAGTCCACTCATTGATAGTCCTACTACTGAACCGGATGCTAATTGTATAAAATTTCTTCTCGAAATTGCCATATTTCTCTCTCCTTATTATTATGCAAATCTTTATCAAGTTTGCTATTGTACTCACACGCAATGAATGCGTGTTTTATGCCACATATCTAGCCCGCTTCTAGTCTTCAACAGTTGAAAATTATAGTGCTACTAAATATATACAATAAGAACTATACACCAAGATATATTATCTTGTCAAGATTAATTTATTATTTTTATTTGTATACGAAATAATATACTTCACACCAAAATATATTTTCTTATGTATATGTAACACACTGTTTTTAAACAATAAATCAAATGTATATTAGAATCATTATTAATCATAAAATTGCATGTATAAATAGTAATAAGCAATATTAATAAAATGAATATTTGTACCCGAAATAATGTAGTAAATAGAAATATTGACGCCAAATAATTACAAATATATTAGATAGGTTTTAAATAATTGTGATGCGTCCTCAGAAGCGATAATAGCATCCCAATAACCAGAGATTTCCGAGCTAAACTTGATTGTGTTGGAGGTGAGTTCAGTAATGACAAGAAGTGGGCTAATATATAGTCAGTTCTTGCTGGGCTTGTGCACTAAATTGACTTCTCATTAGGTATTTATACAACTTATATGTGG
>Ga0207990_1001363_pt1 | contig 12575 bp, 11 predicted proteins | sample ETNtaG_8_FD_185780 | JGI IMG/M metagenome (GOLD analysis project Ga0207990, IMG submission 185780) | Marine microbial and viral communities from oxygen minimum zone, Eastern Pacific Ocean - ETNP201406SV75 (SPAdes) (version 2) | ecosystem: Environmental > Aquatic > Marine > Oceanic ...
AAGACTTTTATCAACAACCAATAAATCTCCATCGTAGATGCCAACATCCGTCATTGATTTTCCTTGAACTCTAATAATAAAAGTTGCTGGAACGTTTTTGATTAAATGAATGTTTAGATCAACATCTTCTTCTATATAATCTGTAGCAGGAGAAGGAAAACCCGCGCCGGTTTTATGTAAGTAAAATGGTACTGTTAGTTTCATGTTCTTGTTTTGTTCTACTATAGATTTACTACATAGTCAATCAGGTTGTATTTTGAGTCCAAACTGGAATCGGAAGTGAATCAAAACGTGAACATTTAAAGCTGTTCTAGTGCAGTGTGGATAACTATTACCATGAAAGAGAAATAGTGATAAACAAAACATATCAATGAAAAAATTATCTTGTCACTGTGGAGGAGTAGAGGCTGAAGTTAATGTTCCTGATCAATTTAAAAAATTAATGAGATGCAACTGCTCACTTTGTAAAAGAAAAGGAACCATTATGACAATGGTTGAACACGGCGATTTAAAAATTACTAAAGGCCAAGATCTTTTAAAACTTTATCAGTATCATACAAAAGTAGCCGAACATTATTTTTGTTCAAATTGTGGAATTTATACTCATCATAAAATGCGTAGCAATCCAAATATGTATGGAATTAATGTAGCATGTTTAGAAGGCGTTAAACCTTTTGAGCTAGAAAATGTTTTAGTCAATGATGGCGAAAATCATCCAATGGATAAAAAACAATAAATCATAGACTAAATTTTGATGAAAAAAATATATGTATTTTTTTTAATTGTTTTTTTTTTTAATACAAACTTATTTGCTGACAATTTAACCGGAGCTTTATTAAAAGCTTATAATAAAAATCCTAAACTTAACGCAGAAAGAGAAAACATAAGTGTTTCAGAAGAAAATATTAACATTTCAAAAAGTGATTACTTACCCTCTATAACTTTATCTGCAACTAAGAGCAAAGAGGATACAAACAAACTAACTAATCAAAGTGGAGGCGATGCATCTATTACAGATGTTGATCCATTAACAACATCTTTATTGATTGAACAAACTTTATATGATGGAGCAAGAAATGCAGATTTAAAAAAAAATGAACTGGGATTAGATGTTGCTAAAGTTCAACTTTTAAAAGTTGAACAAGAAATTTTATATCAAGCAGTTGAAGCTTATACAGGATTGGTATTGGCAAACAAAAAATATAAAATTAATCAATCAAATGTCAGTTTATTAGAAAGACAAGTTGAGACTAATCAAGCAAGATTAGAAAAGGGACAAATTAGTGTAGTTGATTTAGCTCAATCAGAGTCGTCTCTTGCTGGAGCAAATGCAAAGTTTATTGAAGCAAAAAATGAAGTCGTGACTGGTAAATTAATTTATGAAAATGTAATTGGCTCTATTGACAATATAAGTAATTTAAATGAAAAATTAAGTTTTAATCTTAAGCTTCCACAAAGTTTAGGCGAGGCAAATAAAATTTCTCAAAAAAACAATCCAGGATTAATTATTGCAAAGTTAGAATTGCAACAATCAGAAAAAGATATAAAAATTGCACAAGCTAGTTTAGGCCCATCAGCAACTTTATCTTTTGAAACTTTGCAAACAGAAGATCTAAGTGCGACTTATGATGAAAGAGATAAAAGCGTACTTAAAGCTACAGTAAAGTGGCCTTTTTATACTGGTGGAAAAAATAGAGCAACGCTAAATAAAAATAAAAATTTAAGTAATCAAAAAAGATTATTACTTGAAGACGCAATTACTTCAAATAAAACAACCGTTGCAAGTGCTTGGTCAAGTTACCAGTCCTCAAAGAGTTTATTAAACTCTGTTAGATCTCAAGTTGGAGCAGCTGAAATTGCTAATGAAGGAATTACAATAGAGTATGAATCTGGTCTTGGAAGATCTACACTGGATGTTATTCAATCAAATACTTTGCTCCTGGATTCAAAAACAAGCCTAGCAAATGCTGAAAGAAATTATCTACTTTCACAATTTAAATTGTTAGAATCTATTGGTTTACTGACCACGAAGCACCTTCAAATTAATTAAGAAAATTAGCTATTTTATAGGCTTTATTAAAAATTATATTGCTAATGAGAACAAAATGTGTACATTTAAATCATGATTCGAACACTAATTATTATAAGAAAAGAGGCAAAAAATGACTAAAAACAACCTGAAAGTAGTTAAAACCACAAAAAATCAAGATTTAGAGAATAAAGAAAAGAATAAAGCTTTAGACGCAGCAATAAGTCAAATTACAGAAAATTTTGGCAAAGGCTCAGTGATGAAGCTTGGTCAACAAACAGCAATGGATATTGAATCCATTTCAACAGGATCTTTAAGTTTAGATTTAGCATTAGGAATAGGTGGATTGCCCAAAGGAAGAGTTATTGAAATTTATGGACCTGAGTCATCAGGAAAAACTACTCTTGCTTTGCAAGTTGTGGCTGAAGCTCAAAAAACTGGAGGCATTTGTGGATTTATAGATGCAGAACACGCTTTAGATCCAGTGTATGCAAAAAAATTAGGAGTGGATACTGAAGAATTATTAATTTCCCAACCTGATACAGGTGAACAGGCTTTAGAAATAGCTGATACACTAATAAAATCAGGATCAGTTTCAGTTTTAGTAATAGACTCTGTGGCCGCACTTACTCCAAGAGCAGAACTCGAAGGTGAGATGGGAGATCATCATGTTGGTCTTCAATCAAGATTAATGAGTCAAGCACTAAGAAAGCTAACAAGCTCAATTTCACGAACAAATACAATGGTTATTTTCATAAACCAAATAAGAATGAAAATCGGAGTAATGTTTGGAAGTCCTGAAACAACATCAGGAGGAAATGCATTAAAATTTTATTCTTCAGTGAGAATGGACATTAGAAGAATTGGAGCAATAAAAGATAAAGAGCAAATCATTGGAAATTCTACAAGAGTTAAAGTAGTTAAGAACAAAGTATCTCCGCCATTTAAAGTTGTAGAGTTTGATTTAATGTATGGCAAAGGAATTAGCAAAGTTGGAGAGTTGGTTGATCTAGGTGCCAAAGCTGACATAGTAGAAAAAGCAGGTGCTTGGTATGCATACAAAGGTGAAAAGATAGGACAAGGTAGAGAGAATGCCAAAATTTATTTAGAACAAAATCCAAAAGTTGCTGCAGAAATTGAAATGGCAATTAGAGAAAAAGCTGGAGTAATTTCTAAAAAAATAGAAGGCAATCCTTTAGACAGAGAAAAAATCAAAGAAGACCCAAAGGAAGAAGTTCCAACTCAAAAGAATTAGTTAAAAGTCATTTTTAGTTAATAAAAGGCGCTTATTATAAGCGCCTTTTTTCCCTACAGTTATCTAGACATAAAATAAAAAAGCTGTATTTTAAAAATATGGCTAGCAAATCATTAAATGAAATAAGAAATACCTTTTTAAAGTATTTTGAAAAAAACGATCATAAGATTGTTGAATCTAGTAATTTAGTTCCAAATAACGATCCTACCTTAATGTTTGCAAATTCTGGAATGGTTCAGTTTAAAAATGTTTTTACAGGTTTAGAAAAAAGAGATTACAAAAGAGCCACTACTTCACAAAAATGTGTAAGAGCGGGAGGCAAACATAATGATTTAGAAAACGTAGGTTATACTCCAAGACATCATACATTCTTTGAAATGTTAGGAAACTTTTCATTTGGTGATTATTTTAAAGAACAAGCAATTACATTTGCTTGGGATTTAATCACAAAGGAATTTGGTATTAACAAAGACAGGCTTTATGTAACAGTTTTTAGAGACGATGATGATGCATTTAATTTATGGAAAAAAGTAGCTGGTTTAAGCGATAATAAAGTAATTAGAATAGCAACTTCAGACAATTTTTGGTCTATGGGCGAAACTGGTCCATGTGGACCTTGTTCTGAGATTTTTTTTGATCATGGTGACCACTTAAAAGGAGGTTTGCCAGGAACAAAAGATCAGGATGGAGATCGATTTATAGAAATTTGGAACTTAGTTTTTATGCAATTCGAGCAAGTTGCTAAAGATAAAAGAATTGATTTACCAAAACCATCTGTAGACACAGGGATGGGTTTAGAAAGAATAGCTGCTTTACTACAAGGAAGTCATGATAATTATGAAACTGATCATTTTAAAAAATTAATTCAGTCCATATCTAACGCGGTTAATAAAAAACCTGAAGCTTCAAATATTTCGAGCTTCAGAGTAATAGCAGACCACCTAAGAGCTAGTTCATTTTTAATTGCCGAAGGAGTTTTACCTTCCAATGAAGGCAGGGGTTATGTCCTTAGACGAATTATGAGAAGAGGAATGAGACATTCTCATTTACTGGGGGCAAAAGAACCAATCTTTTTTAATATATTTAAAACTCTTCAAGAAGAAATGTCCTATAGTTATCCTGAGCTAGATAGAGCACAATCCTTAATAAAAGAAACTTTAAGAATGGAAGAAGAAAAGTTTTTAGTTCTTCTAGATCGTGGAATAAAAATTTTAAATGAAGAGATTTCAAAAATAGATAAAATTTTACCAGGTGAAGTTGCTTTTAAACTGTATGACACTTATGGGTTTCCATTAGATTTAACTGAAGACGTACTTAAAAATAAATCAATGAAGGTTAACCATAATAAATTTCAATCTTTAATGAAACAAAGTAAGGAGCTTGCTAAAAAAAATTGGAAAGGTTCTGGCGATAGCGCAGTTGATAAAATTTGGTTTGGGATTAATGATCGCTTAGGAGCTACAGATTTTTTGGGATATGAAACAAATAAAGCTGAAGGCGTAGTTATTTCATTATTAAAAAATAACAAAGAAGTTAAAATTTTAAATGAAAAAGATGAAGGAATAATAATTACAAACCAAACACCTTTTTATGGTGAGGCAGGAGGCCAAGTCGGAGACATTGGTGAAATAATATCAGGAAATTTTAAATTTGAAGTAACAGATGTTCAAAAAAAATTAGGAGATTTATTTATTCATTATGGAAAAGTTAAATCTGGTTCGTTAAAAATTAATGATTCTGTTGAGTTACAAATAGACACTGAAAGAAGAGACAATATTAGAGCATATCATTCAGCAACTCATTTATTACACGAGTCTCTTCGAAGAGTATTAGGTAAACATGTTACTCAAAAAGGTTCTTTGGTTGATGCTGATAGGCTGAGATTTGATTTTAGTCACATGAAGCCAATTTCATCTAATGAAATTGAAAAAGTAGAAAAACATGTAAATTCAATGATTAAAAAAAAAACTGATGTGAAAACTAGGATTATGACACCAAAAGAAGCAGTCGATAATGGTGCTTTAGCTTTATTCGGTGAAAAATATGGAGATGAAGTTAGAGTTTTATCAATGGGAGATGATAATAATAGCCATTTTTCAACTGAATTGTGTGGCGGTACACATGTTAGAAATACGGGTGATATTGGAAATTTTAAAATAATAAGTCAATCATCAATTGCTGCAGGCGTCAGAAGAGTGGAGGCATTAAGGGATAAACAATTGCAAAATTACTTAAAGAATAAAGACAAAAAATCTGGTGAAACCAAAGAAAAAAATGAGTTAGCAGTAAATGAATTAGTAGAAAAAATTAAAGAGCTAAAAGGAAAACCTTATTTAAATCAGGAAAAAAATCAAATCGATATAATTAAAGATTTAAATAAACAATATGAAAAACTTTTGGTCACTTCTATTTTGGATGATAAAGAAAAAAATATAATTAAAGATATTTTGGTAAATAAAACCAAAGTAAGGTTTCAAAAAGTTCATGAACTTCCTTTTAAAGGTTTGAGATCTTTGGTAGATAAAGGAAAAAAAGAGTTAAAAAATGGAGTAGTAATTGTTTACGCAATTAAAGATGATAAAATTGGTTTAGCCGTAGGTATAACACAAGAACTTTCCAAAAAAATAAATGCTGTTGATCTCGTTAAAATTGGTTCAGAAATTATTGGCGGAAAAGGTGGTGGAGGCAGAGCTGATTTTGCCCAAGCTGGAGGATCTTTAATTGAAAAAATCGATGAGTCTTTAGAAAAAATTAAAAATTTAATTAATTAAGATTTTTTTTAAGCCGCCCATCCAATTCATCTAAGAATTGATTAGTTGTCATATATTTACTGGAAGAGCCAATTAAAATAGCAAGGTCTTTTGTCATAGATCCACTTTCGACAGCATCAATACATATCTTTTCTAATGCCAATGAAAAATCAATTAGTTCTTGATTATTATCTAACTTGCCTCTATGAGCTAATCCTCTTGTCCAAGCAAAAATTGAAGCAATAGGGTTTGTTGAAGTTTCTTTTCCTTGTTGATGCAATCTATAATGTCTTGTTACTGTTCCATGGGCAGCCTCCGATTCCATGGTTATTCCATCTGAAGCAAGAAGAACACTAGTCATTAAACCTAGAGAACCATAACCTTGAGCAATTGTATCAGATTGAACATCTCCATCATAATTTTTACAAGCCCAAATATACTTACCACTCCATTTCATAGCGCAAGCAACCATGTCATCAATCAACTTATGTTCATATGTGATCTTATTTTTTTCAAATTTTGACCTAAATTCTTTTTCAAAAACAGAAGCAAAAATATCTTTAAATCTTCCATCATAAGTTTTTAATATTGTATTTTTAGTCGAAAAATAAACAGGCCATTTTTTTATCAATCCATAGTTAAAACAAGATCTTGCAAAATCTTGGATAGATTTATCCAAGTTGTACATTGATAAAGCAATACCTGGTCCAGGAAAATTAAATACTTCATATTTTTTTTCGTCGCTTCCATCTTCTGCTGTCCATTTGATTTCTAACTTACCTTTACCAGGTACTTTAAAATCTGTTGCTCTATATTGATCTCCAAATGCATGCCGACCAATTATAACTGGATCAGTCCATGAAGGAACAAGCTTTGGAATATTTTTGCAAATTATTGGTTCTCTAAAAACAGTTCCTCCAATAATATTTCGAATTGTACCATTAGGAGATCGCCACATCTTTTTTAAATTAAATTCTTTTACTCTTGCTTCATCAGGAGTTATTGTTGCACATTTAATTCCTACGCCATTTTTTTTTATTGCGTTTGCACAATCAATTGTGATTTGATCAGAAGTATTATCTCTACTTTGCATACCTAAATCAAAATGCTCTATTTCTAAATCTAAATAAGGCAAGATCAGTTTTTTTTTGATAAAATCCCATATCACTCTTGTCATTTCATCGCCATTTAGCTCAACTATAGGGGTTTTAACCTTAATTTTGCTCATATTTTATTATATATCTTAATAATTGAATTTTGGAGATTTATATACATATTAATGCACAATTATCAAATTAAAGATTATGCTAGACAAGGTTTTTCCAAAAATTCACCAAGAGGGTTATAAGTTTTTAATTATAGCTATTTTAATAACAATAGTTTTATACTTTGTAAGCCATTTTTTAGGATTAATATGCTTGGTATTAACAATTTGGGTTTATTATTTTTTTAGAGACCCTGAAAGAATTTCAATTAATGATGAAAACTATCTTGTTAGTCCTGCCGATGGATTAGTTTTAGATGTTACAGAAAAAAAAGGACCAAAAGAACTTGGTTTAGAAAATAAAAATTTTAAAAAAATAAGCATTTTTATGAATGTATTTGACTGTCACGTAAACAGAGCACCTTGTGCAGGAAAAATTTATGAAATTTTTTATAAACCAGGAAAATTTATTAATGCTTCTCTTGATAAATCAAGCGAAGAAAATGAAAGAAATTATTACAAAATTATAAATAAACAAGGCGAAGAAGTTATTGTGGTTCAAATAGCCGGATTAGTAGCAAGAAGAATTGTGTGTGAAGCTTCAAAAGATCAGGAATTAGATCAAGGTTCAAGAATTGGAATGATAAGATTTGGAAGTAGAGTAGATATATATTTTGAAAATTATATTCCGCTTGTTAAAGTCAATCAAAAAACAATTGCTGGAGAAACATTACTAGCTAAAAAATAATATTATGGAACTACCAAAAAAAAATTTTAAATTAGTTAGTGATAAAAAAACTAGAGTAATTTTACCAAACATACTTACATTGATTGGAGTATGTATTGGATTAAGCTCAATTAAATTTGCTTTAGATTCAAAATATGAAATTGCAGTTATTGCAATATTTTTTGCAGCATTAATAGACGGATTAGATGGACGAATAGCAAGATTAATAAAAGGAACATCTAAAGTTGGAAAAGAATTAGACTCATTAACTGATGTGATTAGTTTTGGAGTAGCCCCTGCCTTTATAATGTATTTTTGGTCTTTAAATAATCTAGGGAAGTTTGGTTGGCTTTTATGTTTAATCTACGTTGTGTGTGTAGCCTTAAGGCTAGCTAGATTTAATGTTCATTCAAATGAAGAAACTTCTTGGAAAGATAATTTTTTTGAGGGAGTACCTTCTCCTGCAGGAGGAATTTTAATTCTAATGCCTTTAATATATAGTTTAAGTGAACTAAAATTTTTAAATATAAATTATAATTTTGTAGTCCCAGTTTTTTTTATATCAGTTTCGTTGCTTTTAATTAGCAAAGTTCCAACCTATTCTCTAAAAAAAATTGTCGTTCCAAGAACAATGACTATTTTTTTACTCTTTGGCATTGTTTTATTTTTTGGTCTTTTGCTAATATACACGTTTAATGTAATGGTTATATCTGGTTTAGTTTACTTATGTCTTATTCCTATTAGTTTTATACATTATATAAAATTAAATAAAAAGTTTGATGTAGTTAACTCTGAAAATGATCATCATGAAGACATGTTATAGATGAAAGAAAATGTAATTATTTCTTTAGCAGACGCAAATTATTTTGAATTATTAAATGAGTTAATTGATTCAATTAAAAGATTTAATGAAAGTAACAACATTGCAATTTGCATTTTGGATGCGGGGCTTAAAGATAATCAAAAAAATATTTTAATAAACAAAGTTGATGAAATTAAAAAAGCAAAATGGGATATTGAGGTTCCATCTTATAAAGTTAAAGATGAAGAATGGTTAAAAAGTCAAGTTCCAAGAGCTTTTTTACCAGAATATTTTCCTGGATTTAAAAAAAACATAAGATTTAAACATTAATTGAAAAAAAATAAAATTTCAAAAAATTGGATTAACAAACAAAGAAGAGACATCTATGTAAGGAAATCAAAAGTAGATGGTTATAGATCAAGAGCAGCTTATAAATTAATAGAAATTGATCAAAAATTTAAAATAATAAAAAATGGAATTTCATTAGTTGATCTTGGTGCTGCACCAGGTAGTTGGTCACAGTATGCGTCAAAAAATATTAAAAATGGAAAAATACTATCTATTGATTTAAAAAAAATAGATCCAATAGATAAAGTTGAATTTGTAGAGGGTGATTTTACTAAAAATAGTTCACAACAAAATATTAAAAATTATTTTAAGTCTAAAGTAGATGTGGTTCTTTCTGATATGGCGGAAAATACTACTGGAATAAAAAGTGTTGATTCGATTTCAACAGGTGAATTGTGCAAAAAAGCAATGTTTTTTGCAAAAAATGTATTGTCTAAAAATGGCACATTTGTTTCAAAAATATTCATGGGATCCTCTTTTAATGAGATAATATTAAGCTCAAAATCAATTTTTAAGAAAACCAAAGTGTTTAAACCTAAATCTAGCAGGAAAGACTCTAAGGAAAGTTTTATTATTTGTAAATTTTTACGCTAGTTACTTTTTATTTTTAAAAAAAGATATATACATTATTATGGATCCCATAAAAGAAGCTCTTACTTTTGACGATGTTACATTAGCTCCAAACTATTCTGAGGTTTTACCTTCCGAAGTAGATACTAAAACTGTTTTATCAAAAAACTTGACGTTAGAAATACCATTATTATCCTCAGCTATGGATACTGTCACAGAATCTAAAATGGCTATAGCTATTGCAAAAGAAGGAGGTATTGGAGTTATCCATAGAAATCTTGATATTAAAAAACAAATTTTTGAAATTAAAAAAGTTAAATCCGAAAAACTAAAAGTTGGTGCGGCAGTTGGAGCTGGACCAAAAGAAATATTAAGAGCAGAAGCAATATTAAAAGAGAAAGTTGATTTAATTGTTGTGGATACTGCACACGGACATACAAAAAAAGTAGCAGAGATAATTAAGAAAATAAAAAAAAAGAAATCTAGCAAAACAACTCTTTGTGCTGGAAACATTGCTACAGCTGAAGCAGCAAAGTTTTTAGCAAAATTAGGTGTTGACATAATAAAAGTTGGTATAGGACCGGGATCTATTTGCACTACAAGGTTAGTAGCCGGCATAGGAGTTCCGCAGTTAACTGCAATTATTGATGCAAAAAAGGGAGTTAAAAATAAAAAAGTTACAATAATTTCTGATGGTGGAATTAAATTTTCAGGAGATATAGCAAAAGCTTTAGCTGCAGGTGCCGATGCTGTAATGATTGGGTCATTGTTTGCAGGAACTGTTGAAACGCCAGGAAAAATATTAAAAAAAAATGGACAATTATATAAAAGCTTTAGAGGTATGGGATCGGTTGGAGCTATGAACAAAGGTTCTGCAGATAGATATTTCCAAAAAATTCAGAAAGACTCATCCAAATATGTACCTGAGGGAGTAGAGGGACTAGTTAAATTTAAAGGCAACGTAAACAATATTATATATAAATTAATTGGAGGACTTAAATCTTCTATGGGGTATTTAGGATCAAAAAAAATAATTAATTTAAGAAAGAAACCTAAGTTTGTAAAAATTACTAAAGCTGGTTTTTACGAAAGTATGGTACATAATATAGATGAAATTAAAAAAGAAAGTAAATTTTAATGAAAAAACTATTTGTTTCAATATTACTATTGTGTATTTTTATTAGCACTGAAGTTTATGCAAAAGAAAACTTTTTTGATGAAGCAAAAAACAAATATGATGAAAAAAAATTAGAAGACTCAAAATTTCTATTTCAAAGAAATATTGTTTTTAACCCGAAAGATGCAAAATCATATCTGTATTTAGCTAAAATTTACAATTCAGAAGAAAATGAAAGAAAAGAAATTAAATATCTAAAAACAACTCTTTTATTAGAACCGGACAATGAAGAAGCAATGTATATGTTAATTGATATAGAGCTTAAAAAGTCTAATTTTTCGGAAGTAAAAAAATTAACAAAAAATTTTATAATTATTTGCTCATCTTTTTGCGATAAAACTAAAAGTATTAATGAAAGATTAAAAAATATCGAAGCGAAAGATGAGTCCAAACAATAGTCTAAACAAAATCTTAATTATTGATTTTGGTTCTCAATTTACACAATTAATAGCCCGAAGAATTAGAGAGCTTGGTGTCTTTTCAGAAATTATAAACCACAATAAAATAAACCGTTTAAATGTATTTAAAAATGTAAAAGGTATTGTTTTGTCTGGTGGTCCACTTAGCGTTTATCAAAAGAACAAAGTTAAGTTCAATAAAAAAATCATTGAATTAGGTATACCCATTTTAGGTATTTGTTTTGGTCACCAGATAATTTCAAAAGTTATGGGAGGAAAAGTTAAAAAATCATTATCTAGAGAATTTGGTTTAGTTAAAATTAAAAAAATAAATAACAGCCTACTTGTTAAAAATTTTTTTTACAAAAATAATATTAATAATGTTTGGATGAGTCATGCTGATCAAGTTTATAAATTACCTAAAGAATTTAAAATAATTGCGTCAAGTAGAAATTCAAAATTAACAATAATAGAAAATAATAAAAAGAAACTTTATGGTGTTCAGTTTCATCCTGAAGTAACTCATACAGACAAAGGAAAAATTTTACTAAAAAACTTCTTGTTTTTAATATGTAAAATAAAAAAGAATTGGTCTTCCAAACAACAAAAATTAAAACTCATTAAATCACTTAAAGAACAAGTTGGTAATGAAAAAGTTATCTGCGCTTTGTCAGGAGGCGTCGATAGCAGTATTGTTGCTAAACTAATTAACAGTGCAATAGGAAAAAATCTAACTTGTATTTTTGTTAATACAGGATTGTTAAGAAAAGATGAAGAAAAACAGGTAGTGAATACATTTAAAAAAAAATTAAAAATGAATTTAATTTATGTTGATGCTAGTAGTCAATTTTTTAGTAAATTAAAAAATGTTTCTGATCCGGAAAAAAAAAGAATAATAATTGGAAATTTATTTATAAAGATTTTTGAAAAATATTCTAAAAAACTAAAGAATGTAAAATTTTTGGCACAAGGCACTTTGTATCCTGATTTAATAGAAAGTAAATCAGTCACTGGAAGCCAAACCTCAAAAATTAAATCACATCATAATGTTGGTGGTTTGCCTAAAAAAATGAAGCTTAAGCTGATTGAACCATTAAAATACTTGTTCAAAGACGAAGTTAGAAAACTTGGGTTAGAACTAAAACTGTCAAATCAAATAATTTCAAGACATCCATTTCCTGGTCCTGGTTTAGCAATAAGAATGCCAGGAATTATAACTAAGGAAAAAATAAATATATTAAAAGAAGCAGATTATTATTTTATTAATCATTTGAGGAAATATAATCTTTATCATAAAATTTGGCAGGCTTATGCT
>Ga0207990_1001373_pt1 | contig 12531 bp, 1 predicted proteins | sample ETNtaG_8_FD_185780 | JGI IMG/M metagenome (GOLD analysis project Ga0207990, IMG submission 185780) | Marine microbial and viral communities from oxygen minimum zone, Eastern Pacific Ocean - ETNP201406SV75 (SPAdes) (version 2) | ecosystem: Environmental > Aquatic > Marine > Oceanic ...
TCAGCAATTCCATCCGGGAAGATCTGGATTACCAGGACGGGTATAATGGTTTGGGCTGGACCTTTGGTAAGCTGGTGGAACTGGACAGTGCCGTCCAGGTCTTTGAGATAGGACTGACCAAGCCCCAGAACCCGCGGATGCTTGATATTGTGGCCCATGATATCCTGGCCGGACTTACCTTTGCTCATAGCGCTTTAAAGCATGATTCCAGCGCGGTAAACTATGGGGATTCACTGATCTGGTTGATTGAACAGAAGATCGGGCAAAAGACCTGGATTTTCCCTCATGATTCCACGACCAATTACCTGGATGTACATGTTACGCTGGCGTTATCTTATTATGCTTTATCGGATTTTACTAAGAGCCTGGAGCACGTCCAGGCGATCAAGACGGCCTTGAATCCAGCTTCACCGCCTTATGTGGTCAATACGACCACAATAATCGGTCGGGATCAACTCGCTGCTGAGATAGAATACCTGCAGAATTACCTGCAAGACAGGTAATATGTCATTAAAACCTGTTCAACTGTTCCCAAATAAAGGACAGAGGCATAGTTTTTATATGGAAATGGCCCTCAAGCAGGCAGCCAGGGCATTCAAACAAGATGAAGTACCCATTGGTGCTGTCGTTATTCAAGGTAATGCTGTTGTAGGCCGCGGGTACAACCAGCGGGAAACTTTAAAAGACCCCACTGCACACGCAGAAATGATAGCAATTACAGCGGCGGCCAATACAAAAGGGGACTGGCGGTTGGATGATTGTGTGCTTTATGTGACCAAGGAACCGTGTCCCATGTGTGCTGGGGCGATCGTGAATTCCCGGCTGAAAATGGCGGTGTTTGGCTGCTATGATGAACAGGAAGGCTGCTGCGGATCATTGTATCAGTTGTGCGGTGATCCCCGTTTTAGCACAACAGTTGCGGTAAAAGGCGGTGTTTTAGAAAAAAAATGTTTAGGTATGATCCAGGAATTTTTTCAGGAAAAGCGGAAAAAATAAGGACCGCCAGTGATTACAATGTTAAATAATACAACCTGGTTGAAACTTCGACGATTTATACTTTTATTTTCTACATTGGCGATTGTTTGGGCACAAAATGATGCTGGGATCAATATAACAACAGAATATGTTGCTACTACTGGAGAGGAAGATGACCTAGTCCATGGATATTTAAATAATAATACAGCTATTGCTATTACAGTAACGTTAAGTGGTATTAATGCTGAGGGCCAAGGCGCTTATGACCTATCAAACAAAAGAATAAAAATCAGATTTGGTAAGCGTTCAGAAAATAGTGATTTTTCAATTACTGATTTTAGCTTACCAGATGCCACTTATTCAAATATTGGCTTAAAAAAGAATGGTACTACTTCAGAGATAATTGGTAGGACAAGTTGGTCATATGATGATGTGTATCTTAATGATAATGATGATAATAATTCAATTACATTCACAATATTTCCCGCGGATATTGAACATAATACAGCTGGTCTGAACGATAGTCCTAATTGGGTAGATTTTGCAATTATATTTCAAAATTGGAATACAGATCAGGATAACACCACCAGTGATGATGACAATGCTTGGAAAAGGTATTATGAAACGATTAATTGGACTGATGACAATGATGAAAATGAAGTGACAAGTCTAAGATGGGATACCAGTCAGCCGTATTTTTGGCTTTGGAGTTGGAATGATGGTGATTATTGGGCAAACGCAGCACCAGGAGGGAAATACGTCTGCGATCTTGCGGGAATTTGCGGGGATCACGAAGTTGATGGTGTCGGTAATGCTAATAAAATCCTTTACTATAACAATGAAATATTCAAATTTAATTCTAGTGAAATTATTACAGCTGGTACGGTAAGTATTCAGGGTTATGATCATGCAACTGATAATGGGAACAACAATGAGATAGATGAAGGATCTATACCAGCAGAAAATTATGATCCTGATAATGATTATCATACACTTGATTTAACGGGCGAATTCGCATTAAATGATGATAGTTATTATAAATTAACATTCACAGGGACAGATGTAGCTGGCAATTATGGCCGTAATACTACTTTTTATTTGAAGTTTGATACGTCAGTCCCCGAGGTAGAAACATATGGTCAAACACGTGTTACAATAACTGATGATGACCCTGAAGAAAATGCTCATAATATGTATTTATCCAATGATTTCAGACTGGATTATCAATCATCATCAAATTCAAATAAAGCCATGGGGATAACCTGGCATACAGATGATGGATTCGAACATTACTATGATGATGTGAAGAGTTATGCTCCTGGTAGGAATGGTGCAAGGCAGAATCTGGTAATTGTCTATCAATGGTCTGAGAGGTTACGGGATGTGGATATAGATGATTTTTATCTTACCGACGAAAATGATACACCAATAGTAGGTATGACATTGGACGAAAGGGAGGAAATTAGTAACGGGAAAACGTTGTATAGATTAAAAATTAGCGGGCTAGTTGATCAGGGTGTTATCATTGTTAAGATCGACCAAGATAATGTCACTGATTATGCAGGAAATCATGTTAATGGCACGGCAGATGCTGGTGCTGAAGCTGGAATTTATGAATTCAAATTTATTCACGATTACACACGCCCGGTATTGGCTGCAATAGAAGGAGAAGGTGTCAATTCAGGGAATGGAATTGCTCAAAGCTCAAGCTATAATGGTAATAATGGTGTACGGGAGCCCATACAGATTGTATTTAATTGGCAAGAAGATGTTAATAATTTTACATTAGAAGATGGTGACATAGATAATGCTGTTTTATCTCCCGGTACTTTCGGTCCGTGGAATGGAACTGAGACTCTCGAAGAAGACCCTGCTTCCTTGGGACATTATACCCTGACCATCCCAACAGATTTAATGAATGTTGATAGTCCCGGGAAGACAATTATTATTAACATCAATGGATTGGGAGTAACGGATCTAGCAGGAAATGCAAGTGCTGTGAATACATTCTTTTCTTTCCTTTACGATACTTTCAAACCAGAGATTAATATTAGCGCTGAGGGTGCGGTAACTGGTTCAATTGCAAATAATGAACCCGCATACCGGGGCAATGACACTGAATCGGAACTTATTACACTGACTATTACTATTTCTGATATTACACCAGTCAATTTTTTGCGTTCCCAAATAAGTAAATCCAATAGCAATATTACGGCTTGGACACCTATGGTGGAGGTAAGTAGTACTGATTATGATTTTTTCGGGGTTTTTCAAAGTACAAATGATTTTAGTGATGACAATATTTATTATACGTCAAAAAATGCAGGGTATTGGGCAACCCAAAATAATGTTGCTTTAGCACAGGGAGGAGGAATATGTATAGATCACCCTGAATTTGATAATCAAACAAATTGTGAAGCAGGAGGCTTTACATGGGAAGAGGGTACACAAGGAGATTACCGAACAAACGGTACTTATTTGGTGGCCATAGAGAGTTCCGCAGAGAATGATTATGTAAAGAGTATCCTTCACATTATGGGTGAAAGTAGGATGACTATTGGAGCAACGGATGGACCAACGGATGAGGATGAAGGTAACTGGAAATGGCAATATAGTTCTGATGCTCCGATATTATTTGGCACTGGACAGGGGAACGAATTTGCACTAGTGGACCCACCAACAGAGGAAGACGATCCTACATCTTGGTATGAAAATTGGTCTGGTAATGAGCCCAATAATTTATCTTGGGAAAGCACCCCTAATGACCACGGATTTATTGCAAGTAGTGGTAATTGGATTGATTCCTATTCTTGGTATAATAAAAAGGCGGTTCTTGAAGTAGATAAAGACCAGATGAACGTGTTTGAAATGCCTTTATCTAGTCTTGTTGAGGGTGTGGTTGAAATCTATGTCGACGCTGGTTCCGGAATGACTGATCTTGCTGGCAACGCACCTATGGCCCATGATGCGGATGGTACAACAAATAATAAATTTACATTTACATATGATATAACAGGACCACAAGCAAGTATAGCCACACAGATTAATGCAGTAGATAATAACGTAAACCCAGCAATTCAGTTGAATATTACGGATAATGTAGCAGTCGCTGATCCAAATTGGGTTTATATTGCGGCTACAGCAACAATTCCAGGGGTAGCAGACCCAGAAGTATTTATCTCATTTGATGGCAATGCACCGTATACAAGTGCAGCATTAGGGGTCCCTCTTGAAAATAGCCTTCAGTTTATACCTGCAAATGGTACAGATGTTACGCTTCATTTGGCTAGGGATGGCATAGGTACAGGATTACCGGATGGTATTTACAATGACCTAATTTTTTGGTTTTTTGACCGTGCTGGGAATGCAACAGATTCAGATGGAGCGACTGAAGGGATTCAGCCACTAATAGCTGATCAGTTTGAAATTGATACAGAAGTACCTGAAATTACTACATGGACTGTTACTGGAGTTACTTCAACTACTTCAATAGAACCAGATGATTATTACAACGGTAATAATGGTGTAGCCGAGGATGTTCAGATCATTTTTGATTGGAATGATGATTTAGAGGATAACACCTTTCAGACAGATGATTTTAGAGGTGACCATGATGGGAATGTCTCTGGTGCTATAGTCTCAATAGATGGTTTGGAAAAGGTAACAGCTAGTCAATATAGATTGTTGTTATCAGATCTTGAAGAAGGTACAATAACAGTTACTGTAAATACAGCAGCGGCAGATCCCGGAATCCACGATGAAGCCGGGAATGAATTTGCTACGAATGCGGATTTCAGCTTCAAATATGATATTACCGATCCAGTGCTGGATGTTCCCTTCGAAGTAACTGGTGCTACATCCTTAACAGATATTGCCAATAATGGGCACTTTAATGGTGATGGGGGCACTGCAGAAGATGTAGAGGTTGTTTTTAACTGGGCTGATAGCGATAACACTGATGATAATGACAATAATATTCATGATTATGATGAGGTTGATTTTAATCAAGATGATATTGCGATCACTATAGATGGTGAAGATTTTACCGCAATTTCAGGGTACGTGGCGAACGGATTTTATTCAAGTAGTAGTACCAATGATTACGAATTAAGTTTTTTTGTAACTCAATCGATTACATTAGACCGGATTCTTCTACGCAAACCATCTGATGGGGCATTTCCTTCCTTCCAAATTTATTTAAAGGATGCAGATGAACAAGAAATTCTGCGTTCAGATACACAGCAATTTTTACAAAATACTTTTTTGTACATTTATCCTGATTTTAGAATTCCAGGGCCAGAAGAGGGTGAGGAACGTGCTTATTATCGTTTAGGAAGAGATTATATTGAAGGTGTTTCAGCTTTAAGAACATCCACTTATGGAATTAACCCAGGGGGTAGTGGATATCCCTATCAATCAAATCCTGAGGGTATAGTAGAAATTGATGGTTACTATTATAATGGGAATCTCTATACCAGTATATATCCTTATTTTTATGGTTTTCAATTTACTGTAGATCATCTTTCTGGTCCCAATGACAACAATGACTATACGTTTACCATTCCCAGTACGGAATTTGAGGATGGTGATGTTGTCATAACCGTTGCCCAGGATGGAGTCGCAGATCTTGCTGGGAATACCGTCCCAGGTGCTGATCAAACTTTCCAATTCAATTATGATATTATTCGTCCATCACTTGAAACAATAGATGGTGTCATTACAGGAATTACATCGGAAGATATGGAAGACCCATTTACAAATAGTGAAAGTGTGGACATTACCTTCACCTGGGACGACGCCTTAGACCAAACTACTTTTACTGCACATGATATTTCTGTCAGCCATAGCCATGAAAATTTGCCCCCGGAGCTAGACCACACACATCCTCATGAGGCCCCCCATGATCAACATATTAGTTTCGATGATCCTGACGGAGAAGGTATGGTCTATGATATAGTTTTAGATAATTTGGATCAACATTTTGATTCCCTTGACTATCTTATTTATGATATCACTGTTACAGTAAAGCAGAAAACAGCAATTACTTTTGAGGAAGCAGAAGGTAATACAGAATATGGTGTAGTAGATGATGCTGGGAATATTGGTCCTTATACACCAGGTTTAGATCAGGAATATACTTTTACTTATGATAAACAAAGTCCCACGGTGGATATTAATCCTCAGGAAGGTGACTTGGTGCTAATTGGAGACAATTACTACTATAATAGGAGCCTCATTGATGAAGATGTAGTTATTCAGTTTGAATGGAGTGAAGAACTCTCAAGCTTTGAGAATAATAATATTAATGTTACCCCAAATAATCTTGAATTTTTGGATTTGACTCAAGATGGAAATACTTATTCAATGACTATAGAAGCAGAAGAACTAGAAGATATTAGCAATCAAGGTACGATAGAAATTAAAGTCCGGGCTGATGCTGTCAACGATATTTCTCAAAATGCAGGACCATCTCAAGATCAAGTTTTCAGCTTTATAAATGATATTGATGGACCTGCAATGTCAGAATTTGTTCCTGTAATTAATCCAACCAATGAAGATCGCCCTCTTATCACTATTAGAAGTCGTGATGTTATAAGCTCAGGTGTTGACCAGATTAAGGTTACGGCATATCTTGGTGCAATTGATCCAGATAATCAAATTTTTCTAGCAGAGGGACCGGATTTTGATGCTGTGGCTCAAGTACAAATTGATGGTTCAAACGAAATATCGCAACTGCATATTGTTGGTGCGGCTGGGGGCAATCCCGTTGATTTGCCTACTGGTTCCAGCTTTGATGGACGGCTTTACGATTTTGAGGTTTGTGTTGAAGATAATCGAATCGATAATCAAACGGAATGTGAAAATAGTGATTTCCAATGGGGACAGGACAATAATCTCATTTTAGTATTAGAAGATGATGCAGAGAATCAAACTATTAAAGATATGGAAACTGGTATTACATCATTTGTAGTTGATCGGATTCCGCCAGATCCTTATGGGCATCTTTCAGTTACTTATGAAGGGATTAGTTATTTTCCATTGTATAGTCTGGACAATGATGTTCATCAAAATGCGAATAATCTGATTGATGGTAATTTTTTTAATGACTATTTCTGGAATATTACATCCGGTCAAATAAGGGTTAATGTGAGGGACCTGCCCCCTGTCGAAATTGATAATAGTATCTCAGGTGGCACAATTCAACTAAAGGCTAAGGTAGATGATGAACTGGGTTTTGATTCATATGATTCATATGTCACAGTAGGCCAATCTGTGGAGATAACTGCAGATCATTTATTGACTAATTCGATTAATCTGACCATATCAGAAGCAGAGTTCGAGGCAGTTGGATTTACACTTACTGAAGGAGAAATTATTTATGTTTTAGCTGTTATTACCGATGAGGCTGGGAATGTTAATAACCATACGGAATCGCCTAAAGTACAATATGTACCTATTGATGAAACAAGGCCCGATGAAGGAACGATTACTTTAGAACCGTATGTCAACGATAATGGTAATAGTATAATGATGCCAGGTTATTGGAATATTGACACATACAAAATAAGGGCAATATTGGGAGTCCTCACCAATGATGAAGATAACCCTATTGCAAACGGGACGGTTCAGTTACAGGGTAGGTATAATAGTGGTAGTTGGAAATATCTTGCATTACCAGAAATAATAGAAGCTGACATGATAAATGATGACAATAACATAGATATAGATGATGACATTGATGATTATATTGAAGTAGATGATATTATAGACGATATTGAACAAGACGGATTTGAGGAAATCCCGGATATTTGGGATGCAACTGTGAATGGCAACATTATTGAAATCAGGGCAAGGATATTTGATGCTGCAGGAAATAATAGAGATTGGCCAACTTTACCTGATCCCGCTTCTACGATAGAGATCCATGGGATAACAGATGAGGATCGGCCTAAAATTGAATACGCAGACGCTGTAAATGAAAATGGTTGGTGGGGTCCCCATTCAGATGGTTTACCAATTCAAATTCGACTCACCGCGGATGAAGAAATTACTGTTGTTACAACAGAAGATGGCACACCGTTCATCAGACTAACAACCGGTCCAGATGTTGGAATAATAGATGATACGGATGGCATAGCCAATTATGCCAGTGGCACGGGCACAACGGAATTGGTGTTTAATTATAATCCAGGCGTTAATGAAGAAAGCGATGATCTGGCGTTTGAACTTACAGATGATGAAGCAATAATTGACCTGAATGATGGCGATATGTATTCGATTGGTGGTAACCGGTTGAAGGCCAGTACAAATAACACGGATAGTCCAGTGCTTCCCATGCCTGCTGACCCAACCGATGACATGACTTCCCTGGATGAGAGTAAAGACTTGATTATTGATGGTGTGGCACCAGATTACTTTTTTCCATTAGTAGATCTTGTTTTACCGAAGGCACAGGGTGGTACTGCATCAGTAAGGCCGCCGGAAACAGGATCTCTCTGGGAAAATGATAATGAGGATGGAAATGATATTTATTGGAACAGTACCCATACACAATTATCATTGATTGTAACTCTTCCAGTAAAGGTGGATAATGAGGGGAATGAGTATCCGGATAATTCACTGGCTGATGATGGTCTTGTTGGTTCAATCCAGTTAAGGATAAAAGTTATCAATGGACTGGATACTGTTGATTTAGGTCCGCCAGTCGAGATTGCAGCATCAGTAGATGGTGGCCCGCCTCCAAGTCAGACCATACTGATACTTAAGGATGCTCTCGATCTTGTAACTGGGTTTGAACACGATTCAAATGTATGGATTGATGCAATAATTACAGATATTGCTGGAAATGAAAGTCAACTTATCCTTGATGGCTTTGATCGGCATCATATTATAATTGATTATGTTTTGCCTGATACGACAGGAAATGGTTCGAACTTGGTTATTGTTTCTGGTGCCGCAGAAAATTATCATGAAGTAGTTGGCTACTGGAATGGTTATAATACCCATGTTAAATATACCATTCCGGTTCAGCCGACGGATATTGATCTAACAATGAATAATGGTCGGGTTGATCTTTTAGCTAAAATAAATACCCAAACATCCTGGGATACGCTGGGATCCATTGGCAGTGATGACTATTATTTTGCATATGAGAATGAACAGATTTCTCCTTTGGAAATTGTAGTGGATAGTATACTTACAGATGATATTGGTGTAGAAGATATCAACGCTTTTGAGGATGGTTTAACAATACAATTTTCTGCTGTTTTATACGATCGTGCTGGTAATCCAGTCAATTATAGTGATGATTGGCCCATACTGGTAATTGATGAAACACCACCAGAGGTTACTACAGTTACATCAACCAACGAAAATGGAATATATAATGAAGGCGATGTAATCAATATTTCTGTCATTACATCGGAAACAATAGTAAAAGATGATGTTGTAGAACAAGGTGATGATGCAACTGTCAAACTGAATGCAAATAATAATGAACCATACCCAGATGCTATTTTTGAAAGCCATGTGGACGATACAATAAATTTCACATACACGGTTGAAACGGGGCATAGTACTGAGAAAATTTTAGCTGGTGATGCGATTGGCGCTGGCGCGGAGATAGGTACTTGTATTGAACATCCTGATATTGAACATCCTGAAATTGGTAATCAGGCAGATTGTGAAGCTGATGGATACGAATGGTATGATGAATACTTGAATTATCTCGTTGCAAATACATCATTGGAATTGCAAGATTCCTATTACTTTAGGGATATTGCAGGAAATAACCTTACCACTACTCTGCCACCACTCGATGGTGAAAATGCATTAGCAAAGCAGCGGAACATAGTAATAGATACTGATTTGCTTGGTGTACATTTTGGTTATTATGAAGCTGAATCATTGGCGGACACAATCGATATTTCAATTTCTGATGTAAGTGTTGGCGTGACGATCGTGGCCGATTTCACTGATAGCGTCAAGGCTGATCCGATTCCCTTACTGGATATAGATTTACCGCTCGGTGATGGTATTAAATGGGATTTTGAAGATGTACAGATGGAACGTATTAATGCCATACGATACTTTCACTACCTTACCTTACCAAATAATGAAGTGGATGATACTATTAGGGTCTATGTTGATGCTTTAGACAAAGCTGGTAATCCAATTATTAATACCTCTGTATTTGACTCTGCAGCTTTACGTTTGGATAATGTCAATCCAACCATTGATATATTATACCCAGTTGCAAATTCTTATGTAACTAGCAGTAGCTTTTCTTATCAGATAAGTGAAGGAATTAAAACTGGTAGTGTCACTTGGTTAGGAACTAGCGGTGGGGACAATGGTAATAGCTATGAGATCACGATTGATCCTGGACAATTAGCTTTGCCAAACCAACCGCATACAATTCCTGATGATAACCCCGATGCTTATGTTATGCCAGACTTAGTAGATGGTTCTATATATACGGTAACCTGGTCAATGATGGATACAGCAAAGAATACAACCGTTATTACTTCAACTAATGTTGAATTTGATGAAAGCGACCCATCAGTTGATCTGGTTTACAGCCGGTACCTTGTTGGTTTTCCCTATACGTTAACAATTACAGCAACTTTTTCCGAACCGATAGATCCTAATAATGTTCCACCGCAGCTTAGTATTGATTACCAACCTAGAGGAGTAGTAAATACCTGGGACATTGTAGATAGTGTTATGATTGAAGATATCCACGTCATTGATAGTACAGTGTTCTTTATTGAGGTTGACATTCCTGATTGCCCAAACGAACAATGCTCTGGCACAGCTCTGGTAAGCATAATAGCACAGGACCGCGCTGGGAATACACTGCCTGAGGGCGCTATTGACTTTCCAGACACCCTGCGGATAGATAATTTTTCCCCAACTTGCAATTTGCAATATGTAAATGTCACCCAAGACTGGCTCAGTAATGAGGGCAGAGGGCAAGACCTGATACAGGTCCGTGGTGATTTTAATAAACATATTAACGTGGAATTTCCAACGATCAGTGGTGAATATTTGGAATCAACCATTGTTTTTACAGATCTACTACCGGATTCTAATTCTTCGACCCGTGGAGATACTACCCACTTTTGGTCATTCACAATCCCTGAAGCTGAAACGGGCTCATTGTATGTAAGTATTACAGCTTATGATAGCGCCTATACTGAATTAACCGAAACTTCTACAAGTAGGGATACTGTTTTTTTTATTGATAATATACCGCCAGCACTAGGGACTACTGATACAATCGTTCCCTTTGGACACAATGCATCGCAGGGATGGATAAACGCATATACTGAGAAAATTGGGGTTGATGTACAAATACCAAACGATGAATCTCTTTTATTAAATAGAAGAGGTGGTGTTGATATTCAGGTGAAAAACAAGAATCGCGGCTTGTTGGGCTGGGTGACTATATACAAAATTGAGATTCCCGATGAATACCCATCAAATCAATATGGGGACAGCCTGGAAACAATTAATGACACCTGGACGTTTTGGCGAAGTATGGCCGAGATTACCAATGTTTCTGATACACAGGATGGCTTTGAGCCTGGTGTGGACGTGGTTCATGGTGATACGTTAATGTTTCGGCTAGTTTTATCGGACCGGGTTGGTAATACAACAATTTTTGACCCTAGTACTACTATCTTACGTTATGATCCGATCCAACCAAAAATTATCGTGCTTACCAGCGGAAATATTATCACAGATACAGCTCTAGTATCTACGGATCGTATTTATGCAGGCTGGTCTGGTTCAATCGATTCCACCTATCAGGGTTTCGCAGGATCTGGCATTTATGAATACAGGTACAAGATAATGGAATATGATACCATGCCGCCAACAGAAACACTTACAATCGTTGATTGGATCTCTACCGGAACTACTGTTTCTTTCGATACTACCCTGGATCTAACGCCACACAATTTATACCAGGCATTTGTCACTGCCGTAGATTCTGCCGGTAACGAGCTTTCTACTATAGATACAACTTTCGATGATGAGGGAAATGTTGTATCTGTAGACGTAATTCCTGCGCCGGTAGGATCTAATGTTTTACAACGGATCAACACAGCACCGGTTATTGGATCATTTAACGCTTTTACTGCCTGGGAAGATATTTTATATACAGTAAACGTTTTGGTTACTGATGTTGATAGTGCTACCGTAAAAAATGATAGCCTTACCTATCATATCAGATGGGATACATCTACCACTATTGATGATGATGGGAATTCTTTTCCGCCACTTCCCGATGAAGATTATCCTTTGGATGCAACACTTGCTATCGATCCTACTGGGGTAATTACCTGGATGCCCTTGCCGCCAGACACGGGTATTTTTGGTGTAAATGTTATCGTTAAGGATTCCTGGGATTTTGCCGATACTCTTCAATATCCGCTGACAATATTGCCAGTTAATGACCGGCCTTATTTCCGATCCGGGGAAGCGTGGGACACCACATATAATTTACCAGACTTGCCTTTGCCGGATACGGCCATGTTTGAGGATTCAGAA
>Ga0207990_1001375_pt1 | contig 12530 bp, 9 predicted proteins | sample ETNtaG_8_FD_185780 | JGI IMG/M metagenome (GOLD analysis project Ga0207990, IMG submission 185780) | Marine microbial and viral communities from oxygen minimum zone, Eastern Pacific Ocean - ETNP201406SV75 (SPAdes) (version 2) | ecosystem: Environmental > Aquatic > Marine > Oceanic ...
CTAAATGGTCAATGGATTTCTAATCAACACTTGGTATCAGCTGGATCAATAATTGCCGCTCTTCCTCCAGTTGTAATGTTTTTTTTAATGCAAAAACACTTTATAGCTGGACTAACTCTAGGAGCCGTTAAATAATGAATCAATGGCGTCTTGACACTCATGATCAAACTTTGGTTTTGTCATCCTTAAATGAGAGGTTGCCATGCATTGTATATTGGGGTGTTCGCTTGCCTGATGAAGAAAGCCTTAGTAGTTTATCTGATGCGGTAATCAAAGACTGGGGAGATAACTTATTAGACAAGGTGTCCGAAATGTCTATCCTGCCTGAACAATCTGCAAATTTTTCAGGACAACTTGGCTGCAAAATGAGAAGCCTGGAAGGTAACCTTCTTTCTAGTCAATTTGTTTTTTCAAGTAGCGACAATAAACAAAATACCTTGCGGTTAATATACAAAGATTCAGCTTTAGAATTAACCTATACGGCTACAATAATAGCATTTGAAGATAGTAATATGTTTAGCTTGATGGCAAGAATTGATAGCAATAATTCAATAATTATTGACTGGCTTTCAGCTCCTGTATTGCCCGCACCTCAAAGCAGCTGCGAAATGATTGACTATGGCGGACAGTGGTGTAGCGAGTTTCAGAGCCAAACTAATCCTTGGACTATGGGGGCTCGCCTTCGAGAGTCTCGTACGGGCACTACTAGCCATGCCAACTTTCCAGGTTTGCTTATACCTACTATAGGAAGTTCAGAAAACTCAGGTTCATGCTATGGCTTCCATTACGGTTGGTCTGGCGGTCACCGCATGATTACTGAACAACTTCAAGACGGGCGTCGCCAAGTTCAATTTGGTCACACTGAACATAGTGAGCTCTTGCCAGGAAATTATTTTGAGACAGCTCAGCTTTTTGTCTGCCACTCTAGTTATGGATTTGGCGGTGTTGGTCAATCTTTTAGAGATCATGCAACTAAATCGATAATAAAAATTCCTGAAGGTAGAAGTTTTAGGCCAGTTCATTATAATTGTTGGGAGGCTATATATTTCGATCATGACGTAACTCAACTTAAGAAATTAGCAAGTCAAGCTGCGGAAATTGGAGCAGAGAGATTTGTACTCGATGATGGCTGGTTTAAAGGGCGAAATAATGATAAATCTAGTCTTGGTGACTGGCAAGTTGATGAGAAGAAGTATCCAAAAGGACTGCATCCTTTAATAAGCCATATTCATTCACTTGGTATGTCTTTTGGATTATGGCTTGAACCTGAAATGGTTAGTCCAGATAGCGACCTATATCGTCTCCATCCTGATTGGATAATGGGTCATAAAGATCAAACATTAGGTAGAAACCAACTGGTTCTTGATCTCTCTCTAAGTGAGGTGGAAGATTACCTATTCGAGCAGATTTCGGCTTTGTTAAGTGAATATTCCATAGAATATATTAAGTGGGATCACAATCGAGTATTGCCATATCCTGATGCTGGGCAAACGCGAAGCTTATACACTTTACTCAAGCGAATTAGAGATGCATATCCATCATTAGAAATAGAGTCATGCTCGTCTGGTGGAGGAAGAATAGATTTTGGCATTTTAGAAAATACGCAAAGAGTGTGGTTGTCTGATAGCAATGATGCCCTTGAGCGATTACGTATTCAGCATGAGGCGATTCTGTGGTTACCAACCTCTATTACAGGGAGCCACGTTGGCCCTAAAGTATGTCACACTTCTGGCAGGGAATTGCCGTTAAGCTTCAGAGCTTGGGTTGCTGCACAAAGACACATGGGTTTTGAGATGGATCTGCGAGAATTATCGCCTTCAGATAAAACAAAGCTTAAGAATATTACAAGTTGGTGGAAAGAGAATCGCCAGTGGATGAAGGATGCTAGTATTTTGCGCTTACCTTGCATCGATAAAAGCATTATTGCCGAGATTCAGATTAATACCGATGCTGATCACTTTGTGGTTTTTGCTGGTCAAAATTCAACATCAGATTTCAGTTCACCGGTACCACTAGCGTTAGCTGGTCTTGACCCAATGAGCATTTATAATGTTTTTTTGCGTAACAAAGATGAGATAAATTCACTAGGCAAGACAGAGTCTGGTATTTCGCAAAAAACATTGGAACTTAGTGGACATTTTTTAATGAGCCATGGATTGCAATTACCTAAGGCTTTCCCAGCAAGTATGTTTGTAATTGAAGGAGACAAGGCAGCATGAGTAAATCTAATAAACGCCGATCTTCTCATTGGTATGGAAAGCTAGATAAAGATGGCTTTATTCATCGAAGCTGGATGAAAAGTCAAGGTTTTCCGGATTACGTTTTTGATGGTCGTCCTATTATTGGTATATGCAACACTTGGTCTGAGCTAACACCATGTAATTCAGGTCTAAGAACTCTAGCAGAAGGAGTAAAGCGCGGCGTTTGGGAAGCTGGCGGTCTTCCGCTTGAATTCCCGGTGATGTCTTTAGGAGAAACTCAAATGAAACCTACAGCAATGCTCTTCCGTAATCTTCTATCCATGGACGTTGAAGAAAGCATTCGCGCATATGGAATAGATGGCGTTGTATTGTTAGGGGGTTGTGATAAAACGACACCTGGCCAACTAATGGGTGCTGCAAGCGTTGATTTGCCAACAATAGTTGTATCTTCTGGCCCAATGCTAAATGGCAAATATAAAGGCCAAGATATAGGTTCAGGAACTGATGTTTGGCGTTTTTCTGAAGATGTTAGATCTGGAGACATGACGTTGCAAGATTTTATGGATGCTGAGACTGGTATGAATCGTTCACCTGGGGTATGCATGACTATGGGTACGGCATCTACAATGGCAAGTTTGGTTGAAGGCATGGGTTTAAGTTTGCCCACAAACGCTGCATTGCCAGCAGTGGACTCTAGACGAATGGCATTAGCCCATATGTCTGGTAAGAGGATAGTTGAAATGGTGGAAGAGGACCTTACTCTTTCAAAGGTTCTGAATAAGCAGAGTTTTGAAAATGCTATTACTTTGAATAGCGCTATAGGAGGGTCGACTAACTCAGTTATCCATTTATTGGCTTTGGCTGGCAGAGCAGAAATAGAGCTCACTTTGGAGGATTTTGAAAAAGCAGTGGACATTCCATTATTAGTCAATTGCATGCCGGCAGGGAAATACCTTATGGAGGATTTTTGCTATGCTGGCGGCATTCCCGCTGTATTGGCACAGTTAAAGCTTTATCTTAAGCCTGCCAATACAATACTAAATAAAGACATATCGGCTTATTTTAAGGGTGCAAAAACTTTTGATGAAGATGTAATCCGACCAATAAACAATCCTCTGAAGCTATCATCAGGCTTGAGAGTGTTAAGAGGAAATTTAGCTCCTAATGGAGCTATCATTAAACCAGCAGCCGCTTCGGAAAATTTGCTAGAGCATGAAGGTTTGGCTTATGTTTTTGAAGATATTGAGGACTTAAAGGCGAACATTGATAAGCCAGATTTACCAGTAACAGAAGACTCCATATTGGTTCTGAAAGGTTGTGGCCCTAAGGGTTATCCAGGTATGCCAGAAGTTGGAAATATGCCAATTCCAAGAGTGTTGGTTGAGCAGGGTGTACGTGATATGGTTCGTATTTCAGATGCACGCATGTCGGGCACAGCATTCGGCACAATAGTGCTTCATGTATCTCCTGAAGCAAATATAGGAGGCCCGATCTCAATAGTTGAAACAGGCGATCGTATTCGCTTAGATGTTTCAAACGGAGTGCTCGAATTACTAGTCCCAGAATCTGAAATTAAGAAACGCTCTAAAGTTAGACCAAAACCAAAAGAAAATTACACTCGGGGCTATGCAAAACTTTATATTGAGCACGTCATGCAGGCTGATAAAGGCGCAGATTTTGACTTTTTAGCAGGAAAAGACACACGTCTTGTAACCAGGGAATCTCACTGATGAGTATTCACGCTACATTCCATGATCTTAAAAATGCCTCCGTATTTATTACTGGTGGAGGTTCAGGTATTGGAGCTGCAATTACCGAAGGATTTCTACAACAAGGCGCAAAGGTTGCATTTGTTCAGCGATCCGATTGTGATGATTTTGTGGATAGCATGACTTCAAAGTATGGCAACAAGCCTTTATTTTTGCGATGCGATATTTCTGATACTGAATCTTTACATGATGCTGTTAAAAAGGCAAGTGGTTTGCATGGAGGGATTAAAGTACTCATAAACAATGCAGGAAACGATGCTCGCCACACTCTTGATAATATGACTGAAGAGGAATGGGACCAAACTCTGGATGTAAATCTGAGACCTCATTTTTTTACCGCTCAAGCCGTTGCGCCAATTATGCGAAAGCAAGGCGGAGGGGTTATTATTAACTTTTCTTCAGCTTCCTATCTGATGGGTAACTCTGGATACCCAGCTTATGTGGCTTCAAAGGCTGGAATTGTGGGACTAACCAGAAGCCTAGCTCGTGAGCTTGGCGAGGATAAAATTAGAGTTAACAGCCTTGTTCCAGGCTGGGTTTTGACCGAGAGACAGTTAAAGCTTTGGGCCAATGAGACTGACCTGGCACTCCATTTAGATAAGCAATGCATTAAAGAGCATTTAGTGCCTAATGATTTAATTGACTCTACCTTATTTTTAGCTTCTGACGCTTCTCGAATGATTACGGGCCAAGCTTTAGTAGTTGACGGTGGTGTAGTTTTTACAGGATAAATATAATGAAAGAAGTTAAGGCGACATGGATTGCTGCAGACTGGGGAACTACCCACATGCGTGCATGGTCAATAGACGCTAATGACAATGTTCTAGCATATAGTGAGTCTGATGAAGGTATGAAAGACCTTGATCAAAATGAATTTGAAATTAAATTATTAAGTCTTATTGAGGGCTGGATTGACGACAACAAAATTACACCTGTCATGGCATGTGGCATGGTTGGTGCAAAACAGGGCTGGGTAGAGACGCCTTATCAGCAAACTCCTTGTTTGCCGTTTAACATAAATCAATTAACATCTGCCAATACCGAAGATAGAAGGATTCAGGTAAACCTTATTCCTGGAGTGATGCAACAAGAACCTGCAGATATTATGAGAGGTGAGGAAACCCAAATTTCTGGATTTCTGAAAACAAATCCCAGCTTTGACGGGATGGTTTGTTTGCCAGGGACCCATGCTAAGTGGGTTAAGGTTGGCGAAGGCAAGATTGAAAGATTCACTACATTTATGACGGGTGAGCTGTTTGGAGTAATTTCCAAAAACACCTTAATTAGTCATTCATTTAAAGAGGATGGTTGGCATCAATCCAGCTTTGAAAAAGGCCTCAGGAGTGGCTTTGAAAGTCCAAGCTTAATTGCAGCAGAGCTTTTTTCCTTACGCGCTGAATCGATACTTAACGACCTCGATTGTGATTCAGTAAGGGCAAGGCTATCTGGCCTCCTTATAGGATTAGAGCTACATGGTACGCAAACCTATTGGAGGGATAACAATGTTGTATTTATCGGGTCAGAAAACTTGACAGAGAATTACTTGAGTGCACTTAAAATGGTTGGTGGAACTGGTGATTATTATAATGTTGAAACGGCAACTTTGGCTGGACTGAGTTCTGCCTATAACGAATTGCTATCAATCTGAAATCAATGAACAGGAATATAATTGCAATTTTGCGTGGCATTGAACCCTACGAAGTTCTTGATATAGCGAATGTTATTGTTGAGACAGGAATTACCAAAATAGAGGTGCCACTCAACTCACCTGAAGCATATGAAAGCATTAGATCACTAACCAGCGAATTTTCAAACCCAGTTCAAATCGGCGCCGGCACAGTAACTCAAAAAGAGCAAGTAAAGATTTTGGCAGATCTTGGAGTTGACTTAATAGTTTCACCCAACTGCGACCCATCAGTCATCTTGGCTACCAAAGAAGCAGGAATATTAAGTTATCCTGGGGTAATGACTCCTTCAGAATGCTTTTCTGCTATTAATAGCGGCGCTGATGGACTTAAATTCTTTCCAGCGTCACTTATTGGCCAAGAAAATTTAATTACATTGAGAGCAGTCTTACCAGCTAACATGACTATCTATATGGTGGGAGGGGTAGGACCAAAAAACTTTGCTTCTTGGATTAGGGCCGGCGCTCACGGATTTGGTATCGGTTCAGGTCTTTACTGTGCTGGCGACAGCAGTTCTTTGGTTGCACAAAAAGCTGAATCAATCGTGTCAGCATATGACATAGCGATAAATGACACTTGAATATTTGCCAGTCAACCCTTGTGAACTAGGAGAAGGTCCGTTGTGGCATCCAAAGTTGCAGTCATTGTTCTGGTTCGATATTAATGCCTTTAAGATGCATAATTGGCACAATGGAAAAATAAAAACTTGGCAATTTGCTGAACCGATATCGGCAGCTGGGTGGTTGGACGATGATAGTATTTTGATCGCCAGCGCCTCTGCTTTAATCAAGTTCGATTTGAACTCGGGTGATATGGAGACTGTAAAGGATTTAGAGGCAGATATACCTGGCACTCGCTCGAATGATGGTCGTGCAGACCCTTGGGGCGGTTTCTGGATAGGAACCATGGGTCTCAATGCTGAACCTAAGGCTGGCTCAATTTATCGCTTTTATGAAGGCGAATTAAGGCAGTTGCATCAAAATATCACCATACCAAACAGCATTTGCTTTTCTCCAGATCAAAGCTATGGATATTTTGCTGACACAGCTCAAAAGATGATATGGAAACAGCCCTTAGATAGACAAACAGGGTGGCCAACAAAAGACGCTACTGTTTTTGTTAATCTTGGTTCTCAGAATCTTTATCCAGATGGATCGGTTTGTGATAGTGAAGGCTATTTATGGAATGCCCAGTTTGGTGCTTCAAGGATAGCTCGATATAATCCCAACGGTATTTTGGAAAGAGTTATGAATTTACCTGTGACGCAAATAACTTGCCCTGCATTTGGTGGTGAAAATTTTAATACCATATATACAACAACTGCCTTTGATGGTTTGAATAGCGCTGAATTACAGGACCAGCCACTGGCAGGAAGGATTTTTTATTTTGAATCTGAGATAATCGGCTTAGCTGAATATCAAGTTAAGTTATGAGTTTGTTATGTTGCCTGAATTAGGAAGTTGTTATTATCCAGAGCATTGGCCTGAAGACCAATGGAAGAGCGATGCAGAACAAATGGTTGCATCAGGGTTAACTTGGGTTCGTATTGGCGAGTTTGCATGGAGTCGAATTGAACCTAAAGAAGGGGAATATAACTTCCAGTGGCTTGATCATGCTATTTCTATACTAGGTAAGGCAGGTTTAAATATAGTAATGAGCACGCCTACAGCTGCACCTCCAAGATGGTTGCTCGATAAATGGCCCGACATGTCGATTGTCGATTCACAAGGCAAAACCCGTAAATTTGGTTCACGAAGGCATTACTGCTTCTCTCACGAGGGTTATCTTCAAGATTCATTAAGAATAACAAAGATGTTGGCTGAGCGTTACGGTAAGGATCCTTATATTAAGGCCTGGCAGTTAGACAATGAATACGGTTGCCACGATACTACTTTATCATATAGTAAGTCAGCTGCAATAGCTTTTAAGGACTGGCTTTTTGCTAAATACAAATCTATAGATGCTTTAAATGAAGCCTGGGGTAATGTCTTTTGGTCGATGGAATATAATAATTTTGAACAAATAGATTTGCCTTATCTAACGGTTGCTAGCGCGAACCCAAGTCATGAGTTAGACTTTAAGCGATTCAGTTCTGATCAAGTGATTAATTTCAATCACTCCCAAGCATCGTTAATGCGAATATATATTGATAAGCCCCTCATTCATAACTATATGGGTCGAATCACAGACTTTGATCACTATGCTGTAGGCCAAGATTTAGATATTGCTGGCTGGGACAGCTACCCACTAGGATTTCTTGAAGATCGATCTAACCAAGATGAGGACTTCAAGAAACAATTTATGCGCTTTGGTGACCCTGATTTTCAAGCTTTCCATCATGATTTATATAGATCAGTTGGTAAAGGCAGGTGGTGGGTTATGGAGCAACAGCCTGGGCCAGTGAATTGGGCTCCATACAATCCAGAGCCTGCAGCCGGCGCTGTAAGGCTTTGGTCTTGGGAGGCTATAGCCCATGGAGCAGAAGTGGTTAGTTATTTCCGGTGGAGGCAGGCTCCATTTTCGCAAGAACAAATGCACGCGGGACTTCAACGTCCAGATGGGATTGCTGCACCGGGCTTAACACAGGCATCACAAGTCGCTAAAGAATTAAAACAATTTTCTGATATTGATCAAATCCAATCAAAAGTAGCATTAGTGTTTGATTATGAAAGTTGCTGGGCTTGGGAGGTTCAGCCTCAAGGTAGAGACTTTAGCTACTTTAACTTAGTTTATGATTACTATAGAGCATTAAGAGCGCTTGGATTATCGATTGACATATTATCACCATATCAAAAAGATTTGAGTGACTATAAAATTGTTCTAATGCCTGGACTAATGCGTTTAAACGAAACACTTGAATTAGCAATAGAATCCTTTAAAGGTATCTTAATAACAGGTCCAAGGACGGGGTCAAAAACACCTAATATGCATATCCCAAAGCAATTACCACCGATTATTCCTGGCATTAAAGGAACAGTTTCAAGTGTTGAAAGCCTTAGGCCAAATGCGTCAGTATCAGTTACCATGGGTGGTAAATTTAATTGCTGGGTGGAAAGCTTGGTTGATTGTAATAATATTATTGAATATTGTGATGACGGCCGTCCTGCGATTATCGGACAATCTGATAGACAGTATATTGCAGGTTGGCCGGATCAGGATTTTCTAATTCGAATATTTAGTAATGCATGCACAACTCAAAAAATCTCAGCAACTTTACTCCCTAGCAATGTGAGAGTTCGTGAAACCAGAAGTCATCGTTTTTGGTTTAACTATAGTGAAAGCGAGTCCATCGTAGGAGGAATTAAGCTACCTCCATCCGGAGTAATTTGGGAATCATTGTGATATCGCCCAATAGCTGAACATCTTAAAACCTTGCAAGTAAAGAGTTTATTGCTCCAAGGAAGATCTCTTTATTTGTAATTTATTGGTCGTCATCAATAGACCCTTTGTTGAGTTTTAGGGTCAAAAAATAAAGGCTTAGCATTGCTAATATCAATTCCAACATTGGCTCCTGTGGCTGGTAATTCTTCTTGTCTAGACTCGACAACTATGCGTTCACCATTCGAAGCATTTAGGTAAACATAAGAAACATCTCCAAGCGCCTCGGTGAATTCAACTTCAAAGTCACCTGTTTTTTTTAACTTCAAGTTTTGTGGCCTTAATCCAACAATCAATTCAGCGCCAGAAGATGCGATCGAGTCTGATAGTTCAAAGTTTAGAGCCTCTATGCCTGGTATTGATAACTTTCCATTGGAGACTGCGCCACTCAGAAGATTGATTGTTGGTGAACCAATAAATCCAGCCACAAATACATTTTGTGGGTCATCATAAAGCGACAAAGGGACTCCAACTTGTTGTACACACCCCTCTCTAAGAACCACAATTTTGTCCGCTAAAGTCATTGCTTCAACTTGATCGTGAGTAACATAAATAATCGTCGTTCCTAGTTCACGGTGTAGGCGAGAAATTTCGACGCGCATTTCAACTCTGAGTTCAGCATCAAGATTTGATAAAGGTTCATCAAATAGAAAAACTTCGGGGCCACGAACAATTGAACGCCCAATGGCTACTCGCTGCCTTTGGCCGCCAGACAAGGTTTTAGGTTTGCGGTCTAAATAAGGCTCTAGGTGCAAAATGCTAGCCGCATCATTAACTTTCTTATTGATTTCGGCATTTGGGACTTTTGTCATTTTCAGTCCAAATCCCATGTTTTCTCTGACGGTCATATGGGGATAAAGCGCATAAGATTGAAACACCATCGCAATGCCTCGATCAGCTGGCTGCATTTTAGTAACATCCTTGTTACCAATATGAATTTCACCACTTGTAACTTCTTCAAGTCCTGAGATCATTCTTAAAAGGGTCGATTTTCCGCAACCAGATGGACCTACAAATACACAAAACTCTCCATCGTCAATCTCTAAATCAATACCGTGGATGACTTGCAATTCGTCATATTTTTTAGTTGTATTGATAATTTTTACAGCCGACATGTCTCAGAACTCCTTGCAAGTAGTTAATTTAATTCCTCTGGAAAGTTCCAAGAGTCGGCCTCTTGCCCAATTAAAATCGCTGTTTTGAGTAATTGAGGCTTAAATACCTCAAGACTTTTCAAACTATGAATTTCAATAGAGCTTGTTATTGATAATCCTCCGAAGACGCGACCTTTAGAAGAAAGAATAGGGCAAGAAATACAAATAATTTTAGCCTCATGTTCTTGCCTGTCAAAGGCTATACCTTGTGTTTTAATTTCAATCAACTCTTTTCGAAGCTTCTTTTCAGTAGTAATGGTTGAGTCTGTAAAGGGATAGAATGACTGTTGACTAATAACTTTACTCTTGGTCTCCTCATCTAAAAAAGCCATCATGGCTTTGCCGACACCTGTGCAATATGCTGGGCCTATTTTTCCTGCCTGCGAATACATTTCTATAGGTGAACTAGGGTTTCTTTTATCAACATATAAAACTTGACCATTATCGAACTGCGCTAGGTGAACAGTCTCTCCTACTTCATCGGATAATTGATCAAGAAAGGGTTGTGCAATAGGCGCTAACGAGCTTTGTCGCCAGGCAGAGTGCGCCATTCTAACCAGCTTTAGACCGAGTTGGTATGTTTGAGTTTCTCGGTTGTAACTAAGCATACCTTGATTTGAGAGTGTTTGAAGTAATCGATATAGAGTTGCTTTAGGGTATACACTTGATTTTAATAGGCTGGAGAATCGAACAGGCGATCCTATTTCTGCAACTTCGTTTAAAACATCTAACGCCTTGCCAACTGTGCCATCGCCTCTCTTTTCTATACTCATATTAACTTCATTTGTAGATTAAAGATTATAAAAACAGCAATATTTTACTAGGCAATTTCACTGTTTTCTTTAAAGTGTATTCTAACAGATTAATGTATACTATTTACGATAAGTTTACAATAGTAAAACAAAGTTTCATTATATGGAATATGAGCCTGAAATAGTATGAAAACTGACTGTTTAAGTGACATGATGACATATTAAGTTATATAAATTATTTTTATAAAACTATTTTAATAAGTTTGAAATAAACACCGCATATGATGTTTTTGTCATTGTTGAAAGAAGAACCAAACTATATCTTTTTTTAGATTATGATAAGATTGAAAGTCTGGATAATTATATGCAGAAAAAAAGGAAGGTTAGACTCAAAATATAGCAATATATCAGTAAATCATACTTCAGAAAATGGCTAAATCAAAAAAATACATCTTGTCGATAGACCAAGGTACCACTTCTTCTCGCGGAGTTTTATTTGACTCAAACTATCAGATTGTATCAATAGGACAGAAAGAATTTACTCAGTTTTTTCCTTATTCTGGCTGGGTCGAACACGACCCAGAAGAGATTTGGCTTTCAACTGTTGAAAGCTGCAAAGAGGCTATTTTAAAAGCGAAAATAAAGCCTAATCAAATTGCTTCTATAGGAATAACTAATCAGAGAGAAACAACAGTTGTTTGGGATAAAGAAACAGGAAGACCTATATACAACGCAATAGTGTGGCAGGATAGAAGAACGTCGAATGAGTGTCAAAATGTTCGTAATCTTGGTCATGAGGAAATGGTTTCAGAAAAGACCGGGCTTTTAATTGATCCATATTTTTGCGCTACTAAAATTGCCTGGATTCTTGACAACGTTGACGGTGCGCGCGAAAAAGCAATTGCTGGAAAATTAGCTTTTGGTACGATTGATAGCTTTCTATTGTGGCGTTTAAGCAATAGAAAAATACACCTAACTGATGCTACGAATGCCTCTAGAACGCTTTTATACAATATCCATAAGGGCTGTTGGGATAACGAGCTGTTAAAGCTTTTTAATATTCCTGAATCAATACTACCTGGTGTTTGCGATAGTGCGGCAAATTTCGCTATGTCAGACAAGTCAATTTTTGGCTCTGAGATTCCTATTTCAAGCATGATCGGTGACCAGCATTCAGCACTCGTAGGGCAAGCGTGCTTTGAGCCAGGAATGATAAAGTCAACCTATGGAACTGGATGCTTTGTGCTTATCAATACTGGCAATAAGGCGGTAAGGTCAACTAATAAACTGTTAACTACAATCGCTTTTCAAATTGATAATACACCTTGCTATGCGCTTGAGGGGTCAATTTTTGTTGCTGGTGCAGCTATTCAGTGGCTCAGGGATGGACTAAAATTCATCGATTCGGCCGATCAATCTGAAAGCCTTGCAGTACAAGCTGACCCGAGCCAAGAGGTTTACTTAGTGCCTGCTTTTGTTGGACTTGGTGCACCTCACTGGGATCCTGATTGTCGGGGGGCTCTCTATGGCCTTACAAGAAATACAGGGCCTGCAGAGATAACAAAAGCTGCTCTAGAGTCTGTATGTTATC
>Ga0207990_1001386_pt1 | contig 12474 bp, 14 predicted proteins | sample ETNtaG_8_FD_185780 | JGI IMG/M metagenome (GOLD analysis project Ga0207990, IMG submission 185780) | Marine microbial and viral communities from oxygen minimum zone, Eastern Pacific Ocean - ETNP201406SV75 (SPAdes) (version 2) | ecosystem: Environmental > Aquatic > Marine > Oceanic ...
AAACAAGGTTCCTACTATAGCCAGCTTTAAGCCATTTATTATTTACAGTTCGAATCCTGTTGAATTAACTGACATACCTTTGATTATTGGTGCAGATCCAGCGATTGAGTCGTTTGTTGGCGGCTCACACATGAAATCAAAATTTGGCTTTGAAATTTCTTAACTTCATTAATTTTCATTTGTGAGAATCTACCATTCTATTTATCTCAAATATTTTTATCTAAAATTCAGTGTCCCAAGCAGAGTCCATTTATGATACTTGCCTTGCAAAATTAAAGAAAAAACATAGTAACATTGATCCATATCTTCTAATGAAGATTATGTATCTTGAAAGAACAGCCTCTACAACAATGGCATTGGATCAAAAGGGGGAACTCCCTAACCCGCCACCAATGCTAGAGGTTGAGATTAAATTCAAGAAAGGAAGAGATACAAGCAAAATAATTTATGATATGCAATCACGTGGAATTCCAGCAATGCTTCATGGAGATGAGGTATTTATGAAATACACAATGACGGCTAATGATTTGTGCGATATTGCTTCAAACCCAGATGTTGAGATGATTCATGGTAATGCAACTCCTGCGTCATTCTAAGGTTTAGAACTTAGTAGTTGTGTTCATCAAAGTCAGAACCCAGTGGTATGGTAGCAATCACTGTAGATTCTGTGGTTTGGAATGTTAGGTTATTCTCTTTTTCAAATTCAGTGAAAACCCTCCTTAGCAGAAGTTCGGTAAAAATAGACCATTGCATTCCCATCTTGTGCTGAATAATGAAATGATGAAGCTCGCCCTCAATGCGATGGTCTGACTCCATTCCAGAGCTTCTCATATAGTCCTCAAGCGTCTCTATGGTACGCTTTAGATCATATCCACTTTTCATGAGCATAACTGAATCCTTTATAGTTATAAACAGGACATCAATAATTTTAAGAACATCTTTATGAGACATATCTCCACCTAAACTTTCGAGAATTTTTTGTGGGACAGGAATTATTCCCATTTTTTGTGCAAACCTTTCCCATCTCACATATTTCATAAGAATTTGCTTTACGAGCACGTTTTGAGAAATATTTTTTTCCCTTGCTTCAGTTTCTAAATCATCTAACAGTTTTGAAGGTAAACGATAGCTAATGGTACCAGTTTCTTCCTTTGTTTTTTGGTGTGGCTTTCGCCTAGCAGATGTGCTCAATAATTGTTAATGTGTTATGGGTATTATTAATAATGTATGATAGAACTAAACCCCCCATTTAGGGGAGCATGATGGGGGGGTTTGGAGTGATTTCTACGTTAATGAACTCTCCTGCCATTGTAGAAGAAATTGCTTTCACTTTGCTTTGGTAAAGAGCATGCCTCTTACCTTCCAGAGTTATTTCTCCAGAAGTTCTGAGCAGTCCTAAATCACGGAGCTTTTGTACTCTTCTATACACAGTACTAATTGGAATCCCAGTTTCTTCTGCTATTTTGTAGGCAGGTTTTTGTGAATCACGTGTTATTGTTAGTATCTCTCTAGAGTATTTGTTAGACATTGCTTCCAAAACTCCTTCAACTCTTTCTTTCTGCTCAATTGGAATGCCATTTAGAACTGCCTGCATATACAATATTCGCGTAAATTAGAATATAATAAACACGTTTTCAGTGTAATGCACTGTATACTAACTGAATATATTTTATGAAAAACTTGGTATGTTATGGCTAATACGAAGAAAGAAAATTTATCAGAATCAAACTTTGGTCACACAGAAAATGAATGGGGAACTAAAGAAAAAGTATACTGTGAATGCCCTACCCGTAAGGACACAATGAAAAAAAGAAAGAAAAACTTAGATCCTCACATAGTGGTGGCGTACAAATTAAATGGTAATTTCTAGGTTTTTTGAACTTTCACTTTGAATCCAAAATTGACTTACTTTTTTCAATACTTTTGAATAAACACTTTTCAGAACAATGTGTGGCATCTTGACTTTTTAACTCCTTATTACAAATAATGCACTTTTTCTTCATAGGATAACTTACTCGGCAAAGAATAAAACAAATTTGCAGATTTTCATCTTTGAGAACAAAATACAATAACAGAATAACCAGCAATTAAATTTGGTAACTATCGTACCAGAAATGACTCAAATCACAAATTTGAGGCCAAAGAATGCCTCTACGGGAATAACATTAAGATACTATTTCAAATCGGTGTAGATTTTTTTTCAGATGATTCTATGGCTGGTTTCCTTTTCATAAGCAATATGATTATGATGAGTAAAGATGTTGGTATGATGATAACCACGATAGGAATTTCATAATAAAATTGTGCAGTTTCTTCTGGCTGAACAATTTTCACAGGTGCAACAACTTTGATGGGATTCAAGTAAGCCATAGCTGTGAATTCCCCAATTCTACCTGAAGAATCTTCAGCAAATTTCATTCCAGAACTACCCGTAGATATGTCTGAAAGTTCTTGTGAAATAGCAGAACCAAACGACTTGATATTTTTAAATTTAATAATTATTGGTCCAGGTTCTTCAAAAACCCATTGTCTATAATCTCCACCAAAACCTGATGCAGCATCTTCGTCACGAAAAACCTCTTTTCCATTTTGTATTATTATAATATCATATTGTGCTTTTTTGAGTGGGAGATCCTGTACGGCATCATAAAATCTATAAATAAAATTTACCTTCTCATACGTTCTAATAATTTTTGGTTCCCAAGAAAAATTAATTTCAACTGACTGATCTGGAGTTATCTGCAAGATTGGAAACTTTACTTCATTCTGTTTTGCGTCATGGGGATAATCTGGAATTGATTGTTCAACATATACAACTCCCTCCATCCAGGGATGTATGATGCAAAAATATTGGAATGCACCACGTTGATCAAAGGCAAAGGACCATTTCTCATCTGGCATAAATCTACCGCTATTAAATAACCCGCTAGGACTTCCAAAAGATTCAGACATATCAGTCCATCCAAACCTTCCAGTACCCTGACCACTAGTTATTGTATGACCCTCCTTATCATCATTAATCCAAGTAATAGTATCACCAATAGAAATAGAGATTTCTGGGGGGTCAAACCATACGTCTGCTGATGTATTTAGTCGAGGATCATATGATCCTAAAGGAATTGAAACAACATATTCTTCAGAAAACGCAGGGTCATTACTGTATAGACCTAAAATACAGAGAGTGATGAGCAAAAATAAAATAAATTTCAATTTACATTTTACTAGTTTTTGTCACTAATAATACAGGCGTAGATTATTAAAATAAAATATCAGTTTTAAATAATATTTAGTTAGTCACTTCATTTTTTATCATCATGCATGCATTTGCAAGAAACCATTTTCGTGTTAAACGTACAATCATCAGGACCTTCTGTTTTAGCATCAAATGGCATCTCTTTCATACATTCTGAATGCCTTCCTTTTTTGCAAAACCAACAAACATCTTGTGCAGAACTAGAAGATATTTCCATATTATCTCATACTAACTATTCAGTAAAAAACTTGTTCTAGAGACAAGTCAACCAACGAACAAATCGTTTGTCTTTTCCCATCACAATGTTCATGAATGACTTTTGTAACTCCTTAGTAATTTCTCCTATACCACCGTTTCCTATAGCATTTTTATCAATTTTTGTTACAGATTTTACTTCTGCAGCAGTACCAGTCATAAAAACTTCATCAGCCTTTAACAATTCATTGACTGTGATATTTTTTTCAACTAGTTTCATATGTTCTTTTTTTATTAATTGGATTACACTATCCCTTGTAATTCCATTTAGTATATCAGCATCCAGCGGTGGTGTTTTTATTATTCCATTTTTTACAACAAAAATATTTTCTGCACTACCTTCCGCCACATTTCCTTTATTGTTTAGCATTATGGCTTCATCATATCCATTTTTTAACGCTTCAACACGTGCCAAAGCAGCATTTGAATAATTTGCTGCTGATTTAGATTGCATAGGTTGTGACTTTGAATCAATTCTTATCCATTTTGAAATTTTGCATTTTGCACCTGAAAATTTTCCAGCTTTTGATTCGCCCATTTTCCACTTCCAGCATGCAATGGAAACATCAACCTTGTTCAATGTAGGCGTGAGCCCCATTGTACCATAACCGTAATAGGCTAATGGTCTGATGTAGCATTCTTCAAGTCCACTAGTTTTTACCGTTTTGATTATTGCGTTACTGATTTGTTTTTTTGAGTAACGAATTTTCATACCATACATTTTTGCCGAATTAAAAAACCTGTCAACATGTTCCGGTAGTCGAAATATTGCAGAACCATTGGGCGTATTATAACATCTTATTCCTTCAAAAACAGCTGTTGAGTAATGTAACGCATGAGTAAGAACATGAACCTTAGCATCCTTGAATGGAATTAACTTCCCATTCATCCAAATTTTACCTGTTTCTTTCATATTGCTTTATCCAATTTTGGTAATTTAAATAATTACGCCTAAACGAATTTGATATTTGACCGTTCACTATGAACTGCATTAATAGCTTTTTTGATGTTATCTGCAGAATCCTCAATTACAATAATTATTCTTGAAGTTTCCTCCTGTGCGTCTATGTTGAGTATATTGAGTCCATCCTCACCTATTTTTGCGCTAGTTTTAGACACAATTTGTTGAACCCTCCACATTTCATCCCCGATCAGTGTCACCACGCCTCTATTGTATGTGATTGTTGCCAGTGCATCAAAGCCCAAAACATATTTTTCATTTCGTTTGACATAGTCACCATCAAGGAATAGTATTCTGGCAAATTTTATTCCATCTTTGATGAATGGAGATAATTCTACAAACTCGCTATATCTTTTTTCATTTTCAAGTGATTTTAATAATTCACCTACCGCCTCTTCCTCTATTTTTAATATTGCACAGTTCTTTTTTCCAGTAACAATTTTTATTGGATGACCACTTTCAGCAGAAATTTTCCTCGTAACTTCTGTGCACTTGTCAGGATTTTTTATGTCCGTTATAATTATTGGCATTGATGCACCATTTTCCAAAATCTCTTTAATTGCAATTGGATCTAGAATATTCATTCCAAACATTCCAGCTAATCTGGCTTCATTGTATGATAAACTACTGACTTCTGTCAGTCCACCACTCACAATTTTAGGATCTGCTGAAACAACTGATCTGTCTTTCTCTAAATCAATTTTTACATCAAATTTTTTGTGCAACAAAATTCCTAAATCTGCAGCGGTTCTATCTGACCCACCTCTTTCATATGTCGTTATTATTCCATCTTTGGTACGACCTATGAAACCTCCAATTAACACTGCATCATTTTTTTCAAGCATTTTTTCCACATGTTCAATATTTTTGCTTGATTCGTTTACGAGAAAATTTGTAGATTCTATATTATTATCAGTTATAATTGGCCAATCTTCTAGTCCAACAAATTGTGATTTGATGTTATGGCTTTTTAGAATGTATTCCATCATTTGCGACATGATGATTTCCCCAGAAAATGCCAGTGTTTTAGAACGGGTTTCATCTGCAAACTCTTTATTTTTTACCACTTTTTCTAATTCTATCTTCACTTTTCCCAAGTAATCATTAATCATCATCTTACATTCGTTTTGAAATTTAGAATCTACCAACTCAGAAATTTTTTCATATGTTTTTCTTACAATAGTTAAATCAGGGACACTTCCACCTTCAGCTATTTTTCCAAGTTCTAGCGCAACATCTGTCAATGATCTGCGGTTTCCATCAACGGTAGTCAAAGGGGCAGAAAAAACTGCAATTACTTTGGATTTGCCAGTCAGTGATTTGATCCTTTCAATGATTAATGGTATTGAGGCTCCATCAATTCCAATCACGCTTCCGCCAAACTTTGCGATTACTACTGAATTCATAATTTAATATAGAAAATTCAACACTATTATTCGTTAGTTTGAAATTTTGCAGTTTTTGGGAATATACGCTCTGGATCCAATTCCAAAAAATAACTTCTCAAAGTTTAAATGGTTTTTAGCAAGAAATTTGCTGGGTCCATGGTCTAGCTCGGTTATGACGTCGCCCTTACACGGCGAAAATCCAGGGTTCAAATCCCTGTGGACCCATTAGAAAGCTCTAAACCCTTCTGGCCTAATATTTTCTGGATGCTCCTTTAACCAAGTAATTTTTTCAAGCATTGCATCTTTTTCATGGGGGAATGTTCCAGCTATGTTGTATGCATTAGAACCATGATTCGCTCTAAACACCATTTTTTCTTTGATGTCAATTTGTTGAACTAAATCATGGAGCTCAGCCAAAGCTTCATCATCATTTATTGGATAAAATTCTTCACCAAACTTTGTTAAGAACTCTTCCTTAACTCCTGTTTCCAAGATCAGAGTTAATGTACCAAGATAATGTGGTGATGCAGCGTTTACTACACGTGCTGTTCCCTCAATGTGTTCCTTTGTGTAAGTTTTTCCTCCTAAACCTAAAATGATAATGCATGATAGTGTAAATCCAGTTTCCATTGCTTTTTTGCATGCTTTTATGATGGTTTCCGACGTGGCACCTTTTGTAATCTTTTTTAAAATAATATCAGATCCACTCTCTATTCCAAGATATAACATATTCAAACCTGCTTTATTCATTTTTTTCAATTCCTCTGGAGTCTTTTTGAGCAAGTTCATAGGCATTGCATAACAAGACACTCTTTCTAGTTTCAGAAAATTTTTGTAAAGATATTCAACAATCTTAACCATGTAGTCAGTTGATAAATTCAATGCATCTCCATCTGCCAGAAAAATTCTAGTAGTATCGGGAAGCTGTTTTGCCATCAAATCAATTTCTACTTTGATCTCATCCCATGATCTTTCCGCATATTCTTTGTTTCTATACATATCACAAAATGAGCATTGGTTAAATGAGCAACCTAAAGTTACCTGAAAAATTAATGACTTTGATTCAGATGGTGGTCGGTAGACTGGTTGAGCATAATCTAACATCATGCCTTTCATCACATTGATTCTAATTTATGATTTTTCACTAAAAACACTATAAATCACTGAATTAAAAAAAAATATGAAACCAAAATACAAGGAATATCTCAAACTAAACAAAAATATTCTAATTGGATTTGCAGCCTCGATAGCGATATCTGCCATAGCGGCAGATTATTTTTCTAGTCAGGAAGATTATCTGAACACCAGTTTGACCTTAATTGTAGATTATACAGTGTTCTTCTCGACATTTGGTGGGTTATTTTATCTTGATAATAGGAAAAAATATGTTTTAGAAAATGGCCAAACCGATAAATCATTATTAAAATCGGATCTCGTCAAAATCATCTCATCATTAGGTATTAGCGAGGTTGTTTATACTATTGCAAGATGGAGCTTGCAGTATTACTTACTTTTGTTAAATTATGAACCATATATGGCATCAATAATTTCACAAATGATTTCTACTGTGATCTATATGTTTACCATAAATTTGATAATCAAACTAACAAAGTTATTCAAAAACGATTCAGTCTAAATTAATTTTTGATTTTTTTAATAATTTTGCAAATTTGTCTGGAGTTTTTACCGCAGAATCTTGAAGAGATTCATAGTATGAATCAAGTTTTTTGTATAGGCGTTTTGGTTTTCTTGGTTTTTCATTACTAATAGCATATAATGCTAATATGGGAAATGCAATAGTTGCATCTGCATAGACGGTGATTAAATCTCCATGTGAGTCTTGTACCTTTCCCCAACTTTTTCCTTCTTCAAGTGTCGCACCAGACAATCCACCTGTGTCAGGTCTAGCATCTGTTATCTGTATGATATAATCTTGTCCGCCATGATCCTTTCTCAAAATTTGATCTAGAAGTGGACCAGTTTGCTGTGCTGTATTTTTTGGTACGCCGCCGCCTAATTCTAAAATACCAGATTTCTTGGCATTGTAAACAATTCCCGCCTGCTCAATAATCTCTCTTACAAAATCTAGATTGTATGTTTTATTCTTTAAACGATGAATTGCAAGATTCAGTGCTAATGATGAATCCTTTAGGGTTGAAACATAGACTGGCACATCAAGTTCGTACGCAGTAGTGACGAAACTTCTTTCTGGATATTTCGCCTTTTTTTTACTGATGCTTCCTAAAACATTACAAAATTCTGCAGTTGTGAATGGTTTATCCATAATTTTATTCTGAAAAATTTTCTGAATGACCTGATCTTCCATTTCTAATGTTTCATAAAATTTCACGTATACATCACGAATACGTACAATTTCCTTATCATACAAAATATTGTCGTCTACTGCAGAATGTCCTTGCTTGACAGGAAAACCCCATGCAAAGTGATCCTCATGATACACATTCGCACCAGTAGTGACAATCCAGTCTACAAATCCTTTTTCTAGTAATGTTTTGATTATCCCACCAAATCCCACAGGCGTCAGTGCTCCTGCAACAGTAAGACAGATTGTTGCATTCTCATGAATCATTTTTGAATATAGTTTTGCAGCCTCACCCAACCGCCTTCCATTGAAACCTGAATTTGCATAAATTTCAACTAATTCTTTGATATTCATTTTTGAATTGAGTTTGATATGTGGAATATCTTTACCCTTAAAATTATGATGATCCATATTTGAAAAATATCAAACACTGATTTTTAATGTTTTATTGAATTTTCACTTCTCTAGTTTTTCTAAAAGTGCTTTATACATGAAAGGGAACACTGTAGTAATTTCTGCATGTATTGTAGTTTCCTTTGCATTCTTGGTTACTTTTCCCCACGATATTGCCTCTCTAACTAATGCACCACTTAGACTACCATCAAACTCTTGTGCAGTAGTTACATAGACTGCATAATCTAATCCTTCACGGTACTGATTCCACCATAATGTATGGTGTTTTGGAACTCCACCTCCAAGCATTAATGCCCCGGATTTTTCTGCTTTGAATATCAGTCCTGATAAAAAATTTGCATCCTCAATCAAATCTAATTTAAAATCTGGATGTTTTTGTGCGAACATCCATACTTGACTTCCTACAGCACCATCCATTATTCCAGGGACTATAACAGAGATATTATTTTTGTAAGCCCAGTAAAGAAATGAGTCTTCACCCATTGATTTTCCTAATTCACGATTAATATCTGCAGTCGAAAATTCTTTTTTTCCAGCGTTGTAGGCTTGTTCTAGAATTTTTTGAACTTTTTCCTCTATTAACGGACCATAATTTTCCATTGGTACCAATACATTACCTAGTCTGTGAATATTTTGATCTGCAAGCTCCTTATCGTCCATTGTAAAAGAACCCTCTTTGTATTCTGCAAAATGTCTTGCAATATCATGATCAAGTGCACCGCAAGTTGTTATCACAACATCACACCATTTTTTTTTGATCATATCGCGTAGAATTCCTCTAAAACCTGTAGAAACAATTGCACCGATAAACGATAAAAATTTTAAACAATTTTCATCCTGAATCATATCAGTAAGAATTTCTACACCATCTGCTACATTTCGTGATTCAAAACCCCCTGATTGTCCTAACTCATCGAAAATATCATGTGCAGTAGATTCGTTAGAAATTTTGATATCTTTTACTGTCTTTCCAGGTTTGATCATTATACATAAAATTTGAATATGCTATAGATATTCTTATGCATAAAAACATGTAAAGTTACAATAAATTTAATAAGAAAATTTGTAGCCTATTCAAAGATGATAACCAATATCTATGTAGACGGATCAGGTGGAGCAAAATCAGGTTATGGTTTCTTTGTGAAGGAAACAGGTGAATCATTCTTTGAGGAAAAACCTGGAATAACAAACAATCAGGCAGAATACCTAGCAATAATTTCTGCATTAAAAAAATATGAAAAACTTAACGGTGAAATAATTATTTATAGTGATTCAAAAAATACAGTCAACCAACTTAATCATACTTTTGCAATAAATAATGAACAATTACGCTCTTTGGCTCGTGATGCATGGTCTTTGATATCGAAATTTTCAAACCTCAAAATTATATGGATTCCAAGAGGAGAAAATTTAGCTGGAAAAATGTTAGGCAGTTAGATAATCATGAATAACTTTATTATAGAAAATTAGTGAATTTATTGCTATGTCTGAATCAGTTTTCCTTTCTCCAAAATCTATAGCTGTAATTGGTGCATCTGACAAAGAAGGTAGTGTTGGTCGTGCAATTACGTCTAATATTATGAAGGGTTACAAAGGAATTGTCTATCCTATTAGCCCAACTAGAGAGACAGTGTTTGATCAAAAAGCATACAAAAGCGTTATGGATGTTCCTGAATCGATTGATCTCGCAGTTGTAATCACAAAGAATACCATAGTACCAATAGTTCTTGAGGAGTGTGGAAAAAAAGGAATCAAGGGTGCCATTGTAATCACAGCTGGTTTTAAAGAAGTGGATGAGGAAGGCAAAAAACTAGAACAAAAATTAAAGGAGATTGCTGCTAAATATAATGTAAAAGTTATTGGTCCAAATTGTTTGGGTGTAATGAACTTAGAACCAACAACTATGATGAATTCTACTTTTCTTAAAATAACTCCAAAATCTGGTCAAATTGCACTTGTGTCACAGAGCGGTGCAATTTGTGCTGCACTTGTTGAAGATGCAAGTGCACAAGGAATTGGATTTTCAGCTGTTGTAAGTATGGGCAACAAAGCGGACATGACTGAGATAGATATATTGAAAATGTTAGCTGATCATGAACAGACAAAAGTTATTGTCATGTATCTTGAGGATATGGGGAATGGCCAAGAATTTCTCAAAGTATGTAAACAAATTACAAAAAATAACAAAGTCAAAAAACCAATTTTGGTATTGAAGTCAGGAAGAAGTCCTGAGGGTGCGAAAGCAGCAATGTCGCACACAGGTGCTTTGATGGGTTCAGATGAGATCTATGATGCAGTACTCAAACAATCAGGAGCTATTAGAGTTGATACTATGGAAGAACTGTTTGATTATGCAACAGCATTTTCTAAACAACCTCTTCCTACAGAAGGTGGGCTTGTAATTGTTTCAAATGCTGGCGGTCCAGCAATTATTTCAACTGATTCATGCTCAAAACTTGGAATCAAAATGGCAAAGATTGAAGAGATTAGACCAAAAATAGATGCAGTTATTCCACCTTGGGGCAGTTCAAGGAATCCAGTTGACATAGTTGGTGATGCAGATTATAATAGATTTGAAAATGTTCTGAACGAAGTTCTTCAACACAATAATGTTGGGTCTGTAATTTCAATGTGTACGCCTTCTGCAACATTGGATTATGATAAACTGGCAGAAGTGATTGTAAAAATGTCAAAAAAATACAAGAAAACAATGCTAGCAAGTTTGATGGGTTTGGATGAAGGAATCACAAATAGGGAAATTCTTGCCAATGGCGATGTTCCGTATTATACCTATGCGGAAGGTTCTATTCGTGCACTTAAGGCAATGCTTCGATTTGTTGAATGGACAAAAACTCCAGAAGGAAAGATAACAAAATTTGAAGTTGATACTCAAAGAGCCAAACAAGTATTTGATAAGGTGAAAGCAGAGGGAAGAACAAACCTACTTGAAGAAGAAGGCCTTGAAATTTTAGGAGCATATGGATTTCCTCTCCCAAAAAGTATTCTTGCAAAGACTGAGAATGAAGCTATTGAAGCTGCAAATAAGATTGGATATTCTGTAGTTATGAAGATTGCCTCACCACAAATAGTACACAAATCAGATGCTGGCGGTGTTAAAGTCAATCTTACAAATGATGATGAAGTTCGTAATGCATTCAAAGAAATTGTTGAGAATGCCAAAAAATATGATAGCGATGCTGAAATCAAAGGAGTCTTAATTGTAGAGATGGTTAAAGGTGGTAAAGAAATGATCATAGGTTCCAAGCTTGAGCCTGGTTTTGGTCCGGTTATTATGCTGGGTATGGGTGGAATTTATGTTGAAATTTTAAAAGATGTTACTTTCAGACTTGCACCATTAACTGATCAAGAATCAAACGACATGATTATGTCCATCAAGACAAAGAAGCTCTTGGATGGAGTAAGAGGCGAAAAACCATCTGATGTAGAGAAATTATCTGAATGCATTCAACGATTATCCCAACTTGTCACTGACTTTAGTGAAATTAAAGAACTTGATATGAATCCCGTGTTGGTCATGGAAAAAAATAACGGTTGTAAAATATTGGATGTTAGAATTGGTATCTAAATTAGCTAAAGCTATGGCTAATATATTTCTAGAATTTTTATAAGAGAATGATGTAGTGTGAATATGCAAAAAACAATCAAGCCTATAAGAACTGGTGAAGAATATATTGAAAGTTTGAAGGGTCGTAATCTCAAAGTTTACTTGTTTGGTGAACTCGTCAAAGAACCTGTAGACCATCCAATAATTCGTCCTTCGATTAACGCGGTTGCAAAAACTTATGATCTTGCTGTTGAAGAAGAAGATCTTGCATCAGCAAAATCATCTATCACAGGAGAACGGGTAAACCGCTTCTTG